>WNFI01025727.1_pt1 | contig 19152 bp, 16 predicted proteins | sample 5400471 | NCBI WGS metagenome assembly WNFI01 (sample SAMN13153348, study PRJNA577476) | soil metagenome | isolation source: 100 cm saprolite on Douglas fir-dominated hillslope | place: USA:California | collected 2013-09-17 | reverse complement strand
TCGGCAAACGTTTGGCCAATCACCTCCTCGCGGCGGATCTGCGCATCTGCTAACGGGGCCTCGTTGATTTCCAACAAGATCCCCTCGGGCGTGAGACGCCCGACCCCGACATACAGGTTCTTCAGGACGTCAGCGACGAGGTGTTCGTCTGGGACAAACGTCTCCCGGCTTTGCGTTGGTTCTCTCTGCTCGTGGACATGCAACAGGAGTCCGCCAACGGCCGGAGAGAGTTGCACGTGCAGCCAGGTCCGAGTCACGGGGGAAACATACTCCACTTCGATTGGTTCTCGGGTCTGTTTGGTCTTCTGGACGGCCTGGTAGAGCGAGGTGCTCACCAGGTGGGGAGCGCCGCGCCACAATGGCTTGCCACATAATTCCTCTCGTGTGGCGCCGAGGATAGTCTGCGCGCTCGCATTGGCATACACAGTCGTCGCGGCGTCATCGATGAAAAAGAAGGCATCAGGAAGCGTCTCAAGAAGAGTGAGGAGCGCCTTACTCGACGCAGGAGTGACCCGCCTGGTCTGCTTTGTCTTCAACATAGTGTAGTAAATCTCCCTTTCACGTGTCCCAATCCCTGGTGGCGAAAATGCGTACCTGCTCTGACCTCAAAAGCTCTATTGGAATGATCTGATATATTCGAGAAACAAGGGAGCTGGCACTTCGTATTCCTGACACCATTGCATGCCGACACCCCACTTCTGGGCAAGATTACCGATGAATTGCGCCTGCTTTGCAAGAGAATCAGAGGAGTGAGTTTGTATGGGCCGCGCCCATACAAACTCACTCCTCTGATTCTCTTGCAAAAGTAATCTCTGCTAGCTTTTCTGAAACGTACACTGAATCTTCCCAAATTGCAGCGCGTCGCCATCGTTGATGGACGTGGGTACGCTGGCGTCCAGGCGTTTGCCATTGACGCGGGTGAAGTTGGTACTATTCAGGTCGGTGAGTTGATAGGTGCTGCCAATATGCTCGATGGTGGCGTGGCCACGCGAGACGGTATCCGCGCCCTCGAAAGTGCCAAGATCAACCTCTGGCTGCACACCGCCAAGATCGTGGTCATAGCGGCCAACGAGCACGCGCTCGCCCGCCAGCGTCACTTCCTGACCGCTGTTAAAGCGCAGCACCCCCCAGGGCGCATTCACGTCGGCGGCTGGCTCGTTGGCCGGCCGGGGCTGGATTGGCTGAAGCGTGGGTGGCACTGCCTGCGGGCGGGCCGCGACGGTCGGCGGCTGCACTGGCGTGGGCGGAATATATACGGGCACCGGCGGTGGCAGTGGCTGCGGAGCAGCAGACCTGGGCTTGCCAGGAACCAGGGTCACCGAGGGCTGCGGCACAACTGGCGGGTCCTGTGACACCGGCGGCACATAGGGCTGCGGCTTCGCTGGGACCGTGGGTGCTGACGGTGGCGTGTAAACTGGCGTCTGTGGCTGCGGTTTGGGTGTATAGACCGGCGTGGCTGGCCTGGGCGGCGTATACGTTGGCGCTGCTGGCCTGGGAGCCGGCGCGGGCGCGGGCTTTGCCGGTTGGGACGACGTGGACTGGAAAGAGTTCGCGCCACAATTGGGGCAGAAAGCCACACCTGGCTTCAACTCAGCTTTACAACTGGGACACAGGTTCTTGGGCGGCACGGCGTATAGGTCGCAGGCGGCGGTGTATACTGGGGAGTGTACTGTGCTGGCGGCGGGGCCCAATATTGCTGGAACTGAGGCATCAGTGACCCCGGCAGCGGGCCTGCCTGCACACTCGGATTCTGCTGGCGCACCAGCGCATCAACCGTATTCAACACCTGGTTGCCCAGATTTGCCTGCTTGATTGCGCCCGCGCCCGCCGTGATCAGTAGCGGCCAGAGAATGGGTATAAATGGCGCCAGGACCAGGCCGGCTCCGCCAACTACAGCCTTGTCTATCCATTTCTGCTGGCCGATCATCGCCACCACGCCGCCGCTGGTACGCTGCATGGTAAGGGTCAAGGTCGTCTGTAAACCAACCATCGCGGCCAGGCCTCCACCCTTTTTCAATTGCACCGTCAGCTGATCTTTGCTGCCAAGCTGCTGGGTCTCATAGCCTTGTGCGCGAAACATATTCTCAAGATCAGTGGCTACTTTTTCCAGATCTATCTCTTCGCTATTATAAAATCTGGCATCCATTGGTATGCTCTCCTTACGCTCAACGCCGCAGGTCACAGGTGTGCCCCAGTCTCGCTGCGCCGCTTGCCCTGCTTACTTCCAGAATACTGGGTAACGAGCTTGCAATCTCCTCGCTAACTATACACTATACGTCCCCTGACCGTTAAGGTTAGAGATTCCTGGCGGTTGCCTAAAGTATATCCTATTTTTGGTCCTTGAGGAGTAAAGGCCTAATTCTGCTGCCAGCGATATTGCCGATAGATCTCCAGCGTGTGCTGATCACCTGGCACATAGCTGACCATCGAATAGCTATTAATCCCCGTGAAGACCGTTGTAGCGGTGCGCAGGGCGAGACGGCCTAGCTGGCTATGCTGCACGTGAAAAACAAAGGAAGGGACTGGCTTCCCTTCGGGATAGGTGGCTGAGGCAATGCGGCGAAATTCCGGCAGATCGCGCAGGTGTTTCAACAGCTCTTTATATTCTGGCAGATGGGTAAGCGTGCGCGTATTGTATTGGAAATCGCTGACCAGGCGACGCGCCAGATTCTCCCAGCCGTGGAATTGCCGTCGGCGGTGTGTACCAAAGACCAGTTCCAGCAAGTGGGTTTGGCGCATTCTTCCCAGCGCGGCCTCCTCCTGGGCCTCAAAGAGCGTAATCGCGGCCTCATTCCAGGAGTGAAGATACCAGAGCCGGTCGAGCGAATGGGCCGGGTACGAGGTATTCAGCACCAGCAGTTCAGCCATGTGGCCCAGATCCAGCAGTGTGCTATCGATCGGATCGTCGTCAATCTGTTGGCCGGTAAGCTGCACGAAGGCTGTATATAACTGTTTCCGCTCTGGAGGCTGCAACTCCAGAGCTCGCACGATGCTATGTACCACGTGCGGCGACGGGTTGTTGCGCATTCCGGACTCAAGATGATAAATATAGGTGCGCGAGAGCCGCGTGGCTTGAGCTAGCTGGCCCTGTGAGAGGCCGTGCTGCTGGCGGAAGCGCGTGACAAGTTGAGCGAAATCAGCGATATTAATAAGCGTTTCTTCCTGTCTTCTCACCTGTTTTTGTTAGCTACCTCCCTCATTATGCCTGAAAATTCGTTAGCTGGCAACATTTCCTTCCCATCTCTACCACTTTATAATGTTCTTAGACGAAAGTAGCAGTAATTATTATCATGCTCAGAGAGGAGCTGCCGCGAAATGTCTGACTCATCAGTTGTTCGTAACTCTCACGTGGAGTTTGATGCCTCCATGCTCTCTACCCGACCATGGGTGAAATACTATGAAGCGGGTGTACCAGCGCAACTGGATATTCCCGATCGTCCCCTGACGTGGTTACTTGATCAGACGATCAATCGCTATCCACGTCAGACTGCTCTGATCTATTATGGCACAAAGATCAGTTATGCCCAACTCTCTACGTTGGCCAATCGCTTCGCTATTGCCCTGCAGCGCCTGGGTATTCAAAAAGGCGATCGCGTCGCGCTCGCGCTGCCCAATGTCCCACAATATCCCATTGCTTTTTATGGAGCGTTGAAGGCTGGGGCCGTGGTCGTGCCGACCAATCCCCTCTATACTGAACGCGAAATGCAGCATCAACTGGCTGACTCTGGCGCGCGCGTAGTCATCATGCTGGATATGTTCTATCCGATTGTACGAGCCGTGCGCGAAAAGACAAAACTGGAACATGTGATTATTGCCAGCGCCGCCGATTTTCTGCCACCCATCTTACGCCAACTCTACCCGCTAAGTCAGCGGAAGGCAAAGCACGCCGAACCACGCCTGACTCCGCAAGAGTTGCGCGCTGACCCTATGCTGCACAACATGAGCGGGATGCTGGAACCACGCACCAAAGGCGGCGTTGAGGTCTTCAATTTGCCAGTGCCAGCCAGTGGTAATGATCTCGCGGTTCTCCAGTACACTGGCGGCACGACTGGCCTCTCCAAGGGCGCGATGCTCACTCATCGCAATCTGCTCGCCAACGCGCTGCAAACTCGCCACTGGACGCCGCAAGCCGTTGATGGGCAAGAGTCCACGCTCTGTGTCGCGCCATTCTTTCACTCCTATGGCCTGACGGTGTGCATGAACCTCTCGGTCTACGCGGGCGCGACGATGATTCTCCTACCCAAATTCGCGACCAAAGAGGTGGTCAAGACGATCGCGCGCTATCGCCCAGGCATGTTTCCAGGCATTCCCACCATGTACGTGGCTATCATGCGCGAAGTGAATGGGCATGGCGCATTCATGAAGTCTATCAAATTCTGCATCAGCGGCGCGGCACCTCTGCCCGCTAAAGTGCAGGAAGATTTTGAGCATTTGACTGGCGGCAAAGTTGTTGAAGGCTACGGCCTGAGCGAAGCCTCACCGGTCACCCACTGTAACCCGCTCAATGAGAACTGCGTGAATGGCAGCGTGGGCCTGCCTCTACCCAACGTCGACGCGATGATCATGAATGGCGAGACGGGCAAACAGCTTCCAGCGGGCGAAATTGGCGAGATTATGGTCAAAGGTCCCAATATCATGCAGGGCTATTGGCAGCGTGAGCAAGAGACCAAAGCTATTTTCCGTGATGGCTGGATGCATACCGGCGATCTGGGCTATATGGACGAGAAAGGATATTTTTATATCGCTGATCGTAGCAAAGACCTGATCGTGGCCAGCGGCTTTAACGTCTATCCACGCGAGGTTGAGGAGGTCCTCTATCGCCACAAGGCCATCGAAGAGGCTGCCGTCGTTGGCGTGCCTGATGAATATCGCGGCGAAAATGTCGCCGCCGTGGTCGTACTAAAACCAGGCTTTACCGCCTCGGACGAAATGCGCGCCAGCATCGTCGCGTATTGTAAACAGGAATTGACCGCGTATAAAGTACCAAAAATTGTAGAATTTCGCGCTACATTACCGAAATCTCTGATTGGCAAAGTTTTGCGCCGGGAAGTGCGCACGCTGCTTGCTCAGCCAGAGAAACCATAGTCAAGGTCAGAGGATCAGAGATCACAGCCGCTTTCTGCTCGTTGCCAGCGCCCAGAACTGAGCGGCGGAACTCTCATTTTATTAAGGAGTATATGCATGTCCACGACGATAAAACCAACGGAAGCGGGTACCGCTTTCCTCACCACGCCTGTCAGCGAGAGCGCTGAGCGTATCTTTACGCTGGAGCAACGCGATGAGGAGCAACGCTGGATCGCCGAATCCGCCGCGACCTTTGTTCAGCGCGAGGTTCTGCCTAATATTGAGGCCATCGATCGCCAGGAGCCGGGTCTCATGCCCAGTCTGGTCAAGAAGGCTGGCGAACAGGGTCTGCTGAGCATCGATATCCCTGAGGAGTACGGCGGCGTTGAACTGGGTCTGCTGACCAGCGCGCTGGTCGCCTCAAGCCTCACTCAGGCCTCGTTCAGCGTGGCCTTCGGCGCGCATACCACCATCGGCACTCTGCCAATTGTTTTCTACGGTAATGAGACACAGAAAGCACAGTACCTGCCCAAACTGGCCACTGGCGAATGGATCGCGGCCTATGCTTTGACCGAGCCGGGTGTCGGTTCCGATGCCATGGGCCTCTCAACCACTGCCGCGCTCTCCGAAGATGGCAAATACTATATCCTCAACGGCACGAAGCAGTGGATCACCAACGCGGGTTTCGCCGACGTGATGGTGGCCTTCGCGCGTATCGGCAATAACAAGCCCTCGGCCTTTATCGTCGAAGCAGCCTGGGACGGCATCTCCACCGGCGCGGAAGAGAATAAGATGGGCATTAAAGGCTCTTCAACCCGCCAGGTCATTTTCCAGGATGCGAAAGTTCCAGTCGAGAACCTGCTCGGCGAGATCCACAAGGGTTACAAAATTGCCTTTAACATCCTGAATATCGGTCGCCTCAAATTGGGTGCTGGCGCAGCCGTTGGTGCGCGCAACGCGCTGAACCTCTCCGCAGCCTACACGGTCGAGCGCAAAGCTTTCGGCAAGTTCCTGCACGAGTTTGGCATGATCAAAAAGAAGCTGGCTCGCATGGCCGCCGAAACCTATGCTGCCGAGAGCGCAGTCTTCCGTACTGCCGCCAATATCGAGAACGCCCGCCACAGTGCCAGCAGCACAGAAGATGCCTTTAAAGCGATCGAAGAGTACACTGGAAATCAACCGCCTGGTGGCCTCCGGCACGCTCTTCAAGCGCGCGCTCACCGGCAAAGTGCCGCTGATGGACCGCTTCCCAGAGATCGAGGCGCGTGTAAAAGCTGGTCAGGCCGTCGATCTGGCTGGCGAGTCCATCCCCGCCGATCTGCGCGATGCGGTCAACGCGCTTGAGCGCGCCAAGGATGCCACGATCTACTCGGCCATGCGCGTCGCCATGAAATATATGCAGGCGTTGGAGAACGAAGAAGAGTTCATCGAATACCTGGCCAACCTGCTGATCGAGATCTACGGTCTCGATAGCGCCCTGGCGCGCGCGACCCAGGCCGTACGCCGCGGAGACGAGAATAGTGGTGTGCATGTGCAACTGGCCCAACTGGCCACCTGGCTGGCTTTCTCGCGCATCCGCCTCAACCTCGACCAGTTGATCATGACCAATAACGAGCCTGAGAAAGTTGAAAAAGAGCTGAACCGCGTGCGCGCGTATCTCGGCGACTACCAGATCAACGGCGTCGCTCTCCAGCGCGAGCTGGCTACGCTGATCGTGGAGAAACAGGGCTACCCGCTGTAGAACGACGTGGTGGGTGCGCATTCACTGCGCCCCACGCCGATGGCGAGCACAACCTGCTCCAACAAAATCGCGTGGGCGAGCGTTGTGGCCTGCTCGTGGGGCCAAGATGGTGCGGTGCGGCGAGCAGACACGCCGCACCGCCAGGACGCACACAAGGGGCGTCCGTACTATGGACGGGGAGTGGTAAAATGGCGAGATTTCTGCGTAAAAAAAACGAGCGGCATGTGGTTCGGGTTTCCTGAACCCATCTGCCCTTGCATCAAAACCTCGTCCATAGTAGGGACGCTGCTTGACCGCGTCCGGGGTGGGGTGGGGGCTCACCGCAATCATGCCCTAATTTGTTGGAGGAGGTTTGGCCAGCATCCGCGCGGAGTAGGGTGGTATAGGATGCGGCTATGTCGCAGAAGGAGCAAGAACCATGCAAGTCGGCGATACTACTTCCTGGGAACGTACTTTTACCATCGAAGATGTCGAGCGGTTTGGTCAACTTTCGGGTGATCTGGGCATTCATCACGTCAAACCTGACGCACAGGGCCGCTTGCTTGTGCAGGGCTTATTGACCGCGACCTTACCCACTAAACTGGGTGGCGATCTGAATTTCATCGCCCGCGAACTGACCTTTGAATTTCTACGTCCCGTCTTTACCGGCGATACCATTCGCTGTGAAAATACTATCACCCGCCTGGAGAAACAGGAAGGCCGCACCCTGCTGGAAGCTGCGTATGTCTGTCGTAACCAGCATGGCAAAGAAGTGCTGAGCGGTCGCACACACGGGATTGTTCGTCAATAACGTGTTTATCGCATAGTTTTAATTGCCACATAGTTTTGAGGAGATGAAGGCGCGCTTCGTCTCTAGACGTCGGTGAGCTAGAGGCTAGCTCTGGCAACCATAAAAGGAGAAATTACTCATGGCTGAAGCAGTCATTGTCAGTGCCGTGCGCACCCCTATCGGGCGCGCGAACAAGGGCGCGTTAAAAGATGTCAGGGCCGATGATCTGGCCGCCATCGCGGTCAGGGCTGCGGTCGAGCGTGTGCCGCAGTTAGATCGTTCGCTGATCGAGGATGTCATTCTGGGTTGTGCTTTTCCTGAGGGCGAGCAGGGCATGAACCTGGCTCGTCTGGTTGGCGCGCTGGCTGGCCTGCCCGAAACCGCAGGCGGCGTGACCGTCAATCGTTTTTGCGCTTCCAGCCTACAAGCCTTTAATATGGCCGCACAAAGTATTATGCTAGGTCAGGGCGATGTCATTGTCGCTGGCGGTATCGAGAATATGTCACGCGTGCCCATGGGCGGCTTCAACCCCAGCTTTAATCCACGTCTGATGCCGACGCGCGAGGGCGAGAAAATCAGCTCACCCTATCCGCCCTGCGAACTGGAATACGGCCTCTCCAGCTACATCCCCATGGGCACCACGGCTGAGAACCTGGCCCGCGAATATGGGATCAGCCGCGAGGAGCAAGATGCCTTCGCGCTGCGCAGCCACCAACGGGCGCTCGCCGCGATCGATCAAGGCATTTTCAAACGCGAGATCGTGCCCGTCACCCTGCCTGATGGGCGCGTGATGGATACCGACGAGGGACCGCGCCGCGATACCTCGCTTGAGCGTCTGGCCAGCCTGGAGCCAGCCTTCATCAAAGGCGGCAGTGTTACCGCTGGCAACTCCAGTCCGCTCAACGACGGTGCCTCTGCCGTTGTCCTTATGTCTGCTGAGAAAGCCAAAGAACTGGGCATCACCCCACTGGCTCGCGTGGTCACGATGGCGGTGGCAGGCGTACGCCCAGATATCATGGGTATTGGTCCGGTACCAGCAGTGAAAAAGGCTCTGCAACGCGCCCATCTGCAACTGAGCGATATTGATATCATCGAGTTGAACGAGGCCTTTGCCGCGCAATCGCTGGCCGTGGTGAAGTCTCTGGGCATCGACCCGGAGAAGCTGAACCCGCATGGCGGCGCGATCGCCCTGGGTCATCCGCTGGGCTGTACGGGCGCGCGCCTGATTGCCACGCTGCTCAACGACCTGCAAACCGCGAACAAGACCCTGGGTATGGCCACCCTCTGTGTCGGCGGCGGCCAGGGACTCGCCACAATCATCGAGAGGATTGCATAACCATGGGATACCAGATTCGTAAAGCCGCCGTGCTGGGCGCGGGCGTGATGGGTGCAGCCATCGCCGCCCACCTGGCCAACGTCGGCATCCCCAGCCTGCTGCTGGACATCGTGCCAAAGGACGCGGGCAACGATCGCAACAAGGTTGCGCGTACCGGCCTGGAGAAGATCCTCAAATCCAAGCCTGCCGCGTTCTATGCGCAAAAGGCCGCCGCGCTGGTCACGGTCGGCAATATCGAGGATAATCTGGCCGACCTGGCCGAGGTGGACTGGATCATCGAGGCTGTGGTGGAGCGCCTGGACATCAAACATACGCTCTATTCACAAATCGAGACGATTCTGCGTCCCACAACAATTATCAGTTCCAATACCTCTGGCCTACCAGCGCACCTGCTGACCGAGGGACGTAGCGAGCAGTTTCGCCGCAACTTTTTGATCACCCACTTCTTCAACCCGGTTCGCTACATGCGCCTGCTGGAACTGGTACCCGACATGGATACCGCGCCGGAGCTGCTGGCATTTATGCAGGAGTTCAGCACCGAGGTTCTGGGCAAAGGCGTGGTGATCGGCAAGGACACGCCGAACTTTGTGGGCAACCGCATCGGCGTCTATGGCTTCCTCTCGACCATCCAGCGCGCGCTCAACGAAGGCTACACCGCTGGCGAGGTGGACGCGATTCTGGGTCAGGCCATGGGCCGCCCGAAATCAGCGGTCTTCCGCACCGGCGATCTCACAGGGCTGGACACGCTGGTACACGTGGCCGACAATCTCTACGAGAACGCGCCCAATGATCCTGAACGCGAAACCTTCCGTTTGCCGGAAGTCATTCGCGAAATGACCCGCCGTGGCTGGCTGGGTGATAAAACCGGTCAGGGCTTCTATAAAAAGGTCAAAAATGCCGACGGCTCAAAGACTATTCTTGAGCTGAACCTCAAAACCCTGGAGTATGAGCCACAGCAGAAGGTGCGCTTCTCCTCGCTCGGCAACGCGCGCAACTACGACGATCCGGTGCAAAAGATGCTGACGGTGCTGGAAGGCGACGATCGCGCCAGCCAGTTCGCCCGCGAAACTACCGCTGACTCGCTCTTCTACGCTGCGACGTTGGCACCCGAAATCGCCGAGAGCATCGTGGCTGTGGACGAGGCCATGCGCTGGGGCTTTAACTTCGAGATGGGCAGCTTCGAGGTCTGGGACATACTCTTGCAAAAACCTGAGCTGCTGCAAAAAGTTGTGCAGGCTCGCGGCGAGAATGCGCAATTGCCTGAACTGGTCCAGCGCGTGCAGAGCAAGGGGCAACTCCTCTCAGATCGAGCAGAAGAAACGCCGAACAAGGCGTTTGCTCGATCTGGACAAGAGACTAAGGGGACTTTCTATATCGGCCTGCCGGGACAACGCCAGTACTTCGACTTCCATACCGATACATACAAACCGGTGCCGACGCCTAAAGGCGCGATTTCCCTGGCCGCCGCGAAAGCCACCAACAAGATCGTCAGGGAGAATGATTCGGCCTCGCTGATCGACCTCGGCGATGGCGTTGCTTGCATCGAGTTCCACACCAAAATGAACTCGATCGACGAGGGCATCATTGAAATGATGCGCTACGCCGTCGAAGAGGGGCAGAAGCAGTTCCGCGCACTGGTCATCAACAACGATGCCACCAACTTCTGCGCTGGCGCCAACCTCTTCCTAATCCTGATGGGTTCTCGGCAGGGCGAATGGAAGATGATCGAGGACGCCATCAACGGATTGCAACAAGCACACCAACTGCTCAAGTATAGCCCGATCCCGGTGGTCATTGCCCCCTCAGGCATGGCCCTGGGCGGCGGTTGTGAGATTGTCATGCACGGCCATCACGTGCGCGCGCACGCCGAGTCGTACATTGGCCTGGTCGAGGTTGGTGTGGGCCTGATACCTGCTGGTGGCGGCTGTAAAGAGCTGCTGCTACGCCACGGTGCTAGCCTGGACGATCAACTCGCGCGCAAGACCGGTGGCTCATTCACGCCCCCGCGCAAAGCCTTCGAGACGATCGCCTTCGCCACTGTCTCGACAAGCGCGGCAGAGGCACAGGGTCTGCGCTTCCTGCGCAAAACCGATGCCGTGACCGTCAATCGCGACCTGTTGCTGCGCGATGCCAAAGCAGACGCGCTGCGCCTGGCTGAGGCGCGTGAGTCGGGCAAATGGCAAACGCCGAAGCCGCCGCTGATGCTCCTGCCCGGTCCTGGCGCGCGCATGGTTCTGGAACAGCAGATCGACAATCTGCTCCAGGTTGAGAAGGTCAGCGAGCACGACGCTGTGGTGGGACGCGAACTGGCTCGCGTGCTGACTGGCGGAGAATGCTCACCCATCACGCCGCTGACAGAGCAGCAGGTACTTGATCTGGAGCGCGAAGCATTCCTCAAGCTCAGCGGCATGGAAAAGACGCAGGATCGTATGCAGTCTATCCTCTTGACGGGCAAGCCCTTGCGTAACTAACATTGTTCTCCTTTTACAATGGAAAGGGATTGGACAAGCTTCAGAAGCTTGTCCAATCCCTTTCCATTGTAAAAGGAGAATGATATCGCCGTTTGCTTGTACAAACTTCTGCTCATCCTTTACACTTTTTCTCAACATTGTCACTATACGTATTAAAAAAGCATTAAGATTTCGTGGAAAAAGCAAATGAGGACGAAAAAACACTAGACAGAAATATTCATAATCATGCATACTATAATTGTCTCTTACGTAAGTTGTTAAAACATGTTGGGAACATTGTCTACACATCAAGAATTTCTGTCAGTTTACTACGTACAATGAGAGCGTATAGTCCTGCGCCAGTGGCAATTGCGGGCAAACATGCAAAGGAGAGTGAGCATGCAACAGGTGAGTGAGCACGGCAGCGAAGTAGCACGACTCTTAGCGCAGATCAGTGCCGAGTACGAGGCTGCCCGACGCGGGATGGGCGATTTCGCCTATGGCGTGTCAAAGCACGAGTTTATCACGGCCCGCATGGAGCACGTGGGGCGCCTGCATATTCAATTGCAGTCGATTGTCGGGGAATCTGCCATCGCCCTGATTGCTGACACCCTCAACAACGTCCACTGATTCTTAAGCTTGATTTGTCCCCACAGTCATTGAAAAGAGTGTTGTGTACCAAAGATTTAGTACACAACACTCTTTTCAATGACTGTGGGGACACTGTCTACCACCCGCTCTGTCGCCAATCTACTTCCGCCACGTGCATATCAATAATATAGCACGGAGAGGCTCCAGACCAGACGCCCGTCACCATAAATTCGGTTTCTTCGTAGCGGAATGTCTCCTGATCGAGCGCGCACGAAGCACCATCGGCGAAACAGGCTAACCAGGCTTGCACGTCTCGCGCACCTGCTCGTATCCTGCGGCGCGCAAATAGCTGGTGAGCTTCGAGCCAACCCAGCTATCCTCGTACATATAGCCATCTAGCACGCGCTGCCTTTCCCACGCTTCGCGCGCCTGAAAAACGCGCGCTTGCAAGGCAGGATCGACAGCATAAAAGCGCAAGGTGCCGAAATCGATATCTTTGATCGCCAGTTGGCCGCCAGGAGCCAGATATGGCCCTAACGCAGCAAAGGTTTTAACTGGTTCTGGGAGGTACTGGCTAACATTCGCACTGAAAATAGTATGGATCGAGCCAGGAGGCACTGGCAAGTGTTCCATTGAACTCTGCTTATACTCCACCTGTTCTGAATACCACGCTTCCTGGCCGCGTTGTCGGGCCGTCACCAGAGCCTCAGCCGAGACATCTACCCCGATAATACATCCACGCGGACCAATAGCCTGAGCTAAGATGGGAGTCCAGAGCCCAGGCCCACAGCCTGCATCGACAACTCTGCTACCACTTTTGAGATGCAGGTCGCGAATCATCTGCTCGCGCTCAGTCAGCTTGCTACGATGATGTGTTTCCAGCCATGCGATCGCGTTTAGTGGCAACCCACACTCATTTACATGGACAGGATTTTCGATTGCCATGTTTCATACCGCCTCTCTGTATTTCTTTAAACCCCTTACGACATGTAGCCATGGGCATCACTTCGCATGGCCTGGCGCTGGCGTTGCCCCTGTGATGGCGAACGAGCTGGTTGCTACCCCTTTCAACCTCACTATGATGCTTGCACATGCATCAATTCCCCGTTTGCTCGTCTCCCTCTAACAAGACCATGCGAAATGTTCCCCTCTGGATCGCTCCCTTCAACCATTTTTAAGCCTTTGTGCACATACCTGGATTAAAAGATGGCTGAACTTAGAGAAAGTATAACACATTTTCCGCTAAAATTACTATATTTTGTGAACATGTGTAGGACTTTGGTAATACAATGTAAAATAGAAATAATCCTGGCTATGCAACAGATTGAGTGTTTTCTCCTCATTGCAAGAAAATTTCCTCTGCTTGTGCGCTCGCGTGCTGACGGCTGAAATAGTCTCTAGTCATTCTTGAAGACTTTGTCTAAGTGACATGTGATTATTGTGTAACAGACAAAGCAGACTACTGGAGTGCAGCACGCATAGTTTTTGATAACTATACCTTCCCTAAATTAGAGTAGAGACAAATCAGGTAAAATACCTGAGTGCATGGTATAATCAAGAGAGCAGTCGTATGAACAATCACTGCCAAATGGTGTTGAGAAAGTTCGTATCGAAAGATTTATTGGCGGTGAAAAGGAAAGCAGGCATGGACGTACAAAAAAACGCTGACAATATCAGCAGGCCGCGTGAGCTGCCAGCAGGTAAAAAGGAAATGCCCATGGCAGAAGAGCCACAACCAGGGGTTGCACAGCAGGGAAGTTGGACCGATGATGGGCCTGAGGGGTTGTCTCCTGAAGCGATGACAGAAGCCGCTAGCTTGGATAATACGACGACTTCTCTCCAGGGCCGTGGACCAGGATCTTTCTCTACCCTGTTCGGTTTCCTGATCAAAAATGATCGCAGCGAGGTGTTGCGCATCGCCAGGGAAATAGGTGTCAGCGACAATACGGTCTATCGCTGGCTTAACGGGACATCCGAGCCACGCGCTAGCCATATGCAAAGGCTTCTAGAGGTGCTTCCTCAAGCTCGCCTGACAACACCTTCTCATGGACAATCTGCCTCTCACGCGCGCAGTTCACACGATCATCCCGGACGTTGGGATGTGCCAAAAGAGCTCTATCGCCGCGTGATGGAGCAGGCCGCGCTCACTGCTGATGACGCGAGTCGCCGCTGGCATATCGTTGAGACGATTTTTGAATATGCTTTACTGCACCTTGACCCCGATTGCCAGGGCCTGGCTCTGACCTACGCGCGGCTGATGCCTCCACGCGAGGATGGTAGCATCCATTCTTTATACGAGGCGGAAATGCGCGGTCAGACACCCTGGCCCTTTGCTCTTGACTTCAAAGCTTACCTGGGCAGCACAACCCTGGCCGGGGCCGCCGTGATGCTCCAACGAGTTCAGGTCTGGAGCAAAAAGGATGAGGAGGCGCGTATTCCCGTCGGCCTGGATGGAAATGAGTGCAGTTCCTGTGCTGCTCCGGTTCTGCGCTCTGGCCGCCTCGCAGGTGTGCTGATTGTCTCCAGCACCCAGGCGGATTTTGTGCGCAATCCCGCCGTCCCCCGCGCAATTGGCGACTATGCCCATCTGCTGGCCGCAGCCCTACTGGATGGCGATTTCTACCCAACCTCGCTGATTAAGCTGGTTCCCATGCCGGAACTCGACTGGCAACGTGAGAAAATTGCGAAATCCTATCTGAACCGCGTGGTTGAATACGCGCGCAAGCAATGCCTCTCGTTTGCCGAAGCTGAGCAGAAAGTGTTGGAAGATCTGGAAGACGAATTTGAACGCTATGCCTGCAGCCAGGAAGAGGTGCAGTATGCCCGGCAACGGCCGAGCAAAGAAACTGAGGAACAGCTCTTCTGAGAGAAAATCTGTTTTGAATACTGGCATATCCATTTCTGTAACGAACACAAAGGACTGGAGTGTGAGTACTCCAGTCCTTTGTTGTTTAAGCCGTTGCTAATGCAGAGATACATACATCTGTATAAATACAAGAAAATAAGAGAAAAAACTGCTGGCTAGACTTAGTTGGCCGCCACGGTGGCGGGTACCGGCACCACGCTCATGGACACCTCGCGTCCCACGCAAGCGCGCAGATCATCGCGATAAAAACGCCACGTGCTGCCCACTTTATGGCCGGTCAACTGGCCAGACCACATCAAACGGTAAAGCGTGGAACGGCTGACCCGCAAATAGCCCATCGCCTCTTTGAATGTTAAAAGGGTATCATCCTGGATCACTTGCATCGCCATGTTACTCTCTCCTCGGATTCTCAATAAGTGCGTTCGGTTGTTGGGACAAGCGATAAATGGTGTAGCACAATGACACCGATACTTGTCTCATTGCATGTTATAGTAACCAATGTTGATACGCATTTTGGTAGAGTTTGCGTTATGATTTGGTTAAATTCGTGGTGAAGCAGGTAGGATAATCATTACCAGCCGCTTGCTAACAGAGTTTCCAGGGCGGAGATCTCACAGGCAACAGGAAAAATGACCATGCCGGTTGCGGCGTGCAAATGCGAGATAGCCCGCGTGTCAGCGGGATCTGCCATCGCGACGGTGAGCCGATTATGGTTGCGGCCAACTGGCGCGCAACGCAGGTCCAGAGCCAGTTCGTATGGGATAAGCTGTTTCAAGCGTCCTGGCAGACGGCTGGGAATCTGCATAAAAGGGAAGAGAGTAGCGTTTATTTCATGCGCTCGTACGTGCTTTGAGCGAGCATGCCTGGCGGTATGGGTCGGAATAAGCGTTCGTGGACGCGTGCGTTCTGGCTGGGATAAAATCGCTGGCCGGAAGACGATTTGCTCCTGCACCTGACTTGCGCGCGCAAAGAGCTCGTCCAGTGAGGGCGCCGGAGTAGGATACGAGCCAGAGCCAAGCACGATCTCTGTCTCGGTGTGCAGAGGTGGAGTCACCGTTTCCGCCTGAAGTAGATCGATATTGTACGAGACGCGCCCGATGAGACGCGCCATCCCTTCCTGGTCGACTCGCGGAAAAAGAAAAATGGCCCCGCTGCCCTTTTCATCCATCAGGATCTGATCGTTGACGCGCAACGTGCGGCGTACGGTGTCTATGACCTGTGCCAACAGGCTCGCTGGAGCATGACATCGCAGGCGTTTGTGGGCAAGGGGCGAACCAGGAAACACTTGACCTCGCTCAAACTGGGTAATATGCAGAAGCAGCAGGCTGAACGGCGTTGCACACGGGAACTGGTCAAGGAGCGCCGCGCGCAGGGCCATACTCAGTTCCGGAGCAACTAGAATAAAACTGTCCTGTTCCTCGCCAATCACCTCTCCTGGATCGTGCTCTTTTTGCACAGAGAAAAGCGGGCGACAGGAGCACAACTCAAGTATCTGTGCATCTTGCTTGTTAGACGTTATCTTGCTCATAAGAACTCTTCTTCCGCATAGATTAACTCGATAACGCTTTGATTATAGGCTGCTCGCACAGAAAACGAGCGCGCAAAAGTGTTGAGATGTAGTTAAGAATGCAAAGAAGGAGTTAAGAAAGAGGCCTGCAAGCAAGCAAGCCTCTTTCAGTGACAAAGCATTTACTGTTCAATGCTCACAGGTGTTGTAAAGGTATAGCCCACACCAGGCACGGTCATAATATACTGGGGAGTATTGGCTTCCGGCTCGACTTTCTGGCGCAAATGGCGAATATGCGTTTTGACCAGACCAGAATCTCCTGCTTCATCATAGCCCCAGACGCGTTCAATAATCATATCGGTCGTCAGCACCTGTCCAGTATGCGTGAGTAGCAGGTGGAGCAGGCGACTCTCCGTCGGCGTCAGGCGCACTTTCACGCCATCGCGTGTGACCTCGTGACGCATTGCATCCAGGGTGACAGGGCCAGCAGTCACCGATGACGAATTGGACAGTCCCCTGGTATTTGACGAACGACGCATGACGGCTTTGATGCGCGCCAGGAGTTGTCGTGGACTAAAAGGTTTACGCAAATAATCGTCCGCCCCCATCTCCAAACCACGTACCTCATCATCCTCACGATCATGTGCGGTAAGAATCAAGACCATTGCATTGGTTTCGCTGCGCATCTGGCGGCATACTTCGAAGCCATCCAACTTCGGCATCTGCACGTCAAGGATGACCAGATCGGGCAATGTTTCGCGCCAACGTTTAATGGCCTGTTCGCCATCAAACGCGCGTACAACATCGTACCCATGCCCCTTGAGCCAGTAACTGAGCACATCAACCATGTCGCGGTCATCATCCGCCACCATGATTTTCATGCGGTGTCCTCCTACTGACCTGTGTTTCCAGGCTTCTCCCTGCTGATCTAGCGAAGCAGCAAACTGTAACTTATCCAGATCGAGCAAACAACTCGATCGTTGTTTCTCTTGCTTGATCTGATCGGAGCCATTTGCTAGATCAGAATAAAAAGGCTTGTCGCGGACAAAAAACAGGTCTTCTACTAATTAAGTTCTTCTACTTGAGAGTAACGCGAGGCGATGAACGCAGTAACATCCTGGTACAATTTGGGCTATACGCCACCCCATTTTTGGCAGGGTGAGAAAACTTTTTCTTACCCTTGGGATTGGGACTGCTAACGGGCTCTGACTTTTAGCGTTTAAGCTTGAAACTAACATCAGATAGGTGATATACTTGGGAAGACAGCACGTGTTAGAGGCCCGCCAAAAGTCAGGCGGGCTTCACTACGTAAATAAAATTGAAATATAAAGAAACGTGCTGTGAAGCAATGGCGCTTCTCTATGTAATGCTGCATCTGTGGCCTGTAGCGGGCCGACAGTGAGGAGGAATGTACTCATGGCTATCGATTTGATCAACCCCTATGATGTAGCGGTTGCCCAATTCGACGAGGCTGCCGATCGTCTTGGTCTATCTCAGGCAATGCGCGCGATTCTGCGCAAACCCAAGCGCGAACTGATCGTCAATTTCCCTGTCCGTATGGATAATGGTGATGTCGAAATGTTCACCGGCTACCGCGTTCAGCATAATATCAACCGTGGTCCTGCCAAAGGTGGCATCCGCTTTAGCCCGGAGGTCTCGCTTGACGAAGTGCGCGCGCTCTCCATGTGGATGACCTGGAAATGCGCGGTCGTTGGTATTCCCTTTGGTGGCGCGAAAGGCGGCGTCATCTGCGATCCACATAAGATGTCTCCGGGTGAATTGGAGCGTCTGAGCCGCCGCTATGCCACCGAAATCGCGCTATTCATTGGTCCCGATAGCGATATCCCCGCGCCCGATATGAATACCAATCCCCAGGTTATGGCCTGGATCATGGATACGTATTCGATGCACAAAGGCTACTCTGTCCCCGCAGTGATCACTGGCAAGCCGATTGGCATCGGTGGTAGCGAAGGGCGTATGGAGGCCACCGCGCGCGGCGTGATGGTGGTGACGCGCGAGGCGTTGCTGGATAAGGGCATGAACGCCGAGGAATGCTCGGTGGTAGTGCAGGGCTTTGGCAACGTGGGAAGTATCACCGCTCGTCTCTTACACGATGAACTCCTCTGCAAAATTGTTGGCCTGAGCGATATCGCTGGCGGCGTCTATAATCCAAGAGGTATTGATATTCATCGCGCCCTGCGCTACTCCAAAGAGCATGGCTCGCTGAAGGGCTTGCCGGATACCGAGCTGGTGACTAACTCTGAATTGCTTGAACTTCCCTGTGATGTACTGATCCCAGCCGCTCTGGAGAATCAATTGACTGGCAGGAATGCCGCGCGCATTAAACCGCGCCTGATTATTGAGGCCGCCAATGGCCCGACCGATCCCGAAGCTGATCACATCTTTAATGACGCTGGTATTACTGTTATTCCCGATATTCTGGCCAACGCTGGCGGTGTAACCGTCAGCTACTTTGAATGGGTGCAGGATCTGCAGCGCTTCTTCTGGGCCGAGAACGAGATTAACGATCGCCTGGAAACCATCATGAAGCGCTCATATCGCGAAGTTGCCAGGGAGGCTTCCGAGCAGGGTACTCATCTGCGCATGGGCGCCTACCTGTTGGCAGTAGAGAACGTGGCCAGGGCCACCGAGTCGCGCGGGGTGTATCCGTAGGATTTTCCCAGAAAGAAGCTCTTGTGGATGCAAAAATGATGAAATCATTTTTGCATCCACAAGAGCTTCTTTCTGGGAAAACTACACCTGGTACAACATCTCGCCCGCATGCGGCACGAGCAGATAGCCTTCATCTTCGCGCCCGGCCCATGCTT
>WNFI01068799.1_pt1 | contig 19154 bp, 27 predicted proteins | sample 5400471 | NCBI WGS metagenome assembly WNFI01 (sample SAMN13153348, study PRJNA577476) | soil metagenome | isolation source: 100 cm saprolite on Douglas fir-dominated hillslope | place: USA:California | collected 2013-09-17 | reverse complement strand
TAGGCGGACCCAGGAGTGATGTTACGATCACAGTATTGTCATTGTATATACAGTATCCGCATTCTGAGCTGACTAGAAATTCAATCCATTTGGGAACGGATTGGGAATGATAGCACAAATGAGCGGTGCGAATGCAACATATGTTCATGTCGAAGGCTTGAAGGTCTGGTAGAAATGCATTCCCGAAGTTGGAGATACAGTAATATCTTATCATCCCAACGTGCCTATACCCACAGATCCGGATCAAGGTAGTATATTCAATAAGCTAGCACCACTTGATGACCCCACCATTTGGCAGTCCATTCATCCGAAGGATTGAAAAGATCCCCGACAAATCCTCCGACGTCCTCTCTCGAGATGAAGTACATCCCCCAACACCCAGCATCTGACTTAATCCTATCTTCTTGAACTACCCTGTATCTTCCACTTCCTTTGGCGTAACCATTAGTAAGCAGAGCTGGACGGATAACGCACACCTCAGGGGAGAGGAGAAATGGCCTTGGAAGCGAGCTCGAAGCATCGAGAGAAAAAAAGGAAGAGCCAACTTCAGAGGGAGATGGAAAGAATCGGGGGACGTATCGAGTAGACATGAACGCGGTTGAGAGGCGGAGGAGACATTGGGAGAGTGCGACTTCCATGGCAAGCTTATCTTTGAGCTCGTTGTGAAGTATATGCGAAAATATGGGTCGGAGGCTAATGAGTTGTATTGGGAATTCTTCATGAGGCTTTAAGGCAGGCAGACGAGGATAGAGCACTCACAGAATCGGCAGTTGCTTGAAGGCCTGCCCGCCAACGCCCATCGAACTTATTACGACCAGCTTAGGTGGGTTATTTCTATAGTCAAGGGACACATCGTATAAAGCGCGCAGCAGAACTATTAAACCTATATGTAAACAAATCAGATTTTCAGCAAACACTATGTTCCAATCATGAGGTGAAAGGTAACCTTGACAGCAGGGATTGCTGGTAGGTATTGACCCCCCAGGAAACGCCGTGGTCGTCGGATGTTCCTTAATGCGTTCTGCTTGGGAATTATTCAGGCTCCAGGTGAGCGATGGAGGGTAATAAGGGGAGGGACATAGTCACTTAAGCTATATACGATTCCCTCCAAGCCACCCATGGCACGCCACAGAGCTGTGCGGACGTTGGTTTCCGACAGAGCATCTCCTTCCATCAGGGTAGTCCTAGCTCGTACATTGGGGCGCAGTCCTCGCCACTCCTTTGAGTTGCAGAAATCATGGACAGAACGCAGAAGTAGTACAGCACGAGCATTGCTTCTCAGAGTGAGGGTAGATTTGTAAGCATAAAACTCTACGCCTTGCGATGCCCCAACGTATAGAAATGTGGGTTCGGTGCCAGGGCTTCCGTACGAATGCCCGTCCGTTGAATGTGCAGATGTTGACATGGTGCCATCCCAATTCATGTTCATGATAAGTAGAGCGTACCGGTATGCAACGCCGTGTCCACGCTGCGAATATGTACTGTGCGGTCATCCTGGCATGCGCAAACAGATTAAGCAATTCAAATCCTAACTCTCCTGAAATTGAATTTGAAATAAGCGCCCGGAGTACCAACAACATGTGATAGTGAGTGTGAAGGCAATTAAATTTGAACTATGACATCGTCCTCGCCTCCTTTTCCTTATCCAAATCACGGATTTGGAAAGTGGGACTAGCAGGGACAGGGGAGGATGATAACTGTCGATCAAAGTGGGTACGATTGGGGGATCGACTCGCTGTATCGCCCGGCGCTGCATTAACATTCAAGGAGAGGGACTTCAGCGTGCCAGATGGACTAGGGGAAGTCGACTGGGATTCTTTTGGTACCGTTGTGTTGCGGAGATGGGCAGCGTGGTTACTTATGAAGTTCCCAAGTCCTGTACCCCAATTGGTTATGGCCGTACGAGCAGCCTGAGCGGTATCTGCTAACGTGGGTGTTGGTGGAGATGGATGCGTAGCTGAGGGATCCTTGGTGCTCATGGTTGGGGAACTCGTTCGACGCAAGCCTAATCCGAGGGAGAGGGGACGAAGTCCGCCTATTTGCTGAGGAAGTACGAGCGAGTTTGCGCTCGCACGACGTTCAATAGGTGGCAAAGAGGGGGCTGAGGGTGTAGGAGGAATGGAGGTACCAGGGCTAGTACTAGGTCTTGGGGCGACGAGTCGAGCAGATACTTCATTTCGGACTCCTTCCACTGCTTTGAAGAGACTCAACGAGCCTGCATTGATCGCTGAAGATATTGCGTCCTTCGTTGAGCCGAGATTCTTTTCCAAGTTGAGGTCATGAATTCCTTCGGATATTCTCAAGCCGAAATCCGATATTACACTAGGCTTCGTATCACAGGGATGCCTGCATGATCGAGAGGTGAGGGCTCAGCTAGTCGAGATGAAACCACGAGGGAACAAACCTTGCTTCAACGATATCAAAGATGACAGGGTCTGTGATCCGGTCCCATACCATGAATGCAGGGGATTGTCGGAATGCTTCCACCCATGCTTCACCAAAGTTCTGAACCACGTTAGGATCGCCGGCTTCAAGAAGGTAAGATGTCGGTGAAGCCCGGAAGCCCGGAAAGACATTATGGTAGAGGCTTACTGGCGTCTGCGACAGTGACATTTCCCTTTGCACTTTTCTTTAGGTAATCCATATATTTGAGGCATGAAAGCGCCGAACAAATATAATCTTCGAACTGGAGACGACAAAGTCAGGACAGACTGATGGCTGGTGACCCAGTGCAAACCTTTATCCGAAGATAGTCGTCACTGCCCTTGAATCTAGGAAAAACTAAATTGTAAGGGGACTTTGGGATGACGAGTTGGGTCTTCTCACTGCATTGTCGATGGACGCTGCGGATCCGCGTCATTCCAACCTTCGTTGACGGCTTGCACTATGTCGTCCATCCACTTTCGATCGGCAGGCGTCAATGATACCAAACGTTCGATCATTGGATCTGTAAAGTCGAAGACATTCGTTTCTATCTGATTGAAACAGTCACTATGGACGGTATGGTCGAAGATGATTTAGAAGAAGTATTCACATTAATTAAAAGATCTAGGGGGATATCTTTCTGGTGGGTCATTATGCTATTTGTGGCCCCTAAGGGGTTCATTGAAACAATATTCATCGGCGAATCATCTGAGACTCACCGCAGAGGAAAGAATCTGTTCCCATCAAATCCATCTGTTGCAGCGGGAGGTAAGGCTGGAAGAATGCATCCTGACCAAACAAGCACAGAGGAAGGGTAAACCGGGTTTCCGCGCTTGGGAGCATCACCACACCTTTCCAAATATTTCCAGAGGCAAACCCATGAACCTCAGAACGCTCTTTCGGTCAGAAGATTTAAACTCCGTGGCTCTCTCGAGGGTTGCAGCACGGGAATCCAAAGAGGGATCACCACAGTCTTCCAAAGCAAGAAGCAAACCTGGCACTAAAGAAACTAGAGAGTATTGATATGTGCATAAACGTTCGACGGGATGTCCAAAAAAGAGCATCTGGAATAATAAGGGACCAAATTGCCTAGATGTCCGCACTGCATTACATTGTCACATACCTTCCTCTGTATTAAGAGTAACTTGAGTAGCATTAAGGTACGATGGCGGAATTTGTGCACGAGTTCACGTCTTCGATGATAATGTTAAGAACTACGATAGAATGACCTCAGAATGACTTACAGGCTTGTTCCTGTTATGAAAATGCCTTCAGATGCTGAGCCTGGGAAAGGGTTGTCAAAGCTTACCCATAGACATACTACTTTCTGTTAGCTGTGCTCGCAGCGATGACTCCAGACCATCACAAAACTCCATTAATATTGAATGGTCCCGAAAATCCCGCTGATTGAAGAAGGCTCTGGTCACTACGCCGAGCTTGTCTCTGATCATACCGAAGAGGGGTTTGCTAGCTAAGACGACAACGGCTTTCTGGACAGTTGAACGCGTCACGTCGGCTTCTTTAGACAGCAACGATGATGTTGCTATCTGTCGATTGCACCTGATACTTCATAAGCGAGTGATAAGAATACGCCGGCCACTGAACTTACGAGATAGCGAATATGGTATGGGGTGGGGCAGGAGGGACAGGTTGCGATGCGAAAACGGTTTGTTTGGTTGGGACTATATGGAAGTATGAATAATCTTCCTCATTCTATGAAGCGACACACATAAATTGGGCATCGAATATTTATATGCGCAAGGATGATTTACAAGATGCGCGCCGTCAGGTAAAGCCAAGAATGGCAAGATCTTGCAGAGCTCCTCGTCCTCGTGGATCGACTGCGGGTATGCCATTTCAATGGTTGGACCAACCTATACAGCATAGAAAACCATTAGTTTTGACGAGGAATGACAAATAAGCAGACGTACAAGATGATTGAAATCGACAACCGCAAGGCCGATAACCAATTTCGCCACTTTAGGATCAATAACAAGAGACTCTGGTCGGACCTTCTTGGCAATAGACGAGGTAGACGTGGAGGATACGACCGACGCGGCGGTCGATGCGCGGGCAGTAGATTTTGGAGTTAATGGCGATGTCACGGCGGTAGCAGATGAGGTTGGATCGGGACTGATAGCTGAGCCTCTCGTAACCTGCCCATCTTTCGTCTCAGCCTCATATTTGGACAAGGATGATTCGGTTGATGATTGTCTGATACCGAGTAATCCCAGATTAAATATTGCACTTCCCGTATAGACAGACGAGGGCGAGTCATTTTGGCGTTTTGGAGCAGTTTCTCCTGGGGGAAGGTTCGAATAGGAAGTCGGAGGTGACAAAGGAATGTCAACAGACTGCTGCGATGTCGTCTCGTTGTCGCTGTAATTGTCGTCAGAGTGCTGGAAAGAAGCGGATAGACTCCTCAGTGAATCAGCTACGGAAAGAGGGTGGCTTTGAGTATCAAGGGAGTCTGGGTTCTCAGCATCTTTAGAGGGAAACGTGTGTTTGTCCATTGACGCCACGGATTGCTTCTTAGACTACCACACATGACTCGGACATATCCGTCCGTATTAGCGAAATTAGCATTACTATGTATGACAGCCACATGCGAGACTTAGTGACATCTTTTCTACAGCAGATTCCCAATGCAAATATAGAAAAGGAGAAGGAAAAATCATGCTTCTTGCTTCGCTATGCTTTCTCTCAATAACTTTGCCAACGTTCTCAGATTTTGCCGTAACGAGAAATTATCTGGGGGGCGTTTCGGAACGCTAAATTGCATGTTCTTCGAAGTTAGGGGCCCCTCTTCATGATAAACCCCAATGCCTTCCTCTTGATCGTCTTCGTTTGAAACTGGTCGTATTTGGCTTGTGGGTATTCTGCTGGAAGCGGCGGCGGCGGCTGTCCGTGATATAGATTGATATGGATTGGTAGGCTGGGGGGGTCCATAGGGGAATGGTAATGATGTTGGTGGCTTCCATTGCGAGCCCGCTGCTGATGACTGAGTGGCGTTCAAACCAGAAGAATCATCATCCATTTTCTGTGGGCGTCGATTCGTGCGTTTTGAGGTCTTTGTTCCACCAAAAAAGGTTCAACCGGGTTTTCAAAGCAGTGGACACTTGCAGGGAACTTACACTTCCTCCAGCCCAGTCGGCGTTGAGGCGATAGTTAGTACCGACCTTCTGCAGCCGACCCCGTTTAAATGCTTTCTGCAGAGCTTGAGAAGCAGACGGCCGAAAATTGGTCATGAGTGGCCAGTGACTATTACAAATAGGATGAGGAGGGTTTCAGTTAGTATTCAGAGCCCTTCGTAGGTTGATCAATAAAGAACCTGCTCATATAGTCAAACACAACCTTTGGTTGAACTCCTTGGGGATCTGATATTTCCGTAAGAGCCTGCACTATCATCTCTTCGTATGATGGTATGGAGCCTGTACCCGGACCGTTTGGAGGGCTGCCGGTAGCATTACGAGCAGTCCTGACAGGCGGCACTGGGGCCCCGTAAGGCGTCATCATGTAACCAGCTGTTGGATAAGCCAATCCGGAGTGGTGAGCTGTGTGAGGAGGGAGTGCGCTGGGTGGTAGTTGAGAGGGAGGAAGGTGGGCGAGGTGAGGCTGGGGCAATGAGGAGAGTATGTTGGGGGATGTTCGAGCGGGATTGAGCACAGACGAAGACGTCCCATCGGGGAAGCATTTCTGAGTAGTATCCTTCCGGGCGGCTATCTCTCGTAACGTTTTCACGGCATGTGGGAGATCGGCTGGCCATATTGTGGCATTACGGTCGCGGTCTAGTGACAAAACCAGGCTCACGAGGATATCATGGGGCAATAGTTGAAGATAGGCTTCTTTAATCTTGGCAGGAACGCCATTCGTGATCGCTTCTGGTGAAGACTCCTACGATACCACAATGAAGATAAGGACCAAAGGCATCCTGGACGGGTACATATACAACCTGACCACGGCGTTTCATATCAGCTGCTCGTCCCACACTCTCTCTCGACCGGTGTCTTCTTGTATCTTGGGGTGATCGGAGGTTGTGTCAAGCGTTGTAGGAATTGGCGCCACGACAGCACGTGGCCCAAGGCCGGGGATTCCCGTGTGCAGATTGTATTAGAGCCAATTATATGAATTAGTGGGATCGGCCTTGTGTACAGTGTGACCAACGTGGATTGCGCACGCCGTGGGGTCGTCACCAGCCTAGTGTATTTGACGCCAGAAATGCCTCTCGTGGGACAAATGATGCTTGGATCGCTTGTAATGACTGGGGCGCGACGATCTGAGTACGATATCGTGTCCGTTAGATACCGGGTATATTCCCAGTAGCCAAACATAAGAGGAAGAGAGCTCACCTGAGTGTGATATCGTGTCCATTAGATATCGCTACTCAGGCTGAGGTACGCGTCCTTTAAGTAGGAAAAGATAAGGCAACCAAAGTGTCACCCCCGCCACACGGCGACGAAAGTATGTACAAATAAGGACAAGGAGAAAACGAATGCATCTCTATGTGCGCCCCTTGAAACCTGTTACCGCTTCGGCACAACTTGCCGGTGGTGCTCCGGTCCTGAGTGCGCCTGTGGTCTCCGGACCGGACTGCTGGCATTCCGAACACCGCTAGTATATCCCGTGCAATGGTTCTGATAACAGGGTAAGGAGCCTCCTTGTGCCGCATTGCGGGGGATTTATTAGTTGATGTGCGGCTGAGAATTCGATAGATATACCTTCCAAAATTCTGTCCCAGGTGGCTCAAGTGTATCACTAATGTATCGATGGCTAATCGGAAAGGTAGCGTAGACGGTAGTGGGAACGGCCATCATGGCCAATAAAGGTTGTTATTTGAGGCGTGAACGGGCATCGCGCGATCCGTAACAGTACAAGTACAAAGAGCAAGAAAGGGCACAAAGTTGGCGGAAAAAGAAGCAGGTGCCTAAGGGCTAATGGCAGAACATTATGGTTACAATTTAGAGATAGACGGTGGAGGAAGGGGACTGGTGGTGGGAGCGCGATGTGAGAACCTCGATTCAGAGCAGAAAGTACTGTTCTCGAGTGCGCCAGCATAAAAATGGGAGACAGTGGGCAATGAGATGAAGAACTTACACAGGCGAGTGCGGCAAGAAAACTACTCGTGGCAATGGGGCTGGCTTATACGCAATGGGCAAGGTATCTGGAGCGGCGTATAAGCGATGAGCTAACTGCGCTAGCTCAAACTTACCAGTAAGAGGGCAACAGTAGCATGGCGGCAATCACGAGTAGGGCAGGCAGGTAAGGGGGGGAGATGAGTCTCTCGCCCTTATAAGCAAAAAGGGGCAGGCAAGGCGGCGGTTCATTCCCAGAACTAGACTTAGAAGGCATCTCCGCTAAGGCCGGCTCCTGTCGCGCAACTGCGCAGAGTCGCTTAGCATGCCATCTCGGTCAGCCACACAACCCTCCCGATTAGTCTTGTGAAATAAAGTATTAAACATCAAAATAAGGATCGCCATTCTCAATCTCTTGTGTACGGCCCGGGCGCGTTTGGGTGGCAGCAAGGCTATGGGACATACCAAAAGTTGGCATTCAACGGCCAGACTAAAATGGATGTCGGGTGCAAGTGTACACAATGTGCTTAAATGGTCAAGGTCGCCCTTATCACACTAGTAGTAATAATAATTTAGGGATGCCGTGGTTCAATTCAAGTCCGGTTCGAACAAATTTTTGCGAGCCAGAACCCAAACCAGTTTGCAAAACGACCTTATGAGCAGGCAATGGTTGTGATCCCAATGTACCTCATCAGGTCATTTTGCGAACCGGTTTGGGTTCTGGCCCGCAAAACGTGATTCGGTTCGGATCCGAACCGAACCGCGGCATCCCTAGACTGTATTATGTATATACTACCGTGCTTTATTCTGCACGTCTCGCGCTCTGGGCCCACTCTCTTGGAGTGGGGCAGCCCGAGAGGGCTACCCGAAGAGGATAGGCTTCTCGACTTCCTTTTTATGACAAACACTCTTAGTTTAGCGACGTTTCGGTCGATTGGCGCCTATTGCCATTTTAGGAAGGTTATGGTTTTTCTTCCGACGCTTGACACACTGCAGAGTGACATGCAGGTGTAATGACACAAGACTCACAGGAAAATGAGGATGGCGACAAATTGCACAGTTTTTCCCCCGGCTTGGACGAGCAAGGCACAAGCTCCTATATAACTACCCTATCAAAGCTCACAGATGACGGCTTATCTGAGGCGGACCGCATCAGAATCCGCTCTGCTCACATCCAGCCTCCTCATTGTCTTATTACATTGGATTCCAACCTCATCACGAATGTGCTTGTGCACATTATCCCGGCTGCGACATCACCCAGCAAGGTGTGTCTAGGTTCCGTTCTCGCGATTCAATACTCATTATTCTGCTCTGTTGTCACAGCTTGATCAGCTCGAATATGTATTCAACATACCGCATGGGTGCCTGAACGTTGATACCCGGTGGAACATACAACTCAGTGCATGTAATGTCATAGAAAATCTGAATATTGCTATTGCTCACCTTCGGTGTTGGCTTGCATTGCTTACCGCTACAACTCTCTTAGTGGATCTTTCTTGGCGTATGTTATTCGACAAGAATGGCTGGTGCCTTATTCCAGAAGCTGAATGGGTTGAAAAGTTCTACAAATTTAATAGCCAGGAACAAGAATGGCCGTTCCATGAAAAGTTTCCGAAAATTGAGGTGATTGCCTCTGAAGGAAGCCGTCAATTGCTGCACCCACTAACCAGTCGCTCGATAATCTTATAGGAACGACGATATACCTATACTATGGTTGCTGAAGCAGAACTCAAACGAGCCATGTGGAGGCACGTCTCATCTGGCAATTACGATTGTCTTGTATACCCCTTCGATCTCCATCACTTGGACTCTCACATCCATCCTCATTTTGTCATATTTAATACCGGCTCCAAGCTCGTCAAACCGGCCGTTGAACAGGCATTCTATACGACATGCGGCGTCATGCAGAATTCAGATGAACTTCGTCGTTTATTGGGTTGCATCAAGGAAATTTATCAATACTGGATGAGTTTCCCTGTTCCAACTTCCTTTAAAAACGGAGTGAAGCCTGGACCATCGCTGCACACGATTGAAACAACTTCAACACGAAGGACGCGGGTTGGACGAAAACGGTCAAGCGCTGCTTCTGATGAAACATCGATCTGTACGGGTTACTTGCTTGACACATTGTCATCCGTGACTACAAGGAGATTCGGCAAGGGTGGTATGCGGACGGCTTCCCGCCGTGGGAGCGCAAGTCATGCATCCAGCGGGACTCGCAAGAGTCGAAGAATCGCGGACAGGGCAGGGGATCCGGATCCGTCTTCAAGTCATTATAACTGCCAAACTCTCACTCAACATAATCTCAAACTACATGGCACTACCGATCCACGCTCTGGCGAGACTGTTGAACGGATCACTCGCTGGCTGGGTCAGTGCCAGGAAGCAGCTCCGAAGAAGCGGCACCGTCGGACTTCGAATGATAATAGTGTTGATCCTAAACGTGCTCGACATCGCTCGGCCATACTCCAATTCGAACAAGTGCACCATGACTTCAATTTACTCTCGCAGCCTCGTACGTAGACTCTCGTTACCTGTAGGCAGAGTCTATTTGTATGGTATGTGAATTGGATCTTCTGTCTTTGACCGTCCAAGAGTAGTGCGGCTTGAACCCACCCCGAAGACACAACCCAGAGGACTAGAATTCCTGACCTCACCCCCTGACCAATGATGTACGACCCTGTGAGAAGAACCCCATGTATAACCCTGTAAAGTGGGGGGGAGCCGCTCTGTTGCGTTCCCACGCGACCGCGGGGTAACAAATCTGAATCATCATCATCGAGGATGCTGTTCTCGGAGGGGAAAGAGCAAGGGCGGCACCAGTTGTTTCAGGCCTACGCCTACGAGGTTGCTACTTGGCAAGCTAATGTCTCTCGAAACGATGACGCACCATTCAGATGACATCGGGATATTAGATCGAACTAAGTATGTGTCCGCTCGATGCCCAAATACTTATGGCCACAACCCTTGGTATAGAGCCATAGCATTATGACCCTCAGCATACTCTGCCCACCACTATGGAGGACATTCTGCGAGTAGTTGATAGGAAAGTTTGAATACAAAGTACATGGAATAATTGTGACTCGTTATGTAATGTACCAAGTGATGAGGATAGCAATGTTGAGTCGTCACTGCCCCAAAAGGTTCGGCTGAGCCAGTACGATGCAACTTTTCATATCGGTCGGCGCGTCGCTACACCTACTCAAAATTACAATATATGCGGCTACCTACTAGCTGCTCCCTTCCATTTGAAAGTTCAGTCGTTCACGCAGGTCCACCCACCACTTCAATGCGACTTCCTTCTGTGCATCTCCGACATGACCGAAGATCTGATCATGGACTTCTTTCACCATCTCCTTCCTATGCGCATGATCTGCATTTTTGTTTTTAAAGAGCAATTCGGTCTCTACGGCAGCAAGAATAGGTTTCAGAAGCGGCAGGTTTACCGCTGATATGAGCGAGACCAGTGTTAGAGCCAGTCGCTTGTACTTCTCTCTTTTCACGGCATCCCCGGAACCCTGAAGCGCACCCAAAAGAGCCTCAACACAGAGCCACGCGGATGCGTCATCGTGCGACGAGCTGGCGCTGCGAACTAGACTGTGATATGCGAGCCGAAACTGTTCAGTGCTCAGATTACGCTCATCCGAGTTCTGTATCATCCACCCGGATGAGATTGGCACCTCTCTTCCATATATCGAGATCTTACTAACCTCTTGAAGTGACTTCAGATAGAATGGAACTAGCCTAGATGCCAGTCTTGTTCTATTGCTCTTTGTCTCCCAAGAAGACTGACCACCATTGTTTGCTAAGATGGACAGCACTACGGAGTGAGCGGATTCAAAGGTCTCGCGTTGTTCGGGATTGGATAGGAACCTAGAGGAGGACGAGTCCTGAATAACGATATCAACGATAATGTGATTCATACCCACTTTCTGGCAAAAGGTAGAATGACGGTCTCGATGAAGTCAACGCTCACGACTGGAGTCAATTGCTCGGCGCAAGCCAGAAAGAAGGTTGATGCACTTTGCTCAACAGGGTGGGACGGAGGGAGGTTGCCTTCATGTACCTAATGATTCAGAAGAAGTGTAGACTGGTGGAGGGACATTCGTACCTGTCCTGCGGCTTAGGACATCCAATAAAGTTTCGCTAGCTTCAGAATCACTTCCCACAATATCTAAGGAGCTAAAGAAGAGCCTTCGTTGTTCTTTAAAGCCTCCCCCGTCCGAGATGACCCCGCCAAATTTTGAACTGATGAAGGCAGTATGAGAGAGGGTCTGTAGAATTAGCGATGCAATCTGCGGAGAGGAGTCAGGATTTACTCCTGTGGAAGTCCTCCTTGGACAGGGTTGGAAGGTGATGACATCGATAATGGACTGGGATACTAAAATGGTTGAGAAAAGATATGCCTTGAGTATCTCCCATAATTTTTCCATTGTCGCGCGAGCACTCAGATCTAGGAAGTCGGTGTTATATTCGGGGCATGCTTCAGTGGAGAAAACTCACCGAAGCATTGCTCATCTCGAATGGTCGAGATCTCCGAGGATGTCCATTGCGTCCCAATGGACACACTCAGGGTAAGCAAACTACGGGACGTCTCCATGACCACGCTCCATGCACTGGCTTTATCCGCTTCTGATAGGCGCCGAACACATCTTGAGAAGAGCTGGGACAGAGGACCCAGAGACCGATAAACAACATTTCGGCTCAAGTTAGCCAAGTCTTGAGCCAACTTGGCGTTTTCCTCCAAAAGGAATACATTATTACTCTGAAGCCGGATCGAAATGCAGGATGCTATCATCGTACCGGTAGAGAATATATCCCTTTCTCATCAGAAGAGAGTCCATCAAGACCAGATAATACACCAGAGCCGAATATACGTAGATGCTCGGCTAGCACTATAGAAGCTAAGAGCTACAGGATCCTTATGAGCGTGTAGAATCACATAGCAATTGAAGCGTATTACTTCAAGGTGGCACTCGGGCAGATCATCGTCCGAGATGTGCAGGGCATTAGTGCCAAGAAGGCAGATGCTCAGTATGGATGTATCTGGGTAAGCCCAGCTTAGGAGCGTCTGGAACACGCTAAGTAATGGCACATACTTTCTCCTTCTGGTGAATCTTTCTCGAAGTCGGAAGCCCAGGTAGTCCTTCTCAGCGATTCCACTTGATCCAGGAGAACTGTGCACGTCCTCACTAGTTGATCATAGACATTCTTCCGTAAACGATTCACAGGGAGTTCCGCCCTGATATCCTCGAGACCTTGGATCAATCCGCCGAGTAGTGATATTCTAACATGTAGGTGCTGAAATGACGAAGTAGCTGTCGATTGCCCAAGGAGTACGGCAGATATCCATTCTTTGAGGGGTGTTGCAATGTCCGGATCAGCCAGAAAGCCAGGACGTGTTGTCTTCACAATGTTGGCATGCTTGGATTTCACTGCTTGCCGTACCGCTGAATGAGCGCCGGAAAGATGATCCCATTTACGCGAATGCCACAGGGTCTGCGACGTTATCAAAGTCCGAACAAAGATGGGCAGTTGCACAAGAGGGAGCAAAGATAGATAATGGGCTATGGCCCCATGGATAGTTTCATCCGTCAATGTCTTGAGGGTTTCATTCGGACGCTGCAGAAGGTTGAGCAAGGTCGTATAACGGGCATCCATAGGCACGGGTGTGGGCGTGGGAAATTGAGGGTGACCACGTCCAGCTCTTCCATATAGGCCTTCACATTCCGTACCCCCATTATGAGGGATCTCTGAGTCGCCGAGGGAGCATCCACTCCCCCTCTCGATTATCCTATCCCAGTTGCTCATGAATTACAGCATGAACCTCCAACGAATTGAAGATGAAATTCTTTCCATTGCCAGTATCTACGAAGACTCGTTTAAGCGCGATGTACCCACCGTGTGGCAGGTCTGCTTGTGTAATTCGGGGGCGCATAAACACGATACAAATTGATGTAACAGAAACAGAACACCCCTCCCGCTTTCGAAATCAAAGTGGAGGCTGACGATCCGAATTTACAGTCACTAGTCTACATCATTGTGAGCCATGTTCTGGGGACATCCCAAGCCCTTGCTCTCAATTATTCCTTTCGAAGTTGCATGTCTCATACACAAACACATATCCGAAAAACCCTGCACTGTTCACCGTGCGTCGTAGCCAGGGACTGTCCACCCCGCAAGTACAATCTCTGAACAAATCACTAAAGGGAGAGGCGAAAAAATGCGTTGGAGAAGAAATGGTCCTAACTATCGCAATGTTCGTTGCTTCCTGGTTATCAGCAAACAATAACGTACCCAAGAATGTGAACCTCAAACAACCTTCTCTTGCGGCTGAAATGACACAAAGAGAAAAGTTGAGGGAGGAGGTGACGTAGTACCCCTAGTTTATGAATCTCACTCACATTATACTATCAAAGGAGCACCGTCAACGAATACAGCAGGAAAGAAATCGCAAAGAAGCAAGTACGTCCGATCTTATGTCCAAAATTGAACAAGCGGTGCAGCAGAAGAAGGAGAGCATGGTCCGTAGGGAAGCTGAGAAGAAAAGTACCACCCTCCAGCTTATTTCGGAGGACGAATCGGGTATCGACCCTCGCAAAGACGTATTCGAAGAGGGCGTCGACCTTGGGGGAGGAGTGATAGCTAGAGAATTCCTTCTTTCCTTCCCTCGCCAAGGTATTCCTCAAATTTAACCAAGCTACCCCTATCTGATCTCCGCCGTTAGATGGGATTGCCACTGTTTTCTATGCCGAACCAGTCTTACCTGTTGAAGCATCCTATCCACCCCTCGAATTACACAGAATAGAGTTTGATACCCAATATTATGCAAATGGTCAAGGTATGCTCTTGGTCGATCCGGAAGCTCACAAGGTCATTAACCCTTTGATTTAGGCCATATCAAGGTTTCAAACATGCATGACGAGATCCGGCGACTCGTCGACATTCGCCATGATAATCTCCTCCCCGTCTTTGCGACCAAGTTGTCAATGAAGCACGGCGCCATTCCCCTCCTCAGCCTTCTTATCCAAAGGCCACCAGCCCTGAACCTGTCGGATTTGTTAGATGGATGTGATTCCATGTCTGTGGTCAAATGCCGGGTGAGTGTATTTCGAGCTCTGGACAAAGATGAAACTGACGAATCTGGTAGTCCTTCACTATCCAGCTTGCCCAGGGGCTAGAGCATTTACATAATCAAAATCTACTTCACCGTTGTGAGTGACTCAGGGATGATTTTCGGATGGGAGCCAATTACATGGTCATATAGCACTGGTCCTATCAAGCGTTTGGGCTGCTCGTTTAGCTAGTGGCGAGTTCTCGATCAAGCTCGGTCGCGCCTGGTACTACAGTCGTCTGCTTGACTTCCATCGATCCAATAAATATGGCGTCGTCAAACCAGAGCAGGTGAATGATTTGCCTGAGTTGTGGCTCCCTCCCGAAGTATTGCAGTCGAGGTACCAATACTCAAAACGACGCGATGTCTGGTACCTTGGCGTAGTTCTTCTTCAGATGCTCGTTGGATCTCGAGTAATGTCCCAGTATTCCCAACCATCAGATGCCATATCCCAGCGTGAGTTGTCAGCTGCTGGATCTCACGCACGCTAACGTCACAGCAGTGGACATCCCCCCTGAGACGCGACGGATTTTGCGATCTATGTTCGAGAGCAACAAAAAGAAGACGCCCAACTGCTTGGATCTAATCCAGCGATTGCGAGATTGGCAGGACTCAGCTTCACTGGGACCATTAGCACTGTCGTCCAAAGATAGCGGTAGGTTATATTCTCATGCAATGGCTTCTGCTGATCTCGATTCTCCTCTAATCAGAAGGACGGCACTCTCCTTCCGCCACACTGCGTGAACGCTCTCCAATTCTCGGGTTTAAGAACCGGTTACCGTCACTTCCGATGCCTTCGAGTCGCTACCAGCAGGATTGGGAAGAACTCGAGTTCCTCGTATGTGTAATTCTTTCATCAGAAAGGGCTGTACAATTCAACATAGCTTCGGACAGGGAAGGGGGGCGTTTGGGAGCGTTGTCAAGGCACGCTTGAGACATGATAATCGAACATATGCTGTCAGTAATTTACAGAGGAGATGATATGGTATCTCATTTGGCAATCGATCAGATCAAGAAAGTCAGGCTTCGCCGTAACAATGATGCCAAGCTATTGCGAGAAGTGAATGCGCTATCCCGCATGTCTCATAGCTCAATCGTTCGTTATTATACCGTGCGTTGACCCTTGATCGAGTCCCAATTACTGACAGAACCTCACTTACAGACTTGGATCGAACCAGTTCACAATGAAGATAGCGACGGCAGTGTCGAGAATAGCGAATCCTCAGATCAAAGCCAGGGTAGCAGTGGATTGGGTTCCGATGATGATGACAGTGATCTGTACCATATGAGCGAGCCTTCGCTACCGGAGATCTCATTTGCGCGGAGCTCGACCTTTCCGAGCCTACAAGGAAGTTGGGATCTCAGATACTCAACGTGTTAAAGGAATATGTCGAAAAGCAGACATTGAGAGAAGTAACTGTGGATGCTATCTTGAGGTTCGGCAAGCAACTCAATGCTATGTTTACTAGGCGATAGATGAGAGTATACCTGAAGAGCGCTGCTGGATTCTTTTTCGACAAATTCTTGACGCACTAGAACATATCGCTTCGTGGGGAATCGTCCGTTCAGTCATCCTTTCGCATATCGTCGTGCTCACTGTTTAAGCAGGTTCATCGAGACATCAAACCTGGGAATATATTCATCGGTCAGTCAAACGATGAATACTAGTAGAGATTCAGGACTATATCCACCTCCTAAAGATGCCAACGGCGATGTCAAAGTTGGGGACTTCGGACTAGCATCGTCGCGCTCAGGGGTTTTGGAGCATTCCGACAACGAGGATGCCCTCGGCGGATCGGACCTCACGTCAGGCGAGTGTACTCGCCCGTGGAAATGTCTTAAATCTAATAAGGACCTAGGCGTTGGAACTGGACTTTATATTGCCCCAGAAGTGCTTCATCGGAAGAAGGGTCAAAACCATTCGAAAGTCGATATGTACAGTCTTGGAGTAAGGCCATCAATATTTCCTCGTTTAGATGTTTCATATTGGTTATAGATCGTGTTTTTCGAGATGAACATGCCTCCCTTTCCCACGGCAACTGAAAGACTTCACGTTTTGACCGATCTTCGAACGTACAAGATCGTCTTTCCAGCCTCATGGCCGCGCGAGCGGGTTAAGCAGCGTGGAATCATACGGCTCTTGTTGCAGCATAGCCCTGATACCCGACCTTCAGCTTCGGAGCTTTCTCGGCATGAGTTAATGCCTAAACGCGTTGAGGAAGAAAGCATCAATGAAGCACTCCGACTCCTCGGTAAAAGATTCTCACCAAAAACCCGCTATCTCAATTCTCATATCTCACCATAGTAAATCCTGAATCTAGAAGATATGACGTCCTTTTACGCACTCTCTTCACTCAACCAGTGGATGTGGCGAAAGTATACAGCTATGATGCAACAACGTCAACAAGGGAATATGCACCCTTTGTTCCGCTCGTGCGTAATGCTTCCGTCGCAGTATTCAAGCTGCATGGAGCAGTGGAGGATGACGCACCAATGTTGATGCCGCTTACAGAGAATCAGGAGACGGAGAAGAACGCTGCTCCCGTATTCCTAGATCGCCAGGGCGATCTGGTTATGCTTCCCAAGAGCGTGATAGTCCCCCTAGCACGTTCAGCCGCTCTATCAGATCTGAAGAGAATAAAGAGGTTTTACTGCGGTAAGTGGATTGGTCTAGGCTGATGGCGTGAGAATTAGAAGTTTTTTATGATTTGCGTCAAGGTCATGCCTATCAAGATACACCGGGACAACCAGCGGCATGGCAGCAAGCCGCTTTCGATATTATCTCGACGGACGTCGATTCGCTTGCCTCAGAGGCTGAAGCGATATGTATCACGGACGAGGCGCTACGTTCCATGCCAGGCATAGAAACTCAGTCTTACGAGATATTCATCACGCATTCCGCATGTCAGTGTGCTGATTTCTTTCCGTTATTTCTCCTGATTTATATTGATGATGATTGATATGTGTGGTATGTAGTAACGGATGCCATCTTTGCACGCATTCCGGAAGACCGGCATCGAGACGTCATCAGTATCCTGGAGAATTCTAAAATGAGTGCCCTACAGAAGAAAGCACTGATTGCTGGACAGGGCGTACCTCGAAGCATCATGGATGATCTGGAGATCTTGTTAGAACCACGTGAGTGGTTGCTGTTTTTTTTTTGGGGGGGTCGTTGCTTGCCTGTTTACATAAATCTTTCCGCTTTGACTAATTATTGGCTCTGCCTACCTTGATCGATGTTGCCTACTCTTTCCCACGCCGCAACCGATGATAATGACAGAGCCACCGGAGGATGCGATGAACCAATACGGATCTCGACTGGATGGAGACGGAAGTCGCGCACTTTCTGAATTGTGCACGATTCAATCTCTTGTCATATCGATGGGAGTGCACCGAAGGATGATGATACACCCTTTCCTTATGCGTTTGCATCCCCTTTTTGGTCCTGGCGTGATGTTCGAAGTTAGAGGGAAGAGAGCTGTCGTAGCCAGAGGCGGGCGGTATGTTACATTCATCTGAACTGCATCTCAATGTTTATTTATCCCAAAAAAAAAATTTTTTTCAGATACGATACGTTGATACACCGATTTGCACCTCCATCTATGGTCCCTCGAACGCCGATCAAAGCCATTGCGATTCAGCTTGTTCTGGAAACGATCGCTCATCTGGTTAACATGCAGCACAAATCTTCGATTGATGCTCTACTGAAGGATAAAGATCGTCGTTCATACGGCGCGTTCCCCCGCCGATGTGACGTGTATATTGTTGGCTTGACACAAGCTAATACGGATGGTATGAGTGCTGGTGGTACCGGCGGGACGTGGGCATTGGAAGGAAGGATGAAACTTGCTGCGAAGCTCTGGAGGGCAGGTATTAGTGCGGATGTGATGTACGGTGGGTCATATTGGTTTTTTTTTGTTGGAAAGGAGTAAACTGGCGGGGTTGGTGTTTGGTAGATAATGATACGGAGAAAGGGTTGGAGTATCATTTGGCTACGTGTCTCCGGGAGGGCATTCTGTGAGTTCAACCGTCTTTGCGCGATGGCAAAAAAAAAAAAAGTATTGATTCCTCTGTTTTTTTTTAAAAGGTTTGTTGTATGGGAGACGCGTCATGGTACATTTAAGATCAAGTCCGTGCTCAAAGGTACCGAGACTGAAGGTGAGTGTTTTCACCCCCCCGCTTTTTATTCCTTGTACTCTAAATGTATCTGCTACGTATAGAACGTTCTCACGACATTTTGAATGCTCTTGCTCGTGAAATTGGGGAACAGAAACGAATCGATGCCTCATTGAGTCTTTCTTCCTACTCTTACCCACGGTCGCATCATCATCAACTACCTGTTTTGTCTGAATCGGAGCCTCATATATTACCGCATCAAGTAGGAGCGGGATCAAGTAACGCCTTGGGCGGGATTACGGTCGTTCTTCCTGGCGAAAAAGAGGCGCAGAGGAAGAAACATAAAGCGAAGATCGCGTATCATGATAAAGGTGCGTCCTTTGTAGACTTTTTTTGTTTTGTTTTTTGTTTTTATTTTTTTTTGGGGG
>WNFI01695822.1_pt1 | contig 19157 bp, 10 predicted proteins | sample 5400471 | NCBI WGS metagenome assembly WNFI01 (sample SAMN13153348, study PRJNA577476) | soil metagenome | isolation source: 100 cm saprolite on Douglas fir-dominated hillslope | place: USA:California | collected 2013-09-17 | reverse complement strand
CCCGGGACAATGTTGCCGAAATTAACTCAGCCGCTCTCGCATGTGCCCTCCAAGTGCAAGCGGGTGCGATCTGCGCGACGTGTTTGTTTCTCGGGCGCAGGTGGTCCCAAGCTCATCGAAAGATAACCTAAAGTCTGCGGAATTGAGATCCGCGTGCAATACGTCTGCAGCGGTTGGGACGAACTCGCCTGCTCAGAAATATAGTTTTAGGGCGAACTGGATAATTCGTGGCGCGACACTGGTGTTTGAAATTACACCGAATGCAGGATCGGGATTGAAGCCGACCACGCCATTGGCGGGGTTCGATATGCAATCCACTCCCGCCAGGCACACCGAGCCAGCGTCCAAGATTTGCGGCAGCGCAAATGACGGGGTGTTAAAGGCGTTGAAGAACTCCGCCCTGAACTCGAGAGATCGGGTGTCACTGTGTCCGAAAGGGATCTTCTTAATAATTGAGATGTCGAAATCCTGCTGCGCCGGGCCCTTAACATTCCCGATGCCGCCGTTGCCGAACGCAGTTGCAACGCCGTCCGCTCCGATAATCGGTGGCGCGGTGAAGCAGGAAGAATTGAAGTAACCATTTAGCCTGCTGTTGACCGACCCCTTGGTCACAAGTTGGCTGGTAGTGCAGCCTGCAACCTGAGCGCGGTCTTGATCCGCCCCAATGATGCCGAATGCATTCAGCTCGTTGCTTCCCAGGATCGTAAGCTTCTGCCCATTTTGAAATGTGGTCACGCCGGCCACGGACCATCCAGATAAAACCCGGCCTAAGGCGGAGAAATGATTTGCTGGGGAAGGCAGATCGTAGACATAGCTGATGACGAAGCGCTGCGGCCGGATGAAGGAGTCAAATCCATAGTTCGAGCGATTAGTTTGATTGCCCTGAAGAGCGCCTCCGTCGAGCGTTCCATTCACGTAACCGGGAGAGCTTTCAAGGGCAGAAGCCCAGGTATAGGAGGCGAGGAATTGCAGGCCATGGCTAAAGCGATGGTTCACACTCACGCCCAGGGCGTTATACCACGATGCGCCCGCGCTCTCGACGGTGTTTGCGGCCGACGAATTAAAGCCCTGAATCGGCTGGCGCAACGTAAGGTTGGCAAGAGTGTTGTTGTTCTGACCGTTAATCGGCGTTACGGTGGCATCCACTGCCTGATCGAAAGCACGGACTTGAATCAACTTCGATCCGCGCGAGCCGTGGTAGCCGATGTCCAGCACGGTATCTCGGGAGAGGGCTGCCTGCACATCCATGCTGTACTGTTGGATGATTGGCGGCCTGAAATTCGCCGGGAAAATCGTTGGCGTCAAGCTGGTATTTGGCGAATAGACTGGGAAAAACGGAAGCGGAGGAGTGGTTGGGAATGCGTTAGCAATGCCGGGAAAGAAGAATTCCCGCAGCATTCCGTACGGTGGCGATGCGACTAGCTGGAAGAACGGCTGTCCGGTGGTGCGCGTGTAATAGATTCCATACCCTCCGCGCAAGACCATGCGACTTGTACCCGGAAGCTGCCAAGCAAATCCAACCCTGGGCTCCCACCCGTTCTGGCCAACGTTATTTAAAGCAGTGTTTGTGGAAGCCCGAGTCGGGATGCTTCCATCCGGCCCGCTTGGAAGTGTGCCGTGGAAATTCGATGCGACCACATATCCTTGCAGGGTCCCTTGCATCGGGGGAACCGGATTGGCGGCAGCGATATTAAAAGTAGATGCCCGGCCCAGCATCTCACCCAACTGTCCCTGACGCTCGTAACGGAAACCCAGGTTAAGAGTCAGGCGCGGAAGCACCTTGTAATCATCCTGAACATACAGGTCGCCGTTCCAGGCACGCCACTCACGCCCGAATAAACCCGGTACGTCGACGCTGACGAGCGGATTGCCAGCGAGAAAATCGTTGAATGAGAGGTAGGCGAGCGCAGCCAGGAAATGAAAATTCGGTTCATTGATCTGAGCGCGATCAATTCCGCCGCCCAAATGCAGTGAATGTTTTCCACGGACGTAGGTGACCGAGTCATGGAAATTGTACGAGTTCTGAAACAATGAGACTCCCTGGCCATTGCCGCCTAAATTGAAGGCTCCCTGGACCAGAATCTGCGGAACGACATTGTCAAAGTCCGGAGCAGGTACACAGAGGCTGGCCAGGGTTATCGGGCCGGTGCCGGCACACCCCGCCGAGTTGGCAAAACTGGTCGTCGGATAAGCTTGGTTCAAAATGCCGGTGGTGCGGTGATATCCCAATATTGCCTGGTTGAGCAGACGATCGTTGAACGCGTAGGTGTGAGTGAGAGAAAAATCCCGGAATCCGTTGCTGATGGTTTGCGGAAAACCGGGCACGGTAACCGCGGAAATGCCAATATTGTTACCGGGAAACGCGCTTGTCTGATTGCTATCCAGGAAGAAGAACTTGCCGGAAAAATGGCTCTTGTCGGTATGATAAAAATCGAGACTGCTGACAAATTGATTTTCGGTGTAAGGACACGGCGAACTGAAACTAGCCGTTCCGCCGCTTTGCGGTGCAGGAATAACGAACTGGCCGTTCGGCAACTGCGCATTCAGGACGGCTAGTGCGGTTGGGTCGATCGTCGGCACGCCAAAGGTGCTTTCCAGCGCCGCCGCGGTGCGGTCGCTGGCATTGTTGGTCAAACCGACAGGCAAGCTACCACCGCTTAGGCAGCCACCGCTGACATCAAGGCCATCTTTTTCTCTCGTTCCTTGATACGACACGAAAAAGAAAACCTTGTCCTTTATGATCGGGCCGCCCAAAGTGCCGCCAAACTGATTTTCGTTCAGGACGCCCCGTGGCTGACCGTGTGCCTTCAGAAAAAAGTCATTGGCGTTCAGAGCCGTATTTCGAAAATATTCCCACACGTCCCCATGAAGGTCATTGGTTCCGGACTTGGTAACTACATCCACGTTGGCGCCGGCGTTCCTCCCGTAAGACGCATCATATTGTCCGGTTTGCACCTTGAATTCCTGAATCGAATCCGGATTGGGCACGGGAATCCCCCCACTCAACGCTCCTGACCCCATAAGGTCGTTAACATCGGCGCCATTCATCTGGAAATTGTTATCGTTAACGATGTTGCCGGACGTCGAATATTCGAGGCCGACATTGCCACGACCGATGCTGGCAGCATCGGTGATCTCGGAGGAAACGCCCGGGGAAAGCCCCAGAATCTGCATGTAATTGCGAGTGACCAGCGGCAGGTTCTCAACCATACGCTGATCGGTGACGTTCCCCAGCGCACTGGACTCGGTTTGCACGAGTTCGGGGATATCCTGCACCGTCACCTTCTCGGAGATGGCGCCGACTTGTAACCGCATATCCAAGGGCACGGTTTCAGTGACGTGCACCTCGACTTTCTCAACTACTACCGACTTGAATCCCTTTGCCGAAACCTCCAGTTCGTAGGTGCCTGGCTCCAGGTATGGAACCAGATAACCTCCGTTGTTCTGTGTGATTACTGTGCGGGGCTGTCCCGTGGCTAGACTGGTGACTTTTACTGAGGCGCCAGAGATAACCCTGCCACTTGGATCAGTCACAGTTCCCTTTAGCGCACCCGTCGCTGCAGTCTGCGCAACGACGAATCTACCCGGCCAGAGCAGAAGACAGACCAGGGCGGCCCGCACGGCAAGACCGAGCGTATGACGAAAATAGACGTTTTGCCAGCCGCACCCAGAATTCGATCTAAACATGGCGGTCTCCGTTTTCGGGCAGGTTTGGGCCCGGTCACTGCCCCCGTTTAACAGACGTTCTTACACCGAGCGCTGCAACATTGCAAGAAAATTATCACTGAATGATGATTTATAAATCGTTTATGCACTATTTGATGCACAGCTTACACAGCGAACGCCCGCCTGGGACGGGAACGGTCAGTATCGAAAAAAAACTGTGCGGACGCCACCAGAACGTCCCTTGGTGGAGCAAGCCAAAGGCCGGTTTAATAGCGCAGACTCCAATGCAGCATGTTCCAGGTATAAACGAACCACACGAATGCCACACACGCGAGAGCTATCAGGGTGTCGCCGGGCTTGCTCCAAAACCAGCGCCCCTGCTCACGCCACGACAGGAACGCGCTATACACCGCCGCCAGCGTTCCCAAAACTCCCAGCCAGCCTACGAGTTGAATGATTCTCAACAAGGGGTTGAAGCGCGGACTCAGTACGCCAATATCCTTTTCTGCCATAGAAAAGAACACTGCCAGGCCGCACAGAAATAGAAGATCGAATAAACACGCCAGACGCACGATGAGGCGAAGACGGCGCTGTTGAGGCGTGAGATTCAATGTCTTGCCGTAGTGCCTGCGGATAAGAGCCCCAACGGGCCAAAGCAGCAAAGTGAGAAGCAACACTCCGATAACGCAGAGGATCAAAGGCACGTTCCACGCACTGTCTTCGTTCCATGGCGAGCGTTGAAACACAAAAACGGGAAAATCGGTGACCAGTACCAATTGGCCGGTCTGATCGCGCTTGAAGCCAACGCGATCTTGCTCATGAACAGCGCGGAACATCAGTGGACCAATCTCCTCCAGCTTCTTGGGCTGTCCACTTGGATCTTTTATAGAATCGACCGTGATCCTGCCATCTGAATCGGACGAAACCTTTGTCTCGCCCAAGACATTCGACACCTTCAGAATGGTCGTTTCCGAGCGGCGGCTGATCAGGTACCTGCCGGAAACCAGGCGGGCATCCGCTGCCGTGGTTGGCTGAACCGGCGCAGCTGGAGGATCGTAGGGGAAGTAGCGATCCAGAAAAGCATGCCACACCGCTTCGCGAGCACGGGTTTCTCCTTTTCCGGCGCTGTTATAAGAGATGAAAAATCCGACCCCGGCATCCACGATCAAGTGCAGGTCGCTGTGGAAGTACTCCCGCCGTAACGGCCGTCCTGCAAGTGCGCGATCATGAAATGCTGCATGTCCGCGCCGGTAACCGAGGAACTGCCGGCCGGTGCAGCGTCCACGAATTCAAAAGGCTTCCCAGGTTCCGAAGCAACGTCGTAGCCGTTCGACATCAGCCGCTGCAGAGGTTCGGGCAATGGCTGCCGCGTGGTGGAATGCGACATTTCCAGCGGCTGAAAAATGTGGCGCTCAACGTAACTGTCGAATGGCTCTCCGGACACTCGCTGAAGGATGTAACCGGCAAGAGACGTGGCGTAGTTGGAATACGCCGGTGTCGTAAATGGGGGATAGATTCTGACCGGCAGATGCTCCTTCAGGTATTGATCGAGCGGTGTCAGGTTCGCCGCGGTGGGCACGAAGAGCTCCTGGACAGTCTCTTCGAATCCCGGCGTGTGCGTCATGATGTCCCGCAATGTAATCGGCTTGGGAAAGGTGGGAGGAATCTTGAAGTCGAGGTAGTCATTGACGTCACGATCCAGGTCGAGCTTTCCCAACTCGACTTGCTGCATGATTCCAGTCCAGTTGAACAGTTTTGAAATGGAGCCGGGACGGAACAAAGTCGTCTCGGGGGAGACAGGGATTCTTTTTTCCACGTTGGAATAGCCGTACCCCTTGGCAAAGAATGGCCTGCCATCCTTGACCGCGGTAATGACCACTCCCGCGATGTCCTCACGAGCGATCTGCAGCGGAACCATGCCATCCAGAAATGCTTCCAGATCCCTTTCAGTGAGTTCATGGGCCTGTTTGCCGTTCTGTTCGGGGCCAGGCGACGCAGGCTGGGTCTTGGTCTCGCTCTTAGGAGCCAGAGGGTTCGTTTTCGGCTTTTGCGCTGATGCTGAACCGAACAGAAGAACAATGAGTACGCTCAAGGCGCACCCACGAACCAGCCAGGAATTCCGTTTGGTACCGATAAGCAGTGAGCTCACGTTTGTACTCTCCTTGGCGAAACCTCCGCTGGCCACCCGGAAATATCCGGTTCAATAGTGCAGGCTGATTTGCATGATCCTGCTGCTGAGAACGATCCATATATAGAGGAACGACGCCAAAACAAGGCTGGCACCGTAGATGGTCATCCAGATGCCCCTGCTGCTGCTTTGCCAGAGCCGAAAACAGGCATAACCCATTGCGATAGCGTTGATGAGTCCGATAAGAAACAGCACTTGCAGACAACGAAGCCATGGGTCGAGCCGCTCGCTGAACAGGGAGAGATTCGAAAATCCATAGACCAAAATCGCAGCGAAGGCGATTAAGGCGGCCCCATCGACTGCACAGGAAAGTTTCACCAGCAAACGCAACATACGCTGGGTTCCGCTGAGTGCGAGTGGGTGCTTGTAGTGACGCCGCAACAGAGCGGCCACAGGCCAGAGCAAAAGGGTTAGAAAAAAAACCAGAGTGACAAAACCGAGAGCAATTGACCAGACAGTTTTATTCTCATTCCACCCCACTCGCTGGAAGATTTCAATCGGGTCTTCGCTGAACATCTGCATGCGACCGGATGTGTCAGGTTTGAAGACCAGCAATTCCTGACCGCCGACTTCGCGGAATTTCATGCCGCCGATTGGGCGCCACTTTTTGGGCTGGCCAGCAAAATCTTTCATGCTGTCAACCTGAATCGTGCCGTCTGCAGCCTGCGACACCGAAGGCTCGGCCAGCACCAGCCACAGCGATTTCATTATCGTCGTCTGTGCGCGCCTGCTGGAGAGGTATTTGCCTGCGACAGAACCGACCGGCTGCTTTTCCGCTGCTTCTGCAGGCGGTGCCGAAAAGGGGAAATATCGGTTGAGAAACTCCTGCCAAAGCGCAGCACGGGGGTCGAGTTCGCCCTTCCCGGTACTGTTATAGGACACAAAAAATCCCAGGCCTTTGTCCAACACCAAATGCATGTCACTGTGAAAGTAGTTGAGATCGCCACCGTGGCCGATGATGCGGAGCCCATTCCGACTTTCCTCGTAAAAGCCAAATGCCATGCCGTTGATAGCCGGATCCATCCCGAATTGACGGGCATGCATCATCTCCGCGGTTTGCTGCTGCAAAATGCGGGTATCGCCGTACCTGCCGTTCTGCAGATGGGCGATCATGAAGCGCGCCATATTCTCGCCGGTGGCGGATAGACTTCCGTCCGGGGCCGGTTCGGGTGGAACCAGTTCGAACGGCTTGGCATCTTCCGAAGCCACGAAGTAACCGTTTGACATCATTAGCTTGAGTGCGTCGGGCAAGGGCTGAACGAACGTCGCGCGCGTCATCCCCAGCGGCCCGAAAATATTCTGTTGGATGTATTGCTCGAATGGTAGTCCTGACACGCGCTGAACGATGTAGCCAGCAAGATCAGCCCCGTAATTTGAATACGCCGGTATCGTGCCGGGAGCATAAATCTGCTTGGGCTCGTGAGTCTTTATGAATGCCTGCAAAGAAGGTAAGTCGTCTGCCCGGTCCACGGCGAGGTCTTTGATGACCTCTTCAAACCCGGCAGTATGGGTCATTAGGTTGCGGAGCGTGACAGGGCGGCCGAAGCTGTGTGGCACGTGAAAATTCAGGTAATCGTTTATGTCACGGTCGAGGTCTAGTTTTCCCTGTTCCAGTAACTGCATGACCGCAGTCCAGGTAAGCGTTTTGGAAATGGAGCCCGGCCGGAACAAGGTTGCGTCCGGGGACACCGGTATTCTTTTCTTGACGTCGGCGTACCCGTAGCCTTTGCTGATGAGAACTCTTCCGTCCTTTACAACGACGATGACCGCTCCAGCTATGTCCTCGCGCTGAAGTTGCATCGGCACCAGGCCATCGAGAAAGGCTTCGACATCGCTGGCGGTGATTTCAGGGGCAGATTGTGCAGGGCGTGGAGAAGGATTGTAGGATCCGGTGGGTGGTTTTGGTTTCGGAACTTGAGGCCAGGCGTAGAGGCAGGAAAGCGCGAGTATGCAAGAAATGGCCGAGAAGCAACGACCGTACATCGCCATGATTGTCATCATACCGTTGCGGGGATCAAATCCCTTCGTTGCTGCGCTTGCACTGACCCCTCCGTCTCCATTAATGTGGTTGCAGTTCTACATCAGGTAGTGCACCATGTCAACGCTGAGCATCAGATGTTGCTTTTCTTCGTTGTCCGATCCGACGGGTTCAAGAACTAGGCTGGATTGATTTAGACCGGGTCAAACCTTGATGACTTCCTCACCAGCAGTAGCCTGCTCCGAACATTTAGCCAACGACACGAAGCTGCGCCAGGTGCTGCGTTTGCCTGACCTGGTGCTCCTAATCATCGGCACAGTGATTGGCTCAGGAATATTTCTGGTACCGGGCTTAGTCCTCAAAGCCGTGGGAAATTCTCTGTTAGTCGCTTTGTCAGTATGGCTGGTTGGAGGAATCCTGTCGTTGCTGGGCGCCCTCACGTATGGGGAATTGAGCGCCATGAACCCGGCAGCAGGCGGGTTGTATGTTTATATCCGCGATTGTTTCGGCCGGTTCCCCGCATTCTTGTTTGGATGGATTCTCTTTTTCGTTGTCAGTACAGGCTCGATCGCGACTCTCGCCGTTGCCTTCAGCAATTACCTTGCAGAAGTGGTCTCTCTTGCGCCCTGGACCGCGAGACTTGTGTCGGTTTCGATGATCGGCGTTATCGCGGCGGTGAATGTGCTCGGAACTCGTAGGAGCGCGAACCTGCAGAACGTAACCACCGCTCTGAAGCTAGCAGCGATTCTGGCGATTGCCGGCCTGTTGCTCTGGTCTGGCCACCGCATGCAGCTTTATTCCGCCCTACCTCCCATGTCGCTATCGTCCCGGCTCTCGGGCATCGGCCTGGCGGTCGTCAGCGTGCTTTGGGCCTATGAAGGCTGGCAGTACGCCACATTCGTCGCAGGAGAAACAGTGAATCCGCGCCGCGACTTTCCATTAGCTTTTCTGGCGGGAATCTTTACACTTATCGGCGTTTATTTTCTGGCGAACCTCGGCTATGTGGCGGCACTTGGTACCGAGGGCGCCGCCCATTCCAACCGGTTGGCTGCGACTGCACTGGCCACGGCGGTTAATCCAACTGTCGCCCGGGTGGTTGCGATTGTGATCCTGATCTCGATCTTCAGCGCAGCGCATTCGATCGCTCTGACCGCTCCACGCGTTTATTACGCGATGGCCAAGGACGGCCTCTTTTTTCATTGGCTGGCGGAAGTTCACCCACGCTTCGGCACTCCCGCATTCGCGATCCTAGCAACGGCGTTTTGGGCGTCGGTCTTGGCTGTGACCGGAACGTTCGAACAATTGCTGACCTACGTCGTCTTCGTTGGCTGGAGCTTTTACGCACTGGCCGCAGCCAGTATTTTTGTTTATCGAAAACGCGAGAGTACGGGATCTGTACGGTACAGGGTTCCAGGCTATCCGTGGACTCCGCTGATCTTCATCGCGACGGTTGCCGCATTCGTTCTGAACACAATTGCGGCGCAACCCGCCCGCGCGGCGCTCGGGATTGGAGTTGTCCTTACGGGTATTCCCGGCTACTTAATTTGGCGAAGAAGGTGAAGCAAAGATGAATACCCAGCACGCGCCCGAGCGGGATGATCTGGAGCAGTTCATCCCGGCGCAGATGCGAAGTTGGAATGTGCCGGGTCTGGCGATTGCAGTCGTACAGAACGGCCGGGTGATCTATTCGCGCGGCTTCGGCCTGCGGGACGTCAAAGGCAATCTTCCGGTCACGAGCAAGACGATCTTTGCCATTGGCTCCGTCTCCAAGTCCTTCACCTCGCTTTCCATGGGAATGCTAAACGATGAGGGCAAGCTCGATTGGGATAAGCCTGTGCGGCAATACCTTCCCGAATTCCAGATGTACGACCCAGTGGCCAGCGAACGCATGACTCCGCGCGATCTGATCTCGCATCGCGTGGGAATGGCCGGCCATGACCTGCTTTGGTACAGCTCCGATTTCAGCCGCGAAGACCTGGTGCGCCGTTTACGATTCCTTCCATCCGATCATGATTTCCGCAGTGGTTACCACTACAACAACATGCTAGTCACGACCGCTGGCTATTTGATCGGCAAAGTCTCCGGCGACAGCTGGGAAGATTTCGTGCGGCACCGAATTTTCGACCCGTTGCAGATGAGTTCCAGCAATTTTTCAGTGGTCGACAACCAGAAGAGTCCTGATTTCGCCCACCCTTACCGCAAGGACGAACACAGCGGCGCGGTGTCGGAAATACCTTTTCACGCAATGAGCGCCATTGGGCCGGCGGGCTCGATTAATTCCAATGTCGAGGATATGGCGCGATACGCGATCTTCCAACTGGGGAAAGGAAAAATAGGCGATCGCCAGCTGGTATCGGAAGCGAGTCTGAATCTGAACCATAGTCCGCAGGTGCCCATGCCGGGAGGCGCGCCTTCAAAGGAGATCGGCCCACGCAGTTACGCCATGGGCTGGGTAATTTCGTCTTACCGCGGCCACCCGCTCTGGTGGCACAACGGCGGCATCGATGGCTTCTATGCATTGCTATCGCTCCTGCCTGACCAGAATCTTGGCTTGGTGATTCTGACAAATCTGCTGGACGACGATCCTGTCCCGGAAATTGTTCAGTATCACATTTACGACCATCTGCTTGGCCTCGACTCGGTCGATTGGGCCAAACACTTCCAGGAGCTGGAGGCTAAACAGAAGACTGCCGAAGAAGAAGAAAATAAGAAAGAGCTTTCCAAGCGCACGCCTAACACGCATCCATCGCATGAATTGAAAGACTACGCCGGGCGTTACGAGAATCCCGGCTATGGTGTTATCACGATTCAGCTATCGGACGATGGTTTTAGCGCTGCTCTCAATCAGCTGTCGTTTCCGCTGCATCACTATGAGTACGACGTTTTCGACGCTCCCCCCAACTCCGCCGGGGCTGTCGATATCGGCAAGCTGCGGTTTCTGACCAATATGAGTGGGGACATCGACGGCATTGCAGCGCCATTCGAGCCGGATGCGCCGGAAATCATCTTTACTCGGGTGCCTGAGAAAACACCGCAGGAAAAGAAATAAATCATGATCAACCGAAAGCTCTGCATGCGAGGCGCGAATCGACTCCAAAACATTCTGGTTAGCGCCGCTGTTCCTGTGCTCTTCCTGACCGCGGCTCTAAACGCACAGATTCAGGCTAACATTCCGCCGCGAACCGATTACGCTCCACTTGCCAACACACTCGAATCCTTGATCCGCCAGGAAATGGCTGATAAGGATCTGCCCGCATTCTCGATTGCGCTGGTCGATGGGCACGAGGTCGTGTGGGCGCAGGGTTTCGGTTATCAGGATCCCGAACACAAAATTCCGGCTACCGCTCACACCGTCTATCGCGTCGGCTCCGTATCGAAATTGTTCACTGATATCGGAATCATGCAGATGGTGGAAGCGGGGAAGATCAGCCTTGATACCCCTGTAAGCCAATACATTCCGGATTTTCACCCGCAGAATCCGTTCTCAGACCCGATCACTTTAAGAGAATTGATGTCCCACCGTTCTGGATTGCTGCGCGAGCCGCCGGTGGGCAACTACTTTGATCCGAGCGAGCCAACGCTCGAAGCTACGGTACGCAGTATGAACTCGACGGAACTCGTTTACGACCCCGGAACACATCTGAAGTATTCAAACGCAGGCATTGCCGTCGTCGGCTACACGCTCCAAGAACTGAATCACCAGTCCTTCCCCCAATATCTGAAGCAAGCTGTGCTCGCTCCGCTCGGGATGCACGAGAGCTCCTTTGCTCCCGAACCTGACCTGACCCGCAATCTTGCCAAAGCCTACATGTGGACCTACGACGGGCTAAAGTTTCCCGCCCCCACCTTCGAGTTGGGGTTGGCGCCCGCAGGTTGCATGTACTCGACCGTGACTGATCTGGCTCAGTTCCTCATGGTGCTTTTCGATCGCGGCCGTGGTCCGAAGGCGCAAGTCCTCAAACGCGAAACCCTGGAGCAGATGTGGACGCCCCAGTTCGCGACCCCACGACAAAAGAGGGGCTATGGTCTGGGGTTCGCAGTGTCAGAACTGGACGGTCATCGCGTGATCGGACACGGTGGCGCGATCTACGGCTTCGCCACAGAAGTGGTCGGTTTGCCGGAAGATAAGCTCGGCGTGGTGACGGCAACCACCACGGATGCCGCGAACGCGGTCACCAACTCGGTTGCCCGGCATGCTTTGCAGCTGATGCTTGCCTTGCGATCCGGTAAGACTCTTCCCCCGTTCGAAACTGCGAAACCTGTACCCCCTGAACTCGCTCGCAAGCTCGCAGCCCGCTATGGCGAAGGGGATGACGCGGTGGATCTGATGGAGCGCGAGAGTACGCTGCACATGCTTACGATCCGGGGCGGATTCGAGTCCGAGTTGCGGATGTTGGGAGATGCGCTGGTGGCCGATGGCCGACTCGATGAGAACTTTGAAACAACAATTGTCCCGGTGGATGCCGGTATTCGCATCGGCGACAAGCTCCTCAAGCGGGTGGAACCACCGCAGCCTGCACCAGCCCCAGGCCAATTTGATGGATTGATCGGGCAGTATGGATGGGACCACGATGTGCTATACGTCACGGAGAACGATGGAAAGCTTAATATTCTGATCGAGTGGTTCGAGCACGATCCGCTGCAACAGCAATCCGGGGATGTTTTCAAGTTCCCCGAACACGGTTTGTATGAAGGCGAGAGCGCTGCCTTCACTCGCGATGCGAGCGGTCGAGCAACAGAAGTCAAGATTGGCGCAGTCATTTTCAAACGCCGCGAGATAGCGACTGGGCTTCAGGTTCATCCCAGCGAACCGATAGCGGAGCTGCGGCGGCAGGCGCTTGCGGCGAAGCCGCCGGAAGAGAGCGCGGCTTTGCGGCCTCCCGACTTGGTCGATCTGACCACCTTAGACCCCGGCATAAAGCTTGATATTGGGTATGCAACGCCGAATAACTTTCTGGGCACACCCATCTACGAAGAAGCAAAAGCGTTCCTGCAACGACCCGCGGCTGACGCATTGGCGAGGGTTGCGCAAAAGCTCCGGCCACTGGGATATGGATTGCTCATTCACGACGCCTACCGTCCCTGGTATGTCACTAAGATCTTTTGGGATGCGACACCGCAGGACAAGAAAATCTTTGTAGCGGATCCTCAGCAAGGTTCGCGTCATAACCGGGGCTGCGCCATCGATCTCACGCTCTACGACCTCAAGACTGGAACGCCTGTGGTTATGACCGGCCGCTACGACGAAATGTCGGAGCGGTCCTATGCGTTTTACCCGGGCGGAACATCGTTGCAACGTTGGCATCGCGCTCTGCTTCGCAATGCTATGGAGGCGGAAGGCTTCGCTGTTTATCAGTACGAGTGGTGGCACTTCGACTATCAGGAATGGCAGCAATATCCGATTCTGAATCTCACTTTCGAGCAGTTATCGCATTCTCGCCGAACTGCTGAGAGACCGGAAGCACATTGATTGGAGTTTTATGACAATTGAAACAATCGTGCTACGCGAACTTCGAATGCGCCTCAAGGCACCCTTTGAAACCAGCTTCGGCGTGACCCAGGCTCGCAGGATTCTTCTGGTCGAGGTGGTTGTCGATGGCGTCAGGGGCTGGGGAGAAGTTACTACCACCGAAAGCCCTTCTTACAATTCCGAGACCACCGACACGGCCTGGCACATCATTTCAGACTTCATCGCGCCCCGATTGCTAGGCAAGAGCCTGAGTAAAGCCGGCGATGCGGCGGCATTGTTATCTGCGATCCGGGGACACCAGATGGCCAAAGCGGGCGTTGAGAATGCGGTTTGGGATGCGGAAGCGCAACTGCAAAACATTCCCCTTTCGAAGCTGCTCGGCGGAACTTTGCAGGAGATTGCCTGTGGGGTTTCTTTGGGCATTCGCGAAAATTCAGAATCGCTGACCCGAAAAGTAGAGGAAGAACTCGAAAACGGATACCAACGGATCAAGCTCAAAATCAAGCCCGGCAAAGACTTGGATTTTGTCGCCGCGGTTCGAAAGGAATTTCCTGACATCCTTTTGTCCGTTGACGCAAACTCGGCCTACGATCTAAAAGATGCGAGCCACCTGAAAGAACTCGACCAGTTCAATCTGCTGATGATGGAGCAACCGCTGCAGTGGGACGATATTCACGCTCACGCCAAACTTCAGTCGCAGATTCGCACCGCAATTTGCCTTGACGAGTGCATCAACAACGCCGCGCACGCCGAGGCGGCCATCGAAATGGGCGCATGTCGCATCATCAACATCAAATTAGGCCGAGTTGGCGGACACAGCTCGGCCCGCCAGGTACACGATGTTTGCCAACAACATTCATTACCGGTGTGGTGCGGCGGAATGCTGGAAGCCGGTATCGGGCGGGCTCACAACATCGCAATGTCCACACTACCGAATTTCACTTTGCCGGGAGACGTTTCCGCCAGTCAACGCTACTGGGATGAAGACATTATTGAGCCCGAGGTTGAAGTCAGTCCACGTGGAACTATCCAGATTCCCACACGCCCCGGGCTTGGCTTTACGGTGAAACGCAAGCTAGTGGATCAACTCACAGTTCGTACCAGGGATTGGAAAGCCGAAATGGTGGCGCAGGCATAAGCTAGTTTTATTGGAAACTGTCTTCGGAAGGGACCGCGTCAACCAATGGAAATGTCGCTTGCGAAAATTGGCGTCATCAGCGCTACCTTGTTCATTCTCTATTTGGCTCCGGTAGCAATTGCGCAAGAGAATCAGAGCAATACTTATGACGTCATCATTAAGAATGGAAAGATCATTGATGGCTCGGGCAATCCCTGGGTTTCAGGAGACGTAGCGATTCTTGGTGATCGCATCGCAAAGATAGGGAAGTTGAATGGTACAAACGCCAGGCGAATCATCGATGCCCACAATCTGGTCGTCGCGCCTGGCTTCATCGATATGCTTGGGCAATCCGAGATGGCTCTGCTCATCGATAACCGCTCGTTGAGCAAATTGTCACAGGGCATCACCAGCGAAATCACCGGCGAAGGAAATTCCATCGCTCCGCAGAATGCACTTACGCTTTCCGATCTGCAACCTGAACTCGATCACTACCATTTAACTGTGGACTGGACCAGACTGGATGGTTATTTCGCTCGCCTGGAAAAATCCGGCACTCCATTGAACATCGGCACCTATGTCGGCGCCGCGCAGGCAAGGGAGGCAGTTCTGGGTGATGTTGACCGAGCCCCCACTCCTGAAGAGCTCGATAAGATGAAAGCTCTTGTCGCGGAGGCAATGCAGCAAGGTGCATTCGGCGTCTCGACCGCACTGATTTATCCTCCGGGACACTATGCCAAGACGGAAGAGTTGATCGAACTGGCCAAAGTCGCCGGTCATTACGGCGGAATTTATGCGACTCACATGCGCAGCGAGGGCCAGAGCGAAACTGCCGCTCTGGACGAGGCGCTGAGGATTGGCCGCGAAGGTCGTTTGCCGGTCGAGATCTTTCATTTGAAGGTGATTGGAAAACCGCGCTGGGGCACGATGCCGAAGATCGCTCGAACGATTCAGGCCGCACGCGACTCCGGCCAGGACGTCTTCGCTGACATGTATCCGTATGTTGCGGGCGGAACGGCGCTAGCTTCGAGCTTGCCGCCGTGGGTGGCCGACGGCGGTGCCGAAAAGCTACTCGAGCGACTAAAAGATCTTGCCACTCGCGCCAGGATCAAGCAGGAAATGGCCACCGAACATCCAAATTGGGAGAACCTTTATCTTGGCAGTGGCGGCGCTTCTGGAGTCATCGTATCTGGTGTTGTGAATCCCGATCTTAAGAAATACGACGGCAAGACGCTGGCTCAGGTCGCGAAAGAACAGGGAAAAGAACCGCTGGACGCCCTTATGGATCTTGTTATCGCGGACAAGGCCCAAACGGGGGCAATCTACTTCATCGCAAGCGAGAACGATCTGCGCTGTGGGCTGCAGCAGCCTTGGACCAGTATAGGCCTTGACGGCAGCGAAACCTCTCTCGATGGTCCCTTGTTCGATCCCCACAGCCACCCTCGTGCTTTTGGATCGATGCCGCGCTTTCTCGGCCATTACGTGCGGGAGGAGCATCTCCTTCCCCTGGAACAGGCCGTCCGCAAAATTACCTCTCTTCCTGCGCAGCGCGAACGTTTGCGAGATCGCGGACTCTTGAGGGAAGGCTTCTTCGCCGATATCACCATTTTCGATCCGGCTACCATTATCGATAAAGCAACGTACGAGAATCCGGCTGAAATCTCCGAGGGCGTGAAGTTTGTTTTCGTCAATGGAAAACTGGAATATGAAGGTGGGAAGCTGACTGGAACGAACGCGGGCAGGATTCTACGCGGGCCGGGTTGGAAACGTTCCGAAATGACCTCCATCGGAACGCAAAATTAGAGTTGTCTCTTACTCTTCGTTTCCCGAGGTTCTCTTGCCCGACTTCGCCGGAGTTGGCGTATACCAACGCGACCTGAATTCTTGCTCTTTTCGCCGCAACGCCGCCAAAGAGCGCTGCGGATGAAGCTGCGAACACGCCACCAGCAAGGCATTGATGGCAGAAACTACCGCTACGTAGGAACCGTGGAAGGACGGACTGGAGACCGAAGTTATCCAGGAGACGTCAGAAAAACGGGCGATGGGACTCTTCTCGCTGTCGGTAAATCCGACAGTCGGAACGCCATTGCCATGAGCCCGCATGACTGAATCCACCGTATCTTGAAGGCAGCGGCCAAAACTGATGGCAATGAGTACATCTTTCGGACCCAAAAGAAGAATTTTCTGCTGCAAGTTGCCCGCAGATCCTGCGGGTGCCTCCGCATCGTAGCCGACCGATACCAGCCCATAGGCCAGAAGATTCGAGAGCGAAGCAGCGAAATCGATGCCGACGACCATGATGCGGCGTGCCCGGTCGATGCGCTTGGCAATTTCCACCACTTGCTTCACATCCAACTGAGAACGCAGAGCGTTGAGATTCTGTACGTCAGTCTCCAGAGTGTGTTCAATATGGTTGGCAACGCTGCGTTTGTCGCGCACCGCTGATTTCATCACCGCGTAGGGAGTAATGCGCGTCACAAAATGTGATCGTAGGTCGGCTGCAAATTCCCCATAGCGCTTATAACCCAGCGCCTGAACAGTGCGGACTATCGTGGTTGGATCTAGATCGTATCTCTTGGCCAAAGCCCGGGAGGAAAGAAAGTAAGTCTCTTCGGCATGATCCAGAATGTTGCGAAGCAGCTCCTGACGGCTGGCGTTGAGATTCGGCTCGGCTTGCGCAAAGCGAGCTTCCAGCGCCGTAAGCCACGGCTTTCGCTCATCGTCGGCGCTGATCATTCCACGTCCGTCTGCACCCGGTCTTATGGAACTGATCTGCGTCAAGCGCTGACTCCTGGACCTTAACGAGAGCATGAACGCAGTATAGCGTAATGAGCCGACCCTCCCTGCGCCACTTTGGGACGTGGGCGCTGCCACAAGCGGGTTCGGACCTGTTATTGGTTCGCCGAGACGTCCAGGGTCTCAAGACGGTTCTTAGTGGCCAATCTCTCCAACCAGCGCACCGAGTCTAGCGATGCTGAGTCTCGAATATGCTGGTGCCTCCGGCGCCGCGCGCGACCAGGACGGGTCTAGAGAATCTCAAAGACTTCGGTTCAGGCAACAGAGGCGGTTGTCGCTCGCGTGGGTGGAGTACCGGAAAGGCTGCGGGAAGCGTTCAAGCAATTTGTCGTATCATCTCACGGACGGAGGGCGATTCAGTTCGTCCACTGTAAGGATGTGTGATGAAGATTGGCTTATTCGCAATCAATTACGGCACTTGCGGCGATCCCTCTTCTGCGGTTCAGGTCGCGCAGGCCGCCGAGGCTGCGGGCTTCGAATCGGTCTGGACAGGCGAGCACATCGTACTGCCCGACCCAATGCTTCCTTCGTTTCTGCTTGCTCCTGAGATGCCGATGTTAGACACCGTCGTGTCGTTGACCTGGATCGCGGCTCATACAAAGCGCCTGCGCATCGCAAGCGGCATTATCGTTTTACCTCAACGGAACCCTTTGCTTCTCGCCAAGGAGTTGGCGAGTGTTGATGTCGTTTCCGGGGGTCGCCTCATTGTTGGTCTGGGTGCCGGCTGGCTGGAACCCGAATTCAAAGCGCTCGGAGTCCCGATGCAAGGACGCGGAGAGAAGATGGATGACATTCTCCGTGCTATGCGAGCAATTTGGACTATGGAAAAGCCCGAGCACCATGGCCCCACCGCGTCCTTCAGCAATGTTGCCGCATATCCTCGTCCGATCCAGCGTCCCATGCCGCCGGTGGTGATCGGTGGCGAAAGCCCGGCTGCATTGCGACGCGCCATCACGATGGGCAATGGCTGGTATGGTTTCGGGCTTACGGCGGAGGAAACGAAAAAGCACATAGAAGGTTTGAAACAGGCAGGCGAGCAGAATGGGCGCCCCGCCGAACTGGGCGAACTGGAAATCACTGTGACTCCGGTCGGCGGCTTTGACAGGCGCAGCGTCGAAGCTTATGCCGCTGCTGGAGTTCACCGTCTTGTCGTCCTGCCTAGACCCGACGCGAGTCGCGATACGCGTCACAATCCTGTGCCTCTCGATGACATCCTCCGCAGTATCGAGACCGTGAGTGAGATCGTCGGAGTGGGGTGAGCCTAGGAGAGAGAAATCGGTTCTCCTTGAATGATCCGACTCGGCGGGGTGCCTCTTTCCTCTCTTGAAACAGGAATTCGCGGCCCGAGCTTAGGAGGTCGCCGGACGACCGCTTGGCGATGTTGCTCAGCAAAGACGGGACCATTGCTGACCGCGCCGACGGCTGCGGCCCGATCAAATGCCACGGCGTACATCACCCCAATGCTCTTTGAGATATTCTGCAACGAGCCGCCGGTAACAATGGTGCGGTTTTTCCTCGCTGCATAACAGACAACCCCCGTCCAGGAGTTCACGCGAGGTGTCTTCCCACGCCCGCTGCTCATCAACGTGTGCCGGGGTGACGCCAACATCGAGACGGTGCTGGCCGACATCATGGCTCTCACAAAACTGAACTACGACGCTTGCAGGTTTGGCGGCGGTTCCCCGGTCACTCTCCGCTTTGCGGACGCGGTGGGAGGAATTCTGACAGCAGGCCCACTCGATTCAGACGCACCGCTGTCGTTCAAGTACTCCATCTAGTGGGCCTATATCTTTATATCGGAGACAATTCTCAGACTGACCTCTTAGGCTATTTCTTCCCTGCTCTGATCTTCGCCCAACGTGCCCGCTGAGCAGCAGCAATTCTCTTCCGACCAGCAGCGGACATCTTGCGCCGTCCAGCACTCACAGCCTTCGTCTTCCCT
>WNFI01005024.1_pt1 | contig 19163 bp, 17 predicted proteins | sample 5400471 | NCBI WGS metagenome assembly WNFI01 (sample SAMN13153348, study PRJNA577476) | soil metagenome | isolation source: 100 cm saprolite on Douglas fir-dominated hillslope | place: USA:California | collected 2013-09-17 | reverse complement strand
CCGCGCCCTGCTCCTCCGCCGGTTCGTGGGCATGTCGAAGGACGAGGTCCGCGAAGTCTTCACCTCGCGGATGCATCGGCCCTTCGAGCTCTCGCGGTACCTGAGCCGCTACTCCGAGCGTCGCATCCGCATCACGGACATGGTCGGCCGGCGCGGCCGCTTCCTCACCCTTGGCATCATGGGCTTCCTCTACATCTACGCACGCGTGTCCGTGGACCCGAAGCCGGAGTACCTGCAGTTCGGCGCCGCGGACAGCCTGTTCGACGCCATGGCCCTGAGCTGGCTGTTCCTGGCCTTCTACTACTCGGACGGGTTCTTCGGACGCGTGGTCTACGGCGCGCAGGCGCGCATCATGGACGGCGTCCTCGGACGCGCGAACTGCCTGCTCATCTCGACCCTGTGGGGCACGTTCAAGTTCATCTTCGTCCCGCTCTCGGTGCGGCTCGCCGTCCATTTCCCGCCCGAGACCTTCGCTCCCCTGTTCGCCTTCATCTGGCCGTCCTACCTGGCCGCCGACGCCTCATCCGAGATCGTGGGCTCGCTCATCGGCAAGCAGAAGCTGCGGGTCTGGGGCATGGGCGAGGTCAACCGCAAGTCGGTGGCAGGGACGGTGGCGGGCTTCGTGGCCTCCCTCGCCGTCTGCCTGGCCGTGGTCTTCAGCCGGCACCTGCCCCTGAGCTGGGCCCTTCTGGCCGTGGTCATCTCGCTCTCGAACACGCTGCTCGAGCTGTTCTCGCCGCGCGGGACAGACGACTTCACGATGGCCACCGCGAACGCGCTGCTGTGCTGGGGGTTCGGCGTCCTCGTCTATTGAGGCGGCTCAGTCCGAGCTGTACGAGACCTCGATCCCTCTCATCCGCCAGCAGGCCAGCGCGACCACCAGGAAGGTGAAGGCGAAGAGACCCGACACGGCCAGCCAGACCGGCGTCGGCTCCGTCACGACCGTGAAGAGGCTCAAGATGCCCTTCATCGGCAGCTCCACCGGGAAGAGCGGTTTGAGATAGAACGTCACGCTGGCGTGTTTGAGCCAGGGGGGCAGTGCGCCGTTGACGCCTTCCCAGAACACGAGGGCGACGGCGGGGACGACCGGGTTCTTGGAGAGCAGGCTGAAGGCCAGGAACACGGCGCCGTAGCCCAGGCAGGCCAGCACGACCCCCAGCAGGTCGAGGCGCAGGTGAGCGAGGCCGGGCCCCTGGGCCAGGAACGCCCGCCCCTCGGCGAAGTGTCCATACATGAGAAGGACCGCGGACGTCACCCCCGTCCCGAACACGAGGACCGTCGTGAGCGTTCCCGCCAGGAACTTGCCGATCACGAGTGCCTCCCGGCGCACGGGGGCCAGGAACAGGTAGTGAAGCGTCCGCTCCGCGACCTCCCCACGCACGAGGCGGAGGAAGATGCCGAGGCAGCCGAAGAAGATGCCGCAGCGCACGTAGTAGATCTGGAAGATGCCGTTGATGATGAGCGTATGGTCCTCGAGGCGGTGACTGTGGTCCTCGAGCGCGTGCGCGGCGATGATGACGACAGGCGCGAAGGCCATGGCGATCACCCAGAAGCTGCGCCAGGAGACACCGCGGCGCAGCTCCATCCGCATCACCGCCAAGGCTTGCCCCATCGCGTTCACACCGCCTCCGTATCCGAGCCGATCAGGTACTGGTAGACCGCCCCCACGTCGTCGTCCGCGGGTGACACGGCTTCCAGCTCGATCTCGCTCTCGAGCACGATGCGGTTGAGCTGGCGATGGAAGGCCGCGGCATCGCGGGTGCGCACGAGCAGGCCCTTGCCGTCGGGGTGGATCCGCACCTCGACCACGTGATCGGCGGCGAACAGGCCCGCGGCCAGCGCGTGCGGACGGCCGCAGCGGACCAGCATCTGCATCGGGTGATCGGTGACCTCGGTGCGGACGTCGTGGATCTGCCCTTCGGCCACCACGTAGCCGTGGCTGAGCAGCACCACGTGGTCGGACACGCGGTCCACCTCGTGGAGGATGTGGCTCGAGATCACCACGTGCAGTCCCTCGCGCGCGAGCCCCTGGAAGAGGGCCAGGCATTCGGCGCGGGCCATGGGATCGAGGCCGTTGAGGGGCTCGTCCAGGACCAGGACCTCGGGTCGGTGGCTCAAGGCCAGGGCCAGGCGGATCCGCTGCCGCATCCCCTTGCTGTAGGCGCCGATCTTGCGATCGGCGGCGTCCACCATGCCGACGCGGCCGAGGGCCTCGTCCGTCAGTCGGTCCGCCTCCCCCGCGGCCAGGCCGTGCAGGCCCAGCCATCCGCGGATGAAGGTGCGGCCGGTGACTCCGCGCGGGAAGGAGTCGAACTGGGTGCAGTAGCCGACGCGCCGGCCGAGGGCGACGGTATCGTCGGCGCGAAGTCCCAGCACGGTGAGGCTTCCCCGCGTCGGGCGGATCAGCCCGGTCAGGAGGTTCATGAGCGTCGTCTTGCCGGAGCCGTTGGGCCCCACGAGGCTGGTGATCCCCGGCGGCAGCGACAAGGTCACGCGGTTGACGCCGAGCACCTCGCCGTAGAACTTCGAGACGTCCTCGAGGACGATCCGATTGTCCGCGCTCACGACACCACCTCCCGCCCGCGCAGCCGCCGGTCGAGCAGCCACACAGACAGCGCGGCCGCCGCGGCCAGCCCCGCCCAAGCCGCCCAGGTGGGCAGGTCGCCGCCGGCCTCGTTGAACATCTCCTGGGCCATCGAGCGTTGAGCGAACATGCCGAACAGGCTCCGCCACACGAGCCCCACCAGGTAGTAGAGGTTCGATCCTCCATCGGATCCAGGCGGAGAGAGCCAGGCCCAGGAGCGTGAGTACGAGGATCCACACCGCCGATCCCGCAAACACCGCCGCCGCGATCCGGATGTTCTGCGTGCCCCAGCCGTCGGCCAGCCCCGCCTCCAGCGCGAAGAGGACGAGCCCCGGTACCCAGGTGATGGCGGAGAGCAGGGTCAGCAGCACCGTGGCCTTGCCGAGTACGTATTCGGCGCGCGTGAACGGGCGCGAGAGGTAGAGGGGCAAGGCTCCGTTGACGAGATCGGGAGACACCAGCACCGGAGCCACCCAGGCCGTGAGCAGGAAGGCGAGCGCGCCTTGGAAGGTGAGCGTCGCGAAGAAGAAATCCGGCTTGCGGACGAAGTCGCCCGCGGACGAGATGTCGAGCAGGGCGCGCGCGGCCGGGCTGTAGGCGATGTAGATCGCCGCGGCCTCGATGAGGAACGGCACGAAGCACAGGACCGCGAACACGGTGAGCAGCCGCGATTCGAACAGCTCCAGGAGCCCGTAGCGCGGGAGCACGAGGAACCGCCAGCGCTCGGCGGTCAGCGGCCCTTCGTAGGGCCGGTAGGCCCGCTTATGGACGGACACGGGCGCCTCCCTCTTCCTTCATGGCGGCCAGGAAGATGTCCTCCAGGGAATCGCGGCGGTAGTTCATGCGGCGGATCTGCACGTCGTGCTCGGCGGCGAGGCGGAACAGCGCGCGCATCTCCACCTCGTCCGGCAGCACCACCTTGACCCGGGCGATGCCGTGGCCGTTGGGATAGAACGCGCACTCCGCGCCCAGGCCCTGCACGGCGTCGGTGAAGGACGTCGCGGCCCCGACCGTCTCCAGCTCCACGAACTTGCGGTTGGAGCGCCGCTCCGATTCCAGGTCGCAGTGGGCCGCGATCCGGCCTTGCTTGAGGATGACGACCTCCTCGCACGTCTCCTCGACGTCGCGCAGCAGGTGCGACGAGATGAGGATGTGCATCTGGCCCGCGTCGCGGATCTCGCGGATGAGACGGATCATCCGCTGCCGCGCGGGCGGGTCGAGGCCGTTGGTGGGCTCGTCGAGCAGGAGCAGGCGCGGTCCGTGCGCGATGGCCTGGGCCAGCTTGGCCAGCTGCTTCATGCCCAAGGCCTCGTGCGCGCGCTCCAGGGCCGCCTCCGAGGGGAGGCCGGCCAGCTCCGCCATGTAACGGACGAAGCGCACGCCCGTCATGTGCGAGATGAACGAGTCGTTCTCCGGCATGTATCCGATGAGCCGGCGCAGCGCCTTGGCCTTGCGCACGTCCGCGCCAAAGACGCGCACGGCACCGGACGCCGCCGGGTGGAACCCGAGAAGCGCATTGATGAGGGTCGACTTCCCCGCCCCGTTGGGCCCCAGCAGGCCGATCGCGCGGCCGGAGAGCATACTGGTCAGGCCGTCGAGGATCGTGCGCCCTCCCAGGCGCACGACGAGGCGGTCCAGCTCGATGACGGGTCCCATCGCTCCCTTCTACGGAATCGCGAACGGATCGGTTCGGCGGTGGAGCTCCGGCCCGAGGACGTGCGGGTGAGGGGCAGAGTCGGCCTGTTGGCGCCGAGACATGCCCCGGAGGCGCTCGATCAGCATCGGCAGCGCGAGGTCCGTGGTGTCGAGGTCGAACACGCCGCCCAGCCCCGCCACCCGCACCGCGCTCGGCTCCCCGTAGGCACAGAGGACCGTGGGCCGCGTGTCCTGCGTCAAGGCGTCGACGGAGCGCCGCTGCTCCGCGCTGAGGGAGCCCGCGCCCGGGGCGTCGAGCAGCGAGCGCACGATCGGTCCCAGGTTCTGGTAGACGAGGCCGGAGACGTTGACGTCGCGGTCGGGCGGGAACAGCGCGCGGAACGACGCAGAGCGGCCCAGCGTGTCTCCCGACGCGCGGGTCTGCAAGGCGCGCATCACGAGCGCCCGTGAGGGGGCGGCCACCAGGTATCCCTCCGCGAGCGCGTAGTGCAGCTCGACGGGCAGACGAGCCCCGCGGATGACGTGGTACGCCTGCCCGCCCACGTCCTCGGATTCCAGGACCAGCGCCGGTCCTCCGGCGCGCGTGGCCTCTTCGTTGGCACGCCGCACGAGAACCTCCAGCGAGGACTGCAGGCGTGCCGGATCGGCCACCTCGACCACGAGCTTCCAGGCTGGCGTCGGAAGCAGAGGCCCGTCCAGCGCGACCGCGAACTCGCCCCCCAGCGTCTCCGCGAGGTCCTCGCGGATGTGCAGGTCGAGCTTCGACTCCAGGGCCGCCAGATCGTCGCCCGCGCCTCCGGGTGCGCCCACGGCCATGGACACGAGGTCGTCGAAGATGAGGGCCGGGCTCTTGGCCACGAACGCGGCCGCGCCCAGGGCCGCGGGCGAGACGAAGTCGAGCGCGCCCATGGGCGCCGGCGCCGCCAGCCAGGAGGCGATCCCGCGCGGCGCGCCCTCGAAGGCCAGCAGAGCTTCCGTCCGCGCCTCCTCCCCCACCTGCTTCCGCTCGAAGACGAGGTAGCGGAGCCCGTCGATGCCGGCGCTGTGGAGGGCCTGGTCGCGGCGCGCGTCGCGGCCGGCCGGCGCGACGCGGGCCGAGATGCGGTGGAGATCCGCCGCGAACAGCAGCCCCACGCCGTCCCCGTAGGCCTCCGCGATCCGCGCGCCGAAGGGCGTGCTCTCGAGGCCAGGGAGGCTCTCCACCCGGTCGAGATGGGCGGCCAGCCGCGGCAGGTCCACGCCGTCCACCGACATCGCCATCAATCCGGGGCGCAGGAGGATGAAGATCTCTCCCCCCGCCGCGCCCGGACCGGGAACGTCCGCCTCGTCCACGATCCTCACCGGGTGGTGATCCCCTTGCGGAGAGGGGAGGCGCGCCAGCTCGCCCTCCAGGAACTCGCGCAGTCCGGGCTTGCGGACCTCGGCCAGGACGATGGGAACGATACGCCGCACATGCCGGGGTCCGGTCGTGTCCACCACGGCCAGGACGATCTCTTCGCCCAGGAAATCGGAGAATCCCCGGACCTTCTCGATGACGGCGGCCAGATCCGGCCCTCCCCGGCGCGCGGGGTCGACGTTTGCCCACCAGTCGCGCAGCACCGCGCTCTCCTGCAGGCGCTCGCGGAACAGGCGGTGGGCGTCGGCGAGAGCCTGCCCGTAGTTGGGCGCGGACGCGAAGAGGACGGCGTCCTCCGGCACGACGCGCAGGAGGCGGCTGTCGTAACGCAGGCCGGGCGTGGGCACGGTCCGGAAACGCTCACGGAGGACCTTCATCTCCGACAGGAGCGCGAGGTGACGATCCACGTCCGCGCTCCACGCGATCTCTTCTCGCAGCGGCACCGCCTCCATGGCCGCGCTCGTCGCCCACTGGTCGCCGGGGGCGAGCACCTGCTCCGCGCCCGGGCCGGCCACGCGCACCGAGCCCTCGAAGACTGAGATGGATGGTGGTGTCGCGCCCGCGGGCCGTGACCGACAGCTCGGCGCGCTCGCTCATCTCGACCAGCGAGCCGTCGCCGAGGCGGAGCACGGCGCGCGAGGCGCCGGCGGTGCGGACGAGCTCGGCCTCGCCGATCTCCGCGCCCGGAGAGAGCCGGACGGCGGTGTCGGCGGCGATGCGCTGGAGACCGCCGCTGACCGATTGCACGGCGGCGCGGCTGCCCGCGGGCACGCGGAAGAAGGCCTGGTGGACGGCCCACGCGGACCCGAGGGCGGCCAGCAGGACGGTCGCCGCCATCGCGTACTGTCTCCGGCGGCGCGGCGCCGCGGTTGCGGACCCGCTCGACGCACGCCAGGGGAGGAGCGCCAGGTGCCGCTCGCCGGGACGCAGGAACGCTCCTCGGCAGGCCACGCAATCGCGAAGGTGGTCTTCGATCAGGAGCGCGCGGGCGGCGGGCAGCTCTCCACGGCGATGGGCGGGAAGAAGGGCCACGACGTCGGCGCACCCGGCGATCGCATCCGAGGAGGGCGCGAAGCCCAGGCGCGCCGGGGCGAGCCGTTCCCACACGCGCGCGGCCGCCTCCTCCGCCGCGCGGGAAGCGGGCACATCGTCGCGCAAAGAGTTGATCGCGTCGTCCAGGCTCGATTCCTTGGTTCTGGTCTCGTCTCTCATCGCCGGCCTCTCCTCCATTGCCCGAGCTCGTCCTGCAGGCGCTGCCGGGTGCGGTGCAGGCTGACGGCGACGGACACGCGCGAGATGCCCAGCAGACGCGCGATGTCGCGATTGGCCTGGCCTTCGAGGTAGCGGAGGGCGAAGATCTCGGCCGCCCGCGGAGGCAGCGTGGCCAGGGCCCGGCGCAGCCAGTCGCGGATCTCCCCGGCGGGCCAGGCGCAGGAAGACCGTCTGGAGGATGTCCTCCGCGTCCTGCGCGTTGCCCGTGATCCGGTAGGCGGCCCGGAAGACGCGCGCCTGGTGTTCGACGAAGACCCGCTCCAGGCCCGCGCGCTCGTCCGAGGCCGCTTCTCTCACCGCCGCACCCTGCACCGCACCTCCTCAGGTGTTCCCGGTACCTGGATGACGTCGCCGCGGCGCAATGATTACAGAGGTTCGGACTTCCGCTGCTTGTTGGCCATCCACACCGCTGAATCCCAGGCATTGTGGATGCCGATGAACAGGAGAAGGAGGGTGGTCAGCGCGACGAGGTCGAGCGCGGGCGCGGGGCGGCGGCGCATCACCATCCCGGCCAGCCCGAGCGCGGCGTAGGCCAGCGTGGGCAGGACCGCGTGCCAGATCCAGTCCTCGAGGACTGGACGGTATCCGCGCTGTCGGTTCGCCTTCACGATGGTCAACGTCGCGTAGGCAAGACCCGCGATCCCACCGCCGATCAGGCACGCGCTCAAGCTGGCGGCCGTGTGCCCGGGCATCGAGAGGAAGGCCGAGATCAGCAGGACGGCGCAGAAGTGCACGATGTTGGGGGTGGCGAACGCGCCCAGCGCCTCCTCTCCCACCAGCGCGCGCGCGTCCGCCCCGAGTGCGATGACGACGAACATCAGGCCGGTGAGCGCTGATCCCGAAGAGCCGACGATCACGTAGAACGTTTCCCACTCGGACAGGAGGGGCAGGGTGGCTTCCGGCATGGCCAACGATACCGCGACTGGCGGGGCGCCGAGCAGGCTTCCTCTATCCGTCCTGGGACGGATAGGCCGAGGGCGAGGGAAGGCGGTCGTCGAAACGTCTCATGGAAAGGCGGGCGGCTCCTAGATCTCCGCGTCCGGGTTCGCGCCGACGGATGCGAGGAAAGCGCGCAGGCCGCGAGCGGGGTCGTCCGGGTACGTCTCCTCGAGCACGTGCATGCCGGCCATGCGATCCAGACGAAAACTGCGGAAATCCTGGCGCATGCGACACCATGCGCCCAGCGTCCAGACCCGACCCCAGAACGCGAGGCACACCGGTTCGACGTCGCGCTGGCTGGCCGCCCCGTCCGGCCGGGCATAGGCGAAGCGCACGAGGTGGCGGCTCTCGATCGCCTCGTGCAGCGCGTCGAGATCGGCGCGCGCGGCGGCTCGGCGGGCGGCCGGAACCAGCACCCGCGAGCGCTCGGTCCGTCGCCGCAGATCCTCCGGGAGGACGGCCTCGACCTTCACCAAGGCGTGCCGCGCGGCGGCGGCCGCCTCGCCCTCGATCGGGATCCCCGAGAGCTGGAGGTCGGCCACGTCGCGATAGACGGTGCGCGCCGAGACGCGCAGCGTCTCCGCGAGGCGGCGGGCCGTGATCGCCCGCCGCCCGCGAAGGGTGTGGATGATGAGGAACAACCGGTCCGCACGCCGCATGCGGGAATGCTCGCGCAGCCGGCCCGCGCCGCCAAACCGCTAGCGGGCCGAGTACAGGCCGACCCGGTTGCCCTCGGTGTCCCGGATCTGCGCGAACACGCCCGCGCCGCCCGGCAGTGCCGTGAGGGGCAGCGCGACCTCGCCGCCGGCGGCGGGCACACGGGCCAGCACGGGCCGGATGTCGTCGACGTTCAGGTACACCACGCTGCCCTGGCTGGCCGGCTCGTAGCCGGGCGCGTGGACGACGGCCCCGGTGGGAAGCGGCTTCTCGTGCGGAAACACGCCCATGCGCATGCGGCCCATGTCTTCGCGTGCGAGCTTGGTCTCGAGGATCCCCTCGTAGAAGCGGACGGCGCGATCGAGATCGACGCTCGGGATCTCGAACCAGGCGGGGACGGTCTTCTGCAGCATCTTGAATCCTTTCGCTCTCAGGGGACCCGGGACCGGCGACTGCGGCACAATACGCGCCCATGACTCTTCTCTGCCTGGCCCTGATCCTGGCGGCGGCGCCGGTTTCGGCCCGCTCCGCCGCGACTCCCTACTGGCCCGGCCGCGAGTGGGAGCGCCGCACGCCCGCCCAGGTCGGCCTCGACCCCGCCCGCGTCGACGCGGCGATCGCGTTCGCGAAGGCGAACGAGACGACGGAGCCGCGCGACCTCGAGCGCGCGCACTACACGGGGGCGTTCGGGCGCGAGCCCTTCAACGAAGCCAAGGGACCCTTGAGGCCGCGGGGCGATCCCACCGGGATCGTCGTCCGCCATGGCTACATCGTGGCGGAATGGGGCGAGCCCGACCGCGTGGACGTGACGAACAGCGTCACCAAGAGCTTCCTCTCCTCCGTGGTCGGAGTGGCCGTCGACCGGTCCCTCATCCGCAGCGTCGACGATCCGGTGGCGCCCGTCTTCGCGGCCCCGGTGCTCGACCGCGAGGGACATCTGCTCGACCTCTTCTCTTCGCCGCACGCGCGGACGATCACGTGGGACCATCTGCTGCGCCAGACGAGCGATTGGTCGGGGACGCTGTGGGGCAAGCCGGATTGGGCGGACCGGCCGGCGGCGGACCTCGAGAAGGACATCGCCCGCGAGCGCCACGCGCCGGGCAGCGTCTACGAGTACAACGACTCCCGGGTCAACCTGCTCGCGCTGGCCGCCCTCAACGTCTGGCGGCGGCCGCTGCCCCAGGTGCTGGCCGAGTACGTGATGGAGCCGATCGGCGCCTCGCAGACCTGGCGCTGGTACGGCCACGCGGACTCGTGGGTCGTCCTGGACGGCGCGCTCGTCCAGTCCGTCAGCGGCGGCGGCCACTGGGGCGGCGGGATGTTCATCGATGCGCGCGATCAGGCCCGTTTCGGCCTGCTCACCCTGCGGCGCGGCCGTTGGAACGAGCGCCAGGTCCTGTCCGAGGAGTGGATCCGCAAGGCGCTCACGCCCACGCCCGCGCAGCCCACCTACGGCTTCATGAACTACTTCCTCAACACCGATCGGAAGTACCTGGCGGATGCGCCGGCCACGGCGTTCGTCCATGTCGGCGCGGGCACGAATGCCATCTACGTCGATCCGGTCAACGACCTGGTGGTGGTGGTGCGCTGGATCGAGGGCAAGGCGCTCCCCGAATTCGTCAAGCGCGTGCTGGCCGCGGTCGAGGGGCCCTGATCACGTGCCGGACCCATCCGCGATCCGGTCGTAGTCGGCGGGCGAATCAATATCGCGGAGGGCGCTCTGCGGCCAGGCCACGGCCTCCGCTTCCGCCTGATGGCGGAGGACGACCTGCTTGCCGCCGCGGTCGTCGTCGATCGCGAGCAGCTCCGCGAACAGGGCGCGGTCGTACAGGGTCGGAGGGGCCTGGATGTCGCCGTAGCGCGAGAACACCACCGGCGCACGAATGGCCCGATAGCGATCGACGAGGCCCGCGATCATGGTCGCGGTGACGAACGGCATGTCCGCCAGCACGATCACCACCGCGCTCGCCTCGGCCGCCGCGACGTGCCGCACGCCCGTGTGCACCGAGGTGCCGGCGCCGCGCGCGTGATCCGGGTTCACGACCGCCTCACAGGGCAGGCCGTGGAGCTGCGCGCGGATCCGCGCCTCGTCGTGTCCGAGGACCACAACGACGCGATCGACACCGGAACCGCCGGCGGCCCGCACCGCACGCCGCACGAGCGTCTCGCCCCCGATCTCGAGGAGCAGCTTGTTCCGGCCCATCCGCGTGGACGAGCCGGCGGCGAGCACGATGGCGGCGATTTCGTTCAGGCGGCCGACCGCTTGGCCATGACGCCGCGGATGTAGACGAGGTTCGTGGCCATGTCCTTCTCGACGGAGCCGGAGGGGCAATCCGTCTCCAGCTCCGCCCACTGCGCGAACCCGATGTCGGCCAGGGCGTCCACGACGGCCGGGAAGTCGATCTTGCCCTGGCCGAGGTAGTTCGGGTTGTCCTTGAGGTGGACCTCGCAAATGCGGTCGGCACCCAGCCAGCGAATCTCCTCGACCACGTTGAACCCGCCCTTGGTGGAGTTGCCCACGTCGTAGTAGGTCAGCACGGCGGGTGACTTCGTGCGCTCCATGATGCGCACGTTGTCGCGGGCGGAGATCGTGTCCTCCAGCCCGAGGATCACGCCCGTCTTCTCCGCCGCGGGCGCGACCTCACGCAGCGCGTCGCCCACGTGGTCCATCTCCGCCGGCGTCTCCAGCGCGCCCTTGCCAAAGAAGGGAAGAAGGATGACCTTGACCCCCATGGCCCGGGCGATGGGGATCGCGTCCGCGACCCATCGCTGGCCGAGCGGGTCGTTCTTGAGATAGTTCCGATGGAGGACCTCGAGGCAGAGGGAGGCGAGAGGCAGGCCGACCCGCTTCGATTCCGCGAGGTAGGTCTGCTGCAGCGCGGGATCGCTGAGGGGCAGGCTGTCCGAACCCTTGCCGATACTGATCTGGACACCGTCGAAGCCGATCTTCTTGGCGAGCTCGACTGCAGCCGGCTTGCCCTCCTGCTTGAGGTTCCAGTCCGTGACGCCGACCTTGAACTTCACGCCCTTGCTCGCGGCATAGGCGATCAGGCGCTCGCGGGGCCAGAGGGCGGCTGCGGCCACGCCGCTTCCGAGGACACGCAGGCTGTCGCGCCGGGTGAGGCTCATGGATCGCCTCCTTGTCGAACGGTGGCTCATTCTAGGCCAGGCGGAGGCGAGCTGCGCCGGGCGCGCGAATGTCCGCTCAAAGGCCCTGCGCTAGACTTTGGGCGGCATGGAGACCGTGGTCTCGCAACTGCGAAACGCGGTGCGACTGTTCGAAGACCTTCTACAAGACCTGCGATACAGCCTGCGCAGCTTGGGGCGCAGCCCCGGGTTCACCCTCACCGCGCTCCTCACACTCGCCCTGACCATCGGAGCCGTCTCGACCGTCCTCTCGCTCTACTACGCGATCCTGTTGCGCCCCATCGCCGCGCCCCGCCCGGAAGAGCTCGTCGTCGTCGCCGCCGTTCGTCGAGGCTCCCCCTCGTCCGAAAGGGTCTCCTACGCGGACTACGCGCACATACGCGATCACACCACGACGCTCCGGGATCTGGCCGCCAACGGCTCCGGTGGCCTCTTCTTTCTCACCCACGACGGCATGACGAGAAAGCTGAGCGTCGCCATCGTCTCCGTCAACTTCTTCTCGCTCCTGGGGGTGGCGCCGGCACTGGGTCGCTTCTTCAGTGTGGACGAGGACCGCGTGCCGAGCCGTGACCACGTCGCCGTGCTCAGCCATCACCTCTGGCGCGAGGAATGGGGCGCCACTCCCGCCGCTCTCGGTGCGGTGGTGAAAATCGACGGCGTACCGCTCACGATCATCGGCGTCGCGCCGGAAAGGTTCCATGGCGTCGATACTCGACCGAGCGAGGTCTACGTACCGACGATGATGCTGGGCCCCATACGGGGTTTTAAGTGCGACGCGATCACCGACCCCGACTGCGCCCCGTCCCTGCAGATGATCGGTCGATTACGGGAGGGACGTACGGTCGAGGAGGTCAAGGCCGAAGTCTCGACGCTGACGCCGGCGCATTGGACAGCAAACACCAAGGACGAGAAGGGACCGATGGCGCTGACCGCCTTCCGCCCGCGAGGAGCCTACGGCACCTATGGCGAGTTCGCGATCGCCGACGCGTTTCCAGAAGGGTCGCCCCTGTTCCTCGTAGCCGGGCTTTGCCTGCTTCTGGGCTGTGCGAACCTCGGCGGCCTGCTCTTCGCGCGAGGGACCAGCCGCACGCGGGAGCTGGCCATCCGCGCGTCGTTGGGCCCGACACCGCTCCGCCTCCTGCGCCAGCTCATGACGGAGTCGCTTCTCTTGGCCGTGGGCGGGGGGGCGCTGGGCGTCACCCTCTCGTTCGGGCTCACACAAGTGCTCGATGCGGCGTTCTATCAGGTCGATGGCGCCGGACAGCCCCATCGCTTCGACTTGCGCCCCGATGGGCTCGTCATGGTTTGGGTTGCCGTCATATCAGTGGGCGCGGCGTTGCTCTTCGGCTTGCTGCCGGCGCTGAAGTCCATTCGGCTGGGATCGGTGCTGACGCTGACCCGGCAGGCCTCCTCGGTGGCGGTATCGCCACGGCTCACACGATGGCTCATCGGCGCCCAGGTCGCAGTGGCCCTGGCCCTCGTGACGCTGGCCGCCCTGCTAGCGGCGAGCGCCCATCGGTTCGTGACCGATGGCCACTTCGATCCACGGCACGTAGCGCTCTTTCGCCTGGAGCCCGACTTTCGACCCGAAAGGACCAGGGAGCTTCAGCGTGCGGTCATCCACCGACTGGAGGCACTGCCCGGCGTCCTCGCCGTCAGTCTGTGGAACAGGGGCGATGTGATGGACTCACCATCCGTGATGGTCTCGCGATCCGGAGGTCCTGCCTCCGGCATCGAGGCCGTGAGAGCAGGTACGAAAGACATCGCCCCCCGGTACTTCGCGGTCCTGGGGACGCCGCTTCTGCGAGGAAGGGACTTCGATGAGCGCGACTCGGTTCATTCGCCACGGGTCGCGATCGTCGATGAAAGCCTGGCCCAGCGTCTCTGGCCAGGCGCAGATCCCATCGGCTCCACCTTGATCGTGGGCGAGGGTCCGCCAATTGGAGTTGTCGGCGTCGTCGCCGATGCATCCGCATCCGTTCGGGGAGAGCCCCGCCGGCCGAACCTCTACGTCCCGCTGTGGCAGATCCCGGACGGCGTCCGCTCGCGCTACTGCGTCCGCGTGCAAGGCGACCCCGCGGCCGCGCTGCCCGTGCTGCTGCGTGCCGTAAACCAGGTGGAACCCGACGTCCCTGTATCGGAAACGATGCCGATGACTTCCCAGCTCGCCGCTGGAGACGAGCTGAGGACGGTCCGAATGACCGCCGGCGTCGCGTCCTATGGTGGCGCCCTTTCCGTTCTGCTCAGCGCCATCGGCATCTACGGCACGCTCGCGTTTTCCGTGGTACGCCGGACGAAGGAGATCGGGGTCCGCATTGCCGTTGGCGCCGGTCCGCGTGATGTCATCGGCATGATCATGACGGAAGAGATGATGGTCGTGTCCGCCGGGATGGCGGTCGGTCTCGCGCTGGCCTGGGGAGGTAGCCGCCTGGTGCGCCACCTGCTCTACGGCACCGCCTCGGTGGATGGTGTCGCATACGCGGGAGCAGCACTCGTGGTCACGGTGGCGGCCCTTCTCGCCTGCTGGATTCCTGCTCGCCGTGCCACGCGACTCGACCCGATGGTCGCACTGAAGACCGATTGAGTCGGACGCTTCGTTGCGCCGCGCGCTACAGGTGGCGGAGGATCTCCGCCCGCGTGCGGTACTGATCGCAGTGGGCCCGGAACTCGTCGCCGTCCATCAGGCGGGAGACGTAGGTCTCGGCCAGCACGGGATAGGCGATGGGACGGGTCTCGGGCACGAAGTCGAGCCGCACGTTGCCCTGCAGGACGCGCGCCGCGGGTGGAGTCGCGAACTCGACCTCCAGGTTGTGCGTCGACCAGCCGAGCAGGGCCCACACCTTCGTCTTGTTGCGCTCGCGGTCGTGGAAGACGGGGACCATCGTGCGGATGTCCGCGGCCAGCTCCGGGTCCGGCGCCTTCGCCCAGGAGCGGAACTGCCGGGCCGTGGATTCCTCGGCCCGCGCCATGCCGATCTCTTCGGCGGCGACGGCGGCGGCGCCTCGGAAGAGCGAAGCCGCCTGCATCAGCTCGTCGCCCAGGGTCGTCTCGGACGCCCCCGAGGCAGTGATCCGGCGCATGGACCGGAGCCCCTCGCCACCGAAGCTCGACTCCAGCACGCCGCGGACGAAGTCGTAGCCGGCGGCGCGGCGCTGGTAGTACGTGAGCATCGGTTCCACGCTCAGGTGGGGGCGCACGCGCAGCCGCTGGAACTCCGTGGTCTTCTCCGGGCGGAGCGTGGCCATGGTCGGCGCCACCAGGGCGAGCGGCCTCACGTTGCCCTCCCGCCTCACCGCCATCGCCGGCTTGAACATGTCCTCGAACTGCCGGCGATAGCCGTCGTTCATGCGGAGGCGAGCCGCCTCCGGGGTCTTGTCCGGCGCGAGCAGCGGCTCCAGGGCCCAGGTCTGCCACTCGTACCAGCCCGAACGTCCGCTGGGGTGAAGGGCGAGCAGACCGGCGCGGATGCGCCGCACCATCTCGTCGACGAGGCTGAACCCATCCGGAGGCGGGCGGTGTGCGAACAGGCGGCTGACGAGATCCACCCCGTGCGCACGCGAAGGGGGCAGGAAGTATCGGCCATCCGGCGCGCGCAGATCCGGCTTGTCCGCGTCGAGCTTGTTCGTGAGACGGGCGACCAGATCGAGATAGGCGGCGTAGGCGGCGGCGGCCGGCGGATCCGCGCTCAGCCTCGCCGCGAGCGCCCGGGCCGTGGGCACCGCCAGCTCGTCCTGCAGCAGCCGATCCTGGCGGAAGAGTCGGCGCAGGGCGTCGCTCCAGGTGTAGAAGCCGATCGGCTTGGCGAGCGATCGGGCGAGGAACGCGTCGCGCACGCGACGGGCGTCCGAGTCGACGGCCACCTGCAGGCCGCCGAGCGAGGCCGCGGCCGCGATCTGGGGCGCCTCGCCGACGAGCGCGGCCAGGAGGTTCGCCTTTCCCATGAAGCGCCCGGCCCCTCGCTGCGCGGCCAGCTCCACGGCGGCGCACAGGCCCTCGTCGAAGAGCCTGGCCTTCACGAACAGCGCGGAGGCGGACGTGAACCCGGAAGCAGCGCGCTCGGCGCAGGGCGCCAGCGGCTCGTCGTCGTTCTCGCCCGCGCGCTGCGGCGGCAGCGAAAGCCACAGGACCTGGCGGGAGAGGTCGAGCTCGACCCCGAACCCGGAGCCCCACACCTCGCGCGCGACTCGGTGGGCCTGCGGCCGGCGAGGTGTGGTTCCTGGAACTGGGTGCATGCCGCTTTCTTACGAGTGGGACGGCTTGCATGTTCGTGAGCCGCTGTAGACTGTGACCCCACGCACGCGGCGCAGTACGTGACCGTCGAGCACCTCGTGGAGGCGATCATCCCGACCGACGAGCGCTCGCCGGGGGCGAAGGACGCGCGCGTCGCCGACTACATGGATCTGCTGCTCGCGGAGGCGGATGAGGGGCTGCGTAAGGACTGGCTGGCCGGGCTGGGCGCGCTGGACACGGAATCGTCGAAACGCTTCGGCCGGGGGTTCGCGAAGCTGGACCCGTCGCAGACGGACGCGCTGCTCACCGACATCAGCAAGTACGAGACGGCCAAGGCCGTCGCCGATCCTGCCCTGCAGATACCGCGCAACGAGGAGCCCAAGCCGCTGCCGCCACAGGTGGACACGCTGCTGGGCGACGTGGGACGCCATCGGGGCAGCCGGAAGTCGCAGCTCGAGACGTTCTTCGCCAACACCAAGCAGGCGACCATCCACGGCTACTACACCTCCGAGATAGGAATCCACAAGGAGCTGCGGTACAAGGGCAACAAGGTCCTGCTCGAGTTCGTGGGATGCCAGACGGTCGACGGCAAGGATTGCCCGTACTGCGGGCAGAAGGCGGAGGCCTGAGATGCAGCCAAAGCGCCAGACGGTGGCCGCCGAGCCCGCGCCCGTGGACAAGACCCTCGACCTCGACCTCCTCGCGATCACGGACGAGTCGCGCAAGCTGGCCGCTTCCATCAAGCCCAGCTCCGGCCCCTGGGACGTGATCGTGGTCGGCAGCGGCGCCTCCGGGGGCATGGCCGCCTTCCAGCTCGCCACCGCCGGCATCAAGGTGCTGATGCTGGAAGCGGGCCGCATGCTCGACCACAAGGCGGAGTACCGGACGATGGAATGGCCCTACGCGTCGCCCCGGCGCGGCCGCCTCCCCGGCGACCATCGCGCACTCCAGGCCGCGGAGTACAACTTCTACGACCGGCCGTACGGCGACAACCCCGCGTTCGCGAAGTACAAGAAGCTCGCGTCGTACACGAGCAACACCTTCACGCGGAACTGGGTCGTCAACGAGAAGGAGCATCCGACCACCGGCACTCCCTACTCGTGGGTGCGCGCGCGCGTCCTCGGCGGCAAGACCAACTACTGGGGCCGCGTGGCCATCCGCTACGGACCGCTCCAGTTCAAGGCGGCCAGCCGCGACGGCTTCGACGTCGACTGGCCGATCGGCTACGAGGACGTCTCGCCCTACTACGACAAGGTCGACCTCCTGCTCGGCTGCTCCGGCACCAAGGAAGGCCTCATCCAGGTGCCGGACGGGATCTACCAGCGGCCGATGAAGATGAACTGCGTGGAGACGCACTTCAAGAGGTCCATCGCGAAGATGGGCCGCTCGTACATCCCCGGCCGCTGCGGCGTGAGCACGGAAGGCCAGCTCAACAACAAGTACCGCTCGCGCTGTCTCGGCCGCGGGCGCTGCAGCCGCGGCTGCGACGTCAACGCGAACTTCCATTCGCCGGCCGCGCTGGTCTATCCCGCGCGCGACACCGGCAACCTCACGATCCGGCCCTATTCCGTCGTCTCCGAGGTCTTCCTCGACGAGGCCACGGGCAAGGCGGCGGGCGTGCGCGTCATCGACGCGAACACGAAAGAGGTGATGGACTTCAAGGCCCGGGTGGTCGTGCTGGGCGCGGGCACGCTCGACAGCACGCGCATCCTCCTCAACTCGAAGTCACCCCAGCATCCGAATGGCCTCGGCAACTCGTCCGGTCTCATGGGCTGCTACCTCAGCGAGCACCACATGGGCCCGCGGGGGAGCGGCTTCATCCCGATGCGGATGGGGACCGAGCCCACGCTGGACGACGGACGGCCGACCGCGCCCTACATCCCGCGCTTCCGCAACGTCACCGACAAGCACCCCGACTTCATCCGCGGGTATCACTTCCAGGGTGGCGGCGGCGCCTACGAGTACCCGGGGATGGCCCACGACATGCCCGGCTTCGGCAAGGCCTTCAAGTCGAACGTACGGAAGTACTACCCTGCGCTTCTCTCCATCGGCGGCTTCGGCGAAGTGCTTCCCCGCAAGGAGAACCGCGTCTCCCTCGACAAGGAGGTCAAGGACGCCTGGGGCATCCCCGTCCTCCGCTTCGACTTCAGGTTCCGCGACAACGAGATCCGGATGGCGAAGGACATGGCCGACACCGCAGAGGAGATGCTCCGCGCCGCGGGCGCGGAGAACATCAAGATCGATCCGACCATGCTGCCGGAGGGTTGGTCCATCCACGAGGTCGGCACCGCGCGCATGGGCGAGGACCCGAAGACGTCGGTGACCAACAAGTTCTGCCGCCTGCACGACGTGCCCAACGTGTTCTTCGCGGACGCCGCGCCCTTCGTCTCCGGCGGGACGCAGAACACGACCTGGTCGATCCTCGCCTTCTGCTGGCGGACGATGGACCACCTCAAGGAGCAGATGCGCACCGGCACCGTCTGATCCAGGCCCGCCATGACGGAGCCCGACGTCACGCTGACCGACTATGGCATCGCGCTCGAATGCGCGATCCTGGCCGGCCTGCTCTACCGATGCCGCTCCGGCCGAGGCGACCTGCGCCGGCCCTTCGTCCTCTTCTTCGCCTCTTCGGCCCTGGGCGCGCTGGCGGGAGGGACCGTGCACGGCTTCTTCCTCGACGACCGCTCGCTCGCCGGCGCGGCGCTGTGGCGGGCGGCCCTTCTGGCGCTCGGCGTCACCGCCTTCGCGGCCTGGTCGATCGGCGCGCGCCTGGCATTCACGGGCCGCACCGCCCGTATCGTCGAGGCTGTGGCGGCCCTGGAGTTCGCCGCCTACGCGGTGATCGTCATCGCGTTCGATCAGCGGTTCCTGGTGGCCATCGCGAACTATGCCCCCGCCGTCGCCTTCCTGGCCCTCTCGTTCCTGGCCGCCTATCGCCGATACGGCGGCCGGCCGCTCATGGCCGGCCTCGCGGGCCTCCTCCTCACCGCCGCCGCCGCCGTCGTGCAGCGCCGTCCGATCGCGCTGCACCCCACGTTGTTCAACCACAACGCCCTGTATCACGCCATCCAGATGGTCGCCTTCGTCCTGATCTTCCAGGCCGGACGTTACGTCATCACCGCCCCCGCAGCGGCCGAGAGGTGAGCCCTCGATGTGGATACGACCATTGAAGACGGCCGGCGCGCTGGTGGGCGCGGTCCTCTCCCTTTCCGCCGCCGCCGCGCCGAGCCCACAGGCCCGCCCGTCGCCGGCGGGCGTCGTGGTCAACGACGTCCATTCCCG
>WNFI01084983.1_pt1 | contig 19167 bp, 12 predicted proteins | sample 5400471 | NCBI WGS metagenome assembly WNFI01 (sample SAMN13153348, study PRJNA577476) | soil metagenome | isolation source: 100 cm saprolite on Douglas fir-dominated hillslope | place: USA:California | collected 2013-09-17 | reverse complement strand
GCCCGACCGGCAGGCCGGCCTCGCGTTCCGCCGCCTGGCCATCGTCGATTTGGCGGCCAACGCCAACCAGCCCATGGCCAACGAGGACGGCACCGTCCAGCTCGTGTTCAACGGCGAGGTCTACAACCATGCCGGCCTCCGCAAGGAGCTGCTAGCCAAGGGCCACCGCTTCCGCACCGACCACTCCGACACGGAGACGATCGTCCACGGCTACGAGGAATGGGGGGCGGGGGTCGTGGATCGCCTGGAGGGCAAGTTCGGCATCGGGATCTGGGACGAGAATCGGCGGCGCTTGTTCCTGGCCCGGGACCGCGTGGGCGTGAAACCGCTCTACTTCTCCTGGACGCGCCACGGCTTCGTCTTCGCTTCCGAGATCAAGGCCCTCCTCCACCATCCAGAGGTCTCGGCCGACATGGAGCCGCTCTCCGTCTACCACTATCTCTCCTTCCTCACGACACCCGCCCCCCTCACCATGTTCCGCGGCATCTACAAGCTGCCCGCGGGCTACCGGGCCTTCGTGGAGCCCGACGGCCGCATGAGCGCGGAGGTGTACTGGGACGCCCTGCCCGGCTCCGGGGAAGACCTTCCGGAGCTGCGCCGCCTTTCGAAGGGGGCGCTCCGGGACTTCGCGGTGCGGCGGTCGCGGGAGTTGCTCGCGGCGGGAGTGGAGAAGCGACTCATGTCGGACGTGCCCTTCGGGGTCCTCCTCTCCGGGGGCATCGACTCGTCCGCAAACGTCGCCCTCATGAGCCGCTCCATGAACCAGCCGGTCCGTACCTTCACGGTTGGGTTTTCGGACCACGAGCACCTGAACGAGCTCACCTACGCCCGGCGAGTGGCCCAGCACTTCAAGACCGACCACCACGAGGTACTCGTGGACGAGAAGGCCATGCAGGAGTACCTACCCTCCCTCGTCTTCTCCCAGGACGAGCCCATTGCGGATTGGGTCTGCATCCCCCTTTACTTCGTCTCCAAGCTCGTGCGGGACAGCGGCACGGTGGTGGTGCAGGTGGGGGAGGGCAGCGACGAGCAGTTCTGCGGCTACACCTCCTACATGAACTACCTGGACATGTACCGACGGTACTGGCAGCCCTTCTCCCGGCTCCCCGCGGCGGCGCGGGGGGCGGCGGCGGCGCTGGCCCGCGGGCTGACGGGCATGGTCGACCGCTACGACCCCTACCTGGACTTGATCGACCGGGCGGGCCGTGACCGCGAGCCTTTCTGGAGCGGGGCCACCGTCTACTCGGAGGCGCGCAAGGCCCGCCTCGTCGACCGCGGCCGCATCGAGCCCTTGGTCGTGCCCGCGGAGATGTCCCGGTCCGGAATGCTCCCCCCCTCCTTTGCCAAGGCGGACAGCTACGAGGTCGTCCGTTCCTTCTTTTCGCGCTTGGACGAGAAGGCCCCCGGAAGCGACATCCTGACCCGCATGACCTACTCCGAATTCAAGTTGAGGCTGCCGGAGCTTCTGCTCATGCGCGTGGACAAGATCGGGATGTCGGTTTCCATCGAGCCCCGGGTTCCCTTCCTGGACCACAAGCTGGTGGAGTTCACCATGAACCTCCCGATGGAGGTCAAGGTGGGGGACGGGGTAGCGAAGTCCGTCCTCAAGGAGTCGATGCGCGGCATCCTACCCGACGACATCATCGACCGCCCCAAGATGGGCTTCGGTGCGCCCATGGCCCAGTGGCTTAAGGGCGGCTTTGGCGCCGCGGTGCGCGCGGAGCTTCAGGCCACCCGGTTCTTCGAGCGCTTCCCGGCCAAACGCCAGGTCGTGCTGGACATGCTCGACCGCCACCGCGAGGGGCGAGCGGAGTTCTCCCTCTACATCTGGACGATCTACAACGCGGTGGCCTGGTTCGACTTCTGGGTTGAGAAGTCGCGCGAGGTCCGGGTCGCCTGAGCGCGCTCAGCGCTCCCACAGCACGTCCGCGATCCGCTCCGCCGCGTGCCCGTCCCAGAGGGGGGGGCAGGGCAGTTGCTCTCCCGACTCCCGCCGGCGAACGGCGGCCTCGAGGTCGGCCCGCAGCGTGGCCAGCGTAGTCAGGCGGTTCGAGCCGAGGGAGATGGTAACCGGGCGCTCGGTGTTTGGCCGCAGGGTGAGGCAGGGAACCTGCAGGAAGGTCGTCTCCTCCTGGAGGCCTCCGGAGTCGGTGAGGACGCAGGAGGCCTGGTCGGCCAGGCCGATGCTGTCGAGGTAGCCGACGGGATCGATGAGCTTCATGCCGGGCTGGGACTCCAGGGCGCCGAACAGGCCGAAGTCGATGAGGCGCTGCCGCGTGCGCGGATGCACGGGGAAGACGACGGGCAGGGCCTCCGCCATCTCCCGGAGACAGTCCACGATGGCGCCGAGCGACTCCCGGCCGTCCACGTTCGAGGGGCGGTGGAGGGTCACGTAGATGAACCGTCGCGGCTCCACCCCCAAGCGGCGGGGGGCGAGGCGGGCGCGGGCCCTCTCCAGGTTGCGGCAGAGGGTGTCGATCATGACGTTGCCCACTTGGCGGATCCGTTCCGAGGGGATCCCCTCCCGGCGTAGGTTCTCGTCGGCGTCGGAGCTGGGGGTGAGGAGAAGGTCGGCCAGGGCGTCCGTGACGAGCCGGTTGATCTCCTCGGGCATGGTGCGGTCGAACGACCGCAGCCCCGCTTCCACGTGGGCCACCCGCACGCCGAGCTTGGCCGCCACCAGCGTGCAGGCCATGGTGGAGTTCACGTCGCCCACGACCATCACCCAGTCCGGCGCGAAGCCCTTCAGTACGGGCTCGAACCGGATCATGACCTGAGCCGTCTGCCAGGCATGGCTCCCGGAGCCGACCTCCAGGTTCTCGTCCGGAGGCGCGATCTCCAGCTCATCGAAGAAGACCTGCGACATGGCTTCCTCGTAGTGTTGGCCGGTGTGGACGAGACGCTGCAAGAACGGGCCCGGGTGGGCGGCCAGGGCCCGCATCACGGGGGCCACCTTCATGAAGTTGGGCCGGGCGCCCACAACGTGAAGCACCTTGATCAAGAATCGCCCTTCCTTCCCTGCCCGGGCACACTACCACGGCCCGCGCTGCCCCCGACCACCTGGCCCAGGATGTCGAGGTAACGATGGGCCAGCGCTCGCCGGTCGAAATGCGCGGCCACGAACGGCCGGCCGCGCCCGCCGATCTGGGCGCCCAGCCCGGGATCGTCGGCCAGGCGGTGGATGGCCCGCGCCAAGGCCTCGACATCCTCGGGAGGAACCACGATCGCGGCCCCGGAGGCGGTCAGGATCTCGGCCGCTTCTCCCGCAACCGAGGCCACGATCGGCCGCGCACAGGCCAGGATCTCGAACATCTTGGAGGGGACGAAGGAGCGGAAGAGGGGAACGTTGCGCAGGGGGACCAGGCAGACGTCGGCGCTGCGGTAAAGGGCGGGTACCTGGTCACGAGACACCCCGGGCCGGAAGCTCACGTTCCCGAGGCCAAGAGAGGACGCCCGCGACTGTAGCGCCTCCTTCTCCGCGCCCTCCCCCACAAAGAGGAAGTGGATCCGAGGATCGGCGCGCAAGAGGCCGGCCGCGTCGAGGATCCGGTCCAGGGCATGACTGATACCCAGGGCCCCGCAGTAGAGAACCACGAACTCTGTGGTCTGCCCCAGGCTGGCCCGGAGTCCGGGGTCGGGGGGGCCGGGGGTGAAAAAATCGAGGTCCACACCATTGTGGATGACGTGGGTCTTGGCGGCGTCGATCCCGCGCTCCCGTATGTTGCGGGCAAAGGCCTCGGTCACCGTCACTACCGCCGCGCTTCGGCGATAGAGGAACAACTCCAACCCCTCCAAGCCCCCGATCAACGAGCGGCTCCTGATGACCCCCAGGTCCACGAAGATTGCGGGCCAGAGGTCGCGCACCTCGAAGACGAAGGGCACCCCGAGCCTTCGTGAGATCACCCAGGCGGCCACCACCGAGAAGAGGGTCGGCGAGGAGGCCACGAGGACGTCGATGCCGCGCAGGGCGGGTGTCGCTTGCAAGACTGCCTGCGCCATGAAGAAAAGATGGCCCAGGGTCCTTTTCAGGAAGCCGCGATTGGGGGTGGCGTAGGTGCGGCAGCGGATGACCCGCAGGCCTTCCACCTGCTCGATCTGGAACCGTCGTCCCCGATAGCCCTCCGGGATGATGCCGGTAGGGTGGTTCGGGAAGTTCGTCACCACCGAAACCTCGTGGCCCTCCGCCACCCAGGCCCGGCCCAGCTCAAGGAGGCGCGCGCTGGGGGCGCCCATCTCGGGCCAGAAGTAGTGGCTGAGGATCGCGATCTTCAATCGTGTGCGGCCTTCTCGCGGCCGGCGCGAGCCGGGAGAGGACAGGCCGTTCGCTCCGCGAAGCCGGGAGCGCGACCGTGTGCGGCGCGTGAGCGAGGAGTATGTGGCTTGAGGGTTGGAGAAGCAAGTTGTCCGCGAAGTCGGCGGCTCCTATACTGGCTCCTCCGATGCGGCCGCGGCTCTGGTCGGCCCTGCTTTCCGTCGGCCTCTGCGGCGCGATCATCAGCGCCTTCCTCGTTTCCTCCAGCGCCCGGCTCCCCCTCAAGACTCCCTTCGTCAACAAGACGGAACGCGGCCGGCCGCTTCTGGCACCCCTGGTCCGGACGGCGGGGAGAGCCGGCGCGCCCAACTACAAGCTGGATCTCTTGTTGGCCTCCGTCACTACCCTGCTTGAACACGAAGAAGTTCAGCTCTTCTTCTCCAGCGGATCTGGAAACACCCCGTGGGTTCGGGCGGAACTGCGAGTCGTGGGCACGCCGTGCCGCTACACCACCGGGGCGGGGGCAGCGCTCGCCGACGGCGAGCCCCTCGCCCTTCTGCGCGGGCCGGAGTGCACCTCCCCTCCGCGGGAGCCGACGGGTCGGCTCGAGCTGGAGGTGGAGTGCGAGGGAGGCGGCGACCTGACGGTCTGGGTTTTTGCGCCGCTGCCTGGAGTTCCCGACGCTGCCGCGATCCGCGTCTCCCCAGCCACGCCGGATGGCGAAGCGGGGCTCTTGCGGGGCTCTTTTGTCGACTATGCGCCGACGGCTCCTCGCATTCGCCTCCTGAACTACATGTGGCAGGTATCGCCCTCTTCCCTGTGGCTCTGGCTGCTCCTGGGCCTGGCCGCCGCCTTGGGGGTGGGGGGGGGCCTGGTCTTCCCCTTGGACCCTTCACCCCCGGAGGCCGGTGGCGTCCCGATCCGGCGGGCGCTCGCGGGAGGCCTGGGAGCGTCCCTCCTGGCCGCCTCCCTGGGACTGACCTACGCGGTCCTGGTCCCGCCCCTCAGCGGCCCCGATGAGCCCTACCATCTGCTCGGCTTCGCCGAGCTGAACGGGGAGGCGGAGTTGCCGGCGGAGATCGCGCAGTGGATGCGCGTGATCCATTTTCAGCGGATTCGGGCCCATCCTACCGAGCGCTTCCGGGCCATGGACGTCGGCCACCCCCTCGATCTGGAGGACCCGGAGTTGAAGGCGACCGAGGTGGCCATGCGCAGCGCGAGCACCGCTCGGCTGTGGAGGGCGGCCGGGCACCTTCTTCACGATCAGACCGCGTCCCACCCTTCCTTTCTTTGGCATGCACTTCTCGGAGACCGCCCTCCTGACCTCAGCCTACGTGCTTCTCGCTTCCAGCCTGGCGGTGCTCTTCCTGGACGGACCGCGGGCTCACGCGGCGGGATTCCCGCTAGGGCTGGGCACCGCCCTGATGCTCGCGGGCGGGAGGTCGCCGTGGCCGCTGGTCGCGGTCGTGGCCATGGCCCTCGGCGCTCGGATCCTAGTCGGGTCCAAAAAGGAAAGGGGTGGGGTAGGGGCGGGGGTCGTGTTCTGGGCGGGCTTCGCCTTGGGAAGCGGCGCTTTCTACCATCTCGTGAGCAACGTCTACCGCCCCATGCTGTTGCTGTTCACGGCGTACGCCCCCGCGGGATTGAGGCCGGGGGCCGTGTGGCTGATCGAGCATCCCTGGGGGATCGCCGGTCTGACCGCTCTGGCCGGGGCGGCCGAGGTGGCCCTGGCCCGTCTTCGGCGCAGGTTCCCGGATGACTGGGCACACACGGCGGGAAGGGTCGTGCGATGGGCGGCCCTCGCCCTCGCCGCTGCCGTCGGTCTCTCCCTGCTCGGCTCGCTCTTCCTGCCCTACCCCCAACTCGAGCTCGAGCCCCTCCAGCGGCTGCCCCGCGCGGCCTTCGTGACCCGCATCCTGGCCACCATGGCCACGATGTTCCTGCTGCGAGATCCCAACTTCCTGCTCCACTCGACTTTCTGGGCCGGCTTTGGCTGGCTGGACACCATGCCGGACGAGACCTTCCTGTCCATCCCCACCTTCCTGACCGCAGCTAGCCTGATCACTCTCCTTCTCCACCTGGCCCGCCACGGGGACGTCCGACGTTTCCTTTGGCTTCTTGCCCTTGGCCTGGGCTCGGCGATTGCGCTCGTCATCTACGCCCTGTCGATTCATGGCCTGCCCATGGCCCTGCAGGGGCGGTATCTGATCGGCTGGTATCTGCCCGTGCTCTCGGTGATCGGGAGTGGGGTGGTCCTGACCGAGTCGCCGATGGCTCTCGTTGCCCGGGGTCGGCTGGCGATCCTGGACCGGATTCCCTGGCCCGCGGCTCTGCTGGCCCTTTGTGGCGTTGTTCACGTCTACTGCCTGTGCTTCATCCTCGGGCGGTACTTCTAGACTCAGCCGGTGCGGCCCTCTTAAGAGGGGGACGCCCGACGTTAGTGGACTTGAGTCTCGAGGTCGTTGGGGAGGGGAAGCCGCCGGAGAAGCCCCGACGGGGCGTGGGCGGGAGTCTCCGCGCGCACCACACCGACACCACGCTTTGATGATCTCACCGAGAGGCGACGAGTCGGGAAGGGGCGGGGGGGGCTCCTGCTATAATCTCGAGTGACCAAGGGTCAGCGTGGACTATTCGTGGGACGGGCGCGCCCTGCTCTTACTGCTTCCCGGGCTGGCCGTCTCCCTCAGCGTCCCGGGCACGGTAGCGATTCGCCTCCTTTGGGGGGTGCTGGGTTCAGCGGCGTTGCCGGCGGCGTCCGTGCTGCCCTGGGCCCTTTGCGGCGCCTATCGGCCCTGGCTTGGTTTTCTCACGCTGATCGTGCTCAGCACGGGCTGGCTCATCGTCGGGTGGAGACGTGGCTCTCTGCCCCTGACCGATCCAACTCTGCGAAAGGATCCCTGGCCGGATGTCTGGGCCTTTCTCCTCGTGCTTCCGGTCGCGGTCAGTTGGGGGGCGTCGCATCCCTGGCCGCGCCAGTGGAACGGCGCCTACCTGATGACGTTGCAGATGGGAGAGTGGCTTCACACCCACGGCCGCTTCCCGACTCCCGAGGAAATCGGTCATCGGTACACCATCAGCCCAGCTCTTTACCCGCCTCTTTGTCACGCTACTGCGGCCTTAGCCGCCTTTTGGGGCAAGAGTGCTCTCGTCACTTGGGCAGCGATCGTTGGCAAAGCGGGTCTTTTCGGCCTTGCGGGGGCGATTGCGGTGATACTCAGACTCTCGGGATTGCAGGGCGCGAGTCACGCCGCCGGCAGCGCGGCTGCCGTCGGTCTGGCGCTCGCGTGGCAGCCCGACTCCGAGCTCTTCTGGTTGCTGACGGAATTGAATCAAGACAGCCTGCTCTTCCCGGTGGTCGGCCTCCTGCTCGCACATGGGCTTGTCCCGAGCACCGTCAACCCGCTGACGCAGAGGGATAGGGGGACGGCCTGGTGTGCGGTTGCGCTGATTGGTTGGGTGCGCCCTTACTTCGTCCCTTTCGCGGCCGGGTGGGTCCTTTCCGTGCTCGCGGGGGGCATGCGGGCGCGGCGTCGGGAGGTGGAGCCGACGGGTCGACTGCGGCCGCTCGTCCCGCAGTTGGGGAAGGCGGCCCTTGCCGGCGTGGTCGGCCTCAGCTGGTGCGCCTTCTTGTTCGTACGCTACGGATCCTTGTTGTACCCGTTCCAGTTTGGTCCGCTTAGGGGATATGCCGCCGCGCACTCCGAAGTGGAAAGCTTCTTCCAGAAGACCGGCCTCTATTTCCGGACGGTTTGGGAGAACCTCGCGAATGCCATAGTCACGCAGCAGGACGTCCCGTTCCTGTTCCGGATTTCCATGACCCCGAGCCTGATCGCTCCCCTGACGTTGTTTCTGGCCGGAGCGGCGCTAGTCACGGGTCTGGCCATCTCGCGATCGCGTTTCGTCAGCATGGCCCTACTGACCTGGACTCTGGGGGGGTTCCTCTTCTGGCTCGTCCTGCCCGCCGGTGGCAGCGCGAAGCCGCTGTACCTACTCTTGCCCGTGTCGGCGGTGGGTTGGACCCTGACGGCCGTGAGCCGATCATCCCCCTTCCTGGTCTGGGTTCCTTGGGTTGCGTCGGTCACATGTGCCAGCGGGTACGTGCTCGCGGGATGTGATCATCGCAGCTTCGGCCGGGAATGGCGGGGATGGGTGGCCCCACCGCGTTCCCTCGCCGCCAGTTTCGAAGACCAATATGGGGTCGAAGTCACGCGCTTCACGACGATGCTTCGAGCGGGCACGATCGATCCGGCCTCAATCGTGATGTTTAACGTCGAGCATTCTGGGTTGCTGTTCCTGTTCGGTCCGGGCACACCCGTGTGGGAGATTGCCGAGTATAGGGGGGCTCTTTACGATTGGCATATCGCGACTACGCCGGACCAGCTCGCGGGCGCGATCCGAGCCTCGGGGTATCGGTTCCTGTTCGCTCCTCCTACCGACTACTTGAAGATCTGGCACCGGAGGTGGGCCTCCAAGCTCAGGGAGCGTGCTCCGGAATTGTTGACGCGTCTCCTGCTGGGAAGGAGGGGGGGCGTGCCTTACCGCGTGGTGCGGACTGTTCACTGGTCTGGGGCGCCGGACGTGATCGTCTACGACCTCGCCCAGCCGGCCGAGGTTGGGACGAGCCACGAAACCGAGAGCCCGCCACCGGGCCTTGCGCCCCCGGCGGAGTTCGAGGAACCGAAGCGAGAAGCGCCCGAAGAACGTTCGTCTCGATAGTCAGGGTAAGGAGGTGAAATGCAGCCGCTGGTCTCTGAATATCCAAGTCACCGGAAACAGCCTTTTGTGGCGGTCCACCGAGACTGCCCGGCCTGACATGTTCCGGGCAAAGGGGACCCAGCGGGTTCGCGCCTGTGCAAGCAAACCACAGACTCGCTAAGATCCTCTCGCAACGATGAGCGCAGTCAGGGAACGCGACCTGTCAGACGCACCCGGGCTCGAGACGACGACCTTCGTCTCCTTCGACGGGGGCGTGTCGACGCGGGCCTCCTATTGCCGCCCGGACCGCTATCGCACGATCGAAGATCACGCCGCCCGGACCCTTCGCACCGCCCGTGGCGGCGGCTACTCATACGCGGCCGCAAGCTTCGACGGCGGCAGTCTCGTGGAGGACATGACGCGGCTCAACCGTGTGCTCAGCATCGATCCCGCTTCTCGGGTCGTCGAGGTGGAAGCAGGGATGACGCTGGGCGACCTCTTCGCTCTCACCGCGCCCCTCGGTTTGTGGTTGCCCGTCCAGCCCGGGTACCCGGACATCACGATCGGGGGTTGCATTGCCGCGAACGTGCACGGCAAGAACCCTCATCGCGAAGGTACGTTCGAGTCATCGGTTGTGTCCCTGAACCTCTATCATCCGCAGCGGGGCACGGTTCGAATCGACAGGGAGAACGAGACAGAGCTCTTCGAGCTGACCTGCGGTGGGTACGGACTCACGGGAATCATCCTCGCGGCCACCCTCCGCTTAGAGCCACTACCGGGGCCCGTAGCTTTCGTTTCCCGGATCTCCATCGACGGCCTCGCAGAGGGGTTGGAGCGCGTGCGTGCCTTGACCGAGGAAAGCGCCTTCGCATATACCTGGCACGAAGGGACACCTTCGGCTCGTTCTTTCGGCCGCGGCTTCGTTTTTCAGGGGCGGATCGCGCCCGGTCCGCCCCCGCCCGTATCCGTCCCCCCCTATCGGAGGCTCGTGGCCGCCAGACGTGGCTGCCTGCCCATCTCGGTTTGGGGGCGGCGCACGACGTGGCTCCTAGCGGGAGGCTTTCGACGCCTAGAGGCCATGAAGCCGAACCTCACGAAAATGCCACTTTTTGACGCCATGTTCCCGTTCGCGCGCCGCGGTGAGTACTTCCTGCTCTATGGACCACGGGGCCTGGCCGAATACCAAGCTCTCGTGCCGCCGCGCGCCATCGTCGCCTTCCTCTAAGAGCTCGAGGGGGAGGTTCTGCGGAAGCGGGCCCCGCTGGTGATGCTCTTGATGAAGCTGTTCCGGGGAAGCCAGCGCTTCCTGCGCTTCGAAGGAGACGGTATCTGCTTCACCGCGGACCTGGTGCGCTCCCCGGCCGGCCTGGGCTTCCTCCCGGTCCTGGATCGTCTGACATCGCCGCCGGGGGCATCCCCAACGTCATCAAGGACTCGCGCCTGCCCGTCGCCGTGGTTCGCCAGTGCTATCCCGAATATGAACGCTTTCGCGAGAAGCTGCGCGCCTACGACCCCGAGCGGCGCTTTCGCTCAGATTTATCGGAGAGGCTAGAGCTGTGACCCCAGTGGTTCTCGGGGCCTGCGCAGGGCTGGGCTGCGCCCGGGCGCGGCTGACGGCCCGGCCAGAACGTGACGACCCGGCGCTTTGGCGACCGGTGGGCGCCGCCGTCCGGCGCCCTCCCCGGTTGGTCTTCGGGCGCCTGAGGTCTTGAGGAGCATGGCGGAGTCGATCAGCCTGTGCTTCCCGGTTTACAAGGACGAGCGCACGGTTCCGCTTGTGGCCGAAAGGGCCCTGCGTTTCCTTGCCTCCCTGGGGGGCGAACACGAGATCATCATCGTGGATGACGGATCGCCGGACCGCTCGGGAGAGGTCGCGGACGAGCTGGCCCGGGAGCACCCCTGCATCCGGGTGATCCACCACTCACGAAACTCGGGCTACGGGGCCTCCGTCCGCTCCGCTATCGCGGCCAGCCGGTTCGAGTTCGTATGTATGACGGATGGCGATGATCAATACGAGGTCGAGGACTTCCGGAAGCTCTTGAAGCTCAAAGACCGGTACGATTTGATCATTACTTTCCGCTACAAGAAGATCTACTCCAGCCTGCGTATCTTCGTCTCCTGGGTCTACAACCGACTCCTCCGCCTGCTCTTCCGAACGCCTTTTCGGGACGTCTCCACCGGACTGCGCATGGTTCGCCGGTCTGTGCTGGAGGACATCGTGCTCGAGGCCAATAGCCCGTTCATCGGAGCGGAGCTGGCAATCAAAGCCATGCTGAAGGGCTATCGCGTCGGAGAGGTCGGCATCCAGACCTTTCCGCGGCGGTTCGGCTCTGGCAGCTCGACCTCTTTCCCCAACATCCTCGCCACCATGGCCGACATGTGGCGGATCTACCGCAAGGTCTTCTCAGACGCCTACGATCTTCCCAACGGGCGGCCCCGCACCTAAAGCGTGTGGCGCACCCTCCAGCCTGCTGGACCCGCGGTCGACGGCTGCTGATCGTGGGCGGACCCTCCGCGGCCGGGGGATGTTCTTGACCATCGGCCAGAGAATCAGCGCGGATCAAGGGCAAGTCTGATTTGCCTCCCGCTCTCTCCAAGCGAATGCGCGCGTCCTTGCTCCTGGCGAGCGGCTTCCTGATTCCAGGAATTCCCCTCTACCACTCCTACTCCCGGCTCCAGCTCGAGTGGGCCGACATTGGCAGCATCTACGACATGCTGCGGAATGTGTTTGAAGTCGGATATCTCCGCTACTACGAGACGGGGGCTGACTATCTTCAAGTCCACTTCACCCCCTTCCTCTTCCCGCTCGCGTTGCTCATGAGACCCCTTCCCTACCTCTCCTTCCTCCTGGCTCTCCACGTTCTCGCCCTTGTCGCGGGTGCTTACGCGCTGTACCTGATCTCCCTCACCGTGACCCGATCGGAGACGGTGTCCATCCTCCTGTTCTTCGTGTTCTTGGCCAGCCCCTATGCCATGGCCGCCGTGCTATACCCGCACTACAACATCTTCATGGTCCCGGCCCTGCTCTTCTTCTATTACTTCATGCTGCGGGGGTGGGCGGTGGCGAGCACGGCTTGTCTCCTGATCGCTCTCTCGATCAAGGAGGACGTCTGGGTCTACGCCATCTGCCTGCTCTTGACGCAAATCAGCAGGGCCCGGAATCGGCTCATCGCCTGGCAAGTTGCCATCTGTGTTGCCTACTTTCTTCTGTGCACGCAATGGCTTTGGCCGCGTCTCCTGCCCGACCGGCAGGACGTGTTTCTGCAATGCTTCGCTCAGGGCAGCTCCAAAGTGGGGGTTGGGCTTTACCTGCTGGGGCATCCCGTCGCCACCGCCCAAAAGCTCTGGACGGGTCCGGGCCTTGGGTTCTTCTCCACTTTTTTGTTCCTGCCGTTCCTGGCCCCGATCAAGGCCCTCTGTGTTCTGCCTCCGACCTATTTGTGGTTGAATTCAACGAGCCCGGAGAGGAGTGCACTCGCTTTCAACAACGGGATACCGAGTCTGGTGCTCTTTAGCGCGATCCTGCCCTTCGGGTTGCGGCGCCTCGAACAAGGGATCGCGGCCGGGCTTGAGAAGAGCCCGAATCTCTCCACGGCCTACCTAGATGCCGAGCGCAGGGGAGACGGTGCTCGAGACCATTACGAAGTGGGGTGGGACATCCTCGAGCACCGCATGAGGCCGAACACGAGCGTGATCGCGGACTTCACCCTGGCTACCTATACGCGCGAACGACACCAGACTTACGGGTTCCATCGAGACTGGCCCACCCTGAAGGAGGGTACTTTGCGGCCGGACTACGTCCTGTATCATCTCAAGCCTCTGCAACCGGCGATCGGGCCCCGGCGGATGCGGGCGATTCACGAGTGGATGCTCGCCAATCGTGATTACCGGCTGGTCTACAGCAGAGCTGAGTACTACCTGTTCGAGCGGGTGGGAGAGGGCGGCTGATCTCGAGGGCAGGCTGGATGGTCAGGCGCACGCCGGCCGCGGGGCCGCTGGGCGCCCCGTGCCCGGCCGCCCCGACGGTAGAACCGTCATGAATTCGGGCTCTTTGGATCCGGTTGCGGCCGAGCAGACCATGGGCCTTAACGCGGAGGCCCTGGCCACCGCCCAAAACCTTTGGCGCTGGAACTTGGGGGTGTTCCCCCTCCAGCCCGGGCGGCGAATCCTGGACGTGGGCTGCGGCCCCTGCCTCTACTGGCGAGAGATCGTCCGGCTGCGCCCGGCCCTCTACCTAATGGCCGACCTCAGCGAAGCCTTCTTAGAGGAGGCCCAGCAACGGCTCGCGGGGCAGGTGCCGGTTGAGACGCGCCGGCTCGACCTGACGCGATGGGAGCCCGATGCCTGGTGGGCGGAGCGGGAGCTGGACGACGCCTTCTGCTTTGACGTCCTCGAACACATCGAAGACGATGCTCTGGCCGCCCGCAAGCTGGCCTTGCTCCTTCGGTTGGCTCGGGTCCAGAGGCTTTTCGTGCGCGTCCCCGCATTGCCCTGGATCTATGGCCGGAATGACGCGGCGATCGGGCACTACCGACGCTACACGAGAAGTGGGCTGCGGAAGCTTCTGGAAGGCGCGGGCCTTCGTCCGCTCAGAATCCGCTTCCACAATGCAGCCGGCATCCTTCCCTGGTTCGTGGTCGGGCGCCTTGCCCGTCGCGCCCAGGCGGTGAGCGCGGCGGAGGGGCGGCTCTTCGACGCCCTGGTTCCCGCGCTTCGCCTCGCCGAGCGGCTCATCCCTCCCCCCATCGGGCTCTCCCTTTATGCGGTCTGCTCGGTGGCCGGACCGGGCCGCGAGGAGCAGGAGGCGGCGCTGTGAGTCTGGCCCTGCTCGGAGGAGAGCCGGCGTTCCCGCACCCGCTGGCGGTGGGAGCGCCGATCCTGGAGGCGGAGACCCGCGAGCGCTACCACCGCCTCATGGCGGGAGCCTTCGAGCGGCGTTGGCTCACGAACGACGGCCCTCTCGTGCGCCAGCTCGAAGAGGAACTGGCCCGGCTCCATGCGGTCCGGCACTGCGCCCTCGTCTGCAACGCCACCATGGCCCAGGTCCTGCTCCTGCGCGCCCTGGAGCTCCAAGGGGAGGTCGTCCTCCCCTCCTTCACCTTTGTCGCCACCGCCCACGCCTGCGCCTGGCAGGGCCTGACCCCGGTCTTTTGTGACATCTCTCCGAACTCCTTGATGGCGGGCCCGGCCGAGGTGGAGAGGGCGGTCACTCGGGGGACCCGAGCTGTGATCGGGGTTCACCTGTTCGGCAACGTGTGCGACACCGCCGGCCTGACCGAGACCTGCGCCCGCCTGGGGCTCACGCTCTTCTTTGATGCGGCGCACGCCTTCGGTTGTGCCGTCGGCGACACTCCGATCGGGGGCTCCGGCCGGGCGGAGATCCTGAGCTTCCACGCCACCAAGGCTTTCAGCACCTTCGAAGGCGGCGCGGTCTTGACCAACGACTCCGACCTGGACGCCCGAATCCGCTCTTTCCGCAACTTCGGGTTCCGCGGCTATGACGATGTGGCCTGGCTCGGCTTGAACGGAAAGCTATCGGAGTCCGGGGCGGCCCTTGGGCTAGCGTCGCTGCCAGCGATCGAGGAGCGCCGGCGACGGTGCCGGGCCATCTACGAGGCGTATCGAGAAGGCCTCGCGGACATCCCCGGAGTGCGTGTCCTTCCCGTGGGGGAGCAGGGACGCTCGAACTACCACTACGTGCCCATACTCGTCGAGGCCTCTGCCTTCGGGCTGTCCCGCGATCTCCTTTACCGGATCCTGTGGGCGGAGAATGTCCTGGTCCGGCGCTACTTCTACCCTGGCCTGCATCGGATGGCTGCCTACGCCAGAGCAACCCCGGGGGTATCCCTGCCCGCCACGGAGGCGGTTGCGGAGCGGATCCTTTGCCTGCCCGCAGGCTTCACGGAACCCATCCCGACCGTCGAGAGGATCGCGGGGCTCTTTCATGAAGCGCGAGCCCGAGCCGGGGACTTGCATCGGCTGGAGCCAGCGGGCGCATGAAGGCACTCGTTCTGGGGGGCGGGCCGGCCGGTCTGTGCGCGGCGTGGAACCTGGCCCAGGACGGCCACCAGGTCCTCGTGCTCGAGAGGGAGCCGGTCTGGGGCGGCCTGTCCATCACCTTCGAGCGCCAGGGCTTTAGGTACGACCTTGGTCCCCACAACATCCACTCTCGCCGCGAGAGCGTGCTGCGTTTCCTGGCCGGGGTCCTAGGAGATCGCTTCCTCACCTACTACCCAGTCCTGCAGATCTATTTCCGCGGCCGACGCATTGCCTACCCCCTCGTCGGCCTCGAGGTCCTGGGCGCCATCCCGCTCCTCACCGCGCTCGCCTGCGGAGCGAGTTTTGTCGGCAACCGCGGCTTGAGCGTCTTCTCCCGGGGCTACCGCGACGACGGCAGCTACGAGACCTGGGTCGTGAACCGGTTCGGCCGTCGCTTCTACGACATCTTCTTCGGGCCCTACTCGGCGAAGGTCTGGGGCATTCCCCCCCGGGAGCTCTCGGACATCGTGGCCAAGAAGCGCATTGCCATAAGAAGCATCGGCGAATTGATTCGCTCGATCCTGGTCAGGCACGAGTCCTACCATCCCGAGAATGCGCGCCTGATCAAGAACCACTACCCCGCGGGCGGAGTGGGCGAGATCTCGGATTTCTTCGCGAGCGGCATTCGGGCCGCGGGCGGCGAGATCCGCACCAACTGTCTCGTGGACCATCTGGTCCTGGATGGCGGGTCGATCCGGAGCGTCTCCTGGACCAGGAATGGGCGGCGGGAGAGCATGGATCTGTCGGATTCGGGAGAGGCATGGCAGGTGCTCTCCACCGTCCCCCTAAACGATCTGGTCAAGATGATCGAGGGTCCGGTGGCGGATCCCGTGCGGCAGGCCGCGGCGGAGCTGGACTTTACCTCGGAGGTCCTCCTCTACCTCAACTTGGACGGGCCGAGTGCTTTTGGCGTCCACCTCCTCTACTTCAGCGAGTCGGAGTTCCCTTTCAACCGGATCTACGACATCGGCCTCTTCAGCCGGGAGATGGTCCCGGCGGGCAAGAGCGCCCTCTGCATAGAGCTGACCTGCTCCCAAAGCGATGCTCTCTGGACGAAGGAGGCCGAGGACTACCACATCCGGCGGCTCGAGCATGCCTACCCCCGCTTCCGGGTGGGATATCAGAAGAGAGTCCAGGCCATCCTGGACTTCGTGGATGCGGTCGAGAACCTCACGACCTTCGGCCGGCAGGGCCTGTTCACCTACGCGAACGTCGACGACGCGATCTGGATGGGTTTCGAGGTCGCCAAGAGCCTCCCCTACCGGAAGCGGATGCCGCTGCCGCTCAAGGAACTGCTCCCGACCTACATCGACTTCTGACCGCAGCGCTCCCCGGCGGTGGGACGGAGGCGCCCCCCTACGGGCCTTCGGGCGGGGGGACCGAGAACCGCTAGAGGTAAGGATCGTCGACGGCGCGGCTACGGATGACCTGCGCGGGCGCTCCGAAAGCGACCACCTCGGCGGGGATGTCCTCCATGACCAAGGCGCCCGCGCCCACGACCGCGTGGGCCCCGATCCGGCGGTTGTGCACGACCCTGGCCCCCAGACCCAGCGCCGCGCAGGTCCCGAGGCGCACGTGTCCCCCCGTGACCGCGCCGGGAGCGAGACTGGAATAGTCCTCCATGACGCCATCGTGATCCAGGGAGGCGAGGGTGTTGACGATGCACCCGTTGCCGATCCGGGATCCGCTGACCACGACGGCTCCGGCCATGACCACGGTCCCGGACTCGATGGTGACATCGCCGGCGACGGTGGCGGCGGGGTGGACGGAGGACACGAACGCGAAGCCGGGGACCAGCGCCCGCACCCGCTGCATGGCCGCCCGACGCTGCCAGTTGTCGCCGATGGCGACGAGGCCGAGCGTGGTGCCTTGCTCCCGGCAGAGCCCGGGCAGGTCCAATTCCTGGCCGAGCACCTGCGATCCCAGGGCCGGCGTCCCCCTCGGCTGTAAGGAGTCGACCAGGCCCGCGACCTGGTAACGCCCTTCCGACCGAATGACGTCGAGAACCGACCGGGCGTGTCCTCCCGCACCGATCACGAGAACCCGCTCTTCAGTTCCCATGCTGACGTCCCTGGTCCTGGCGGGGAGTCATGGCCTGGGGACCACGGCGCGGGCGCCCCGAGGTCCCCGCCCTGAGGCTCGCGCGCGGATAGGGGAGGCGCTCAATCAGTAGGGAATCCTGGAGCAGGGTACTTTTGCCACGAGGCCGCGGTCAAGTAGACGTAGAGTGTCGGCGACTTGAGACTGCCCCCCTCCACGGGCCCCCAGCGCTTCCCAGGAAAGAGGCGACAGAGCGTGGATGGTTGCGGCCGCGTGGCTCCTGGACACAGAGTAGGGTCGACGGTGCCGAGGAAGTGACCATGAATGCCAGGCCCATCATCGGTTTGCTAGCTCTCGTCGTGATCGCTCTCGGCGGTGTCTCCTTGTGGCTCGGGCAGGACATGAACTGGGACCTGCTCAATTACCACTACTACGACGGCTACGCGTTCCTCCATGACCGCCTCGACCGCGACATCGTGCCCGCGGGCATCCAGACCTACCAACCTCCGCTGCTCCACGCCTTCCACTATCTGGGCATCGCCCATCTGCCCCCGCGCGTGTTTGGCTTCCTGCTCGGCCTTCTGCATGGCTTGAACGTACCTCTGCTTTTCGTTCTCGCACGGAGGGTGCTTTCCTCGGCGGAGCCGCGGCAGGCACGGACGATCGCCTTGGCGGCCGCCGGGCTGGGGGGAATAGGGCCGGCCGCGGTCTCGATGTTGGGCACGAGCTTTGGCGACAACCTGGTGACCCTCCCCGCCTTGCTCGCCCTGGTGATCGTGGTGGGGCAGATCGAGGACCCCACCCGCGGCCAACCCCATCTCGGGGCCCTGCTGGGAGCGGGGTTTCTGGCGGGTGTCGCCACCGGGCTCAAACTGACGATGGGTCTTTTCCACGTGGCTCTACTCGCGATCGCGGTCTTGTGGCTGTGGAGGCGCGACAAAGGCTGGGCGGGGATCGGCCTCATCGGCCTCGGGAGCTTCCTCGGTTTTGCGCCCACCGGTGGATTCTGGGCCTGGAGACTGTTCCGGCTTCTGGGCAATCCCGTGTTCCCCTTCGCTAACGCGCTGTTTCGCTCCGATTTCTACGCGCCAGCGAACTTCGGGAGCACCCTCTACGTGGCCCGGACGCCCTACGACCTCCTCCGCCCCGCCCTGGACACCGCTCTCGGCCGGGCCGAGCGCCTCCAGGAGGTCGGGCTGCGTGACGGTCGGCTTCTGCTGGTGTTGGTCGTGGGGTTGCTCTCTCTGGCCCTCCTGGCGATGGGCTACATGCGGCGCGGGGGGGACCAGACCGCGCAGGTCTCGCTCGGGCCGAGGGAGACGGCGTTCCTGTGTTACTGGCTTCTGGCCTATCTGCTCTGGGCCCAGCTCCTGCCCTACTATCGGTACTTCACCCTTCTCGAGTTCACGGCGCCGCTCCTGGCCTTCCTCCTGCTGCGCCGTCTCGTTCCGGGCCGGCATCTGTCGCGGGTTGTGCTGGTGGTTGGCCTCGTCCTGGCCGTAACCACCCGGGCCGGCTCCTGGGGCCGCTGGCGGTGGCACGATCAGTGGCTGGAACTGCCGGTGCCGCCCCTGGGTCTACAGGCGGACAGCATGGTTCTCCTCGTGGGCCAGCCCATCTCGTTCGTGATCCCGTCGTTTCGGGAGGACGCGCGGTTCGTCCACCTTACCGCCGTGGACGCCTTCGGAGCGGGCGCCAGGTGGAAGGAGCGGATTTCAGAAGCCATCTCTGCGCACCGGGGGCCGTTCCTGCTCCTGTCGAACTTCGAGTACTCCCGCGCCGCGGGGGAAGCGCGGGCGCTGGAGTTCGGCTTGCGAGCAACCCCCGAGTGCGAACCGATCCGGCGCGACTCCTTGCGCTTGCGGCTCTGCGCGCTCGAGAGATCGCCCGGGAACCTTTTGGGTGCGCCCTGAGCGGCCGGCTGACAGCCCCCGGCACAGCTTGGTAAGCTCCTCCCCGACCGTCCACCCTTCGGTAACGTCTTGAATCGGCAGGAGCGACAACCTACGACCGGCGATACCGCGCCCCCGACCTCGCGCCCGCCCGCCATCCGGTACGCTCCGGCCCCGGCGGCGGCCGCGGCGAGCTTGATGGCGGTGGCCGCCATCCTCACCCTCGGCTGGGCAACGCTCACTCTTTAC
>WNFI01709908.1_pt1 | contig 19172 bp, 17 predicted proteins | sample 5400471 | NCBI WGS metagenome assembly WNFI01 (sample SAMN13153348, study PRJNA577476) | soil metagenome | isolation source: 100 cm saprolite on Douglas fir-dominated hillslope | place: USA:California | collected 2013-09-17 | reverse complement strand
CGCCCGTTCGCTCCGCCGCGGCCCGAGACGGACCAGCGAGAAGTCGGAGGGGCCGCCGCCGATATCGGCGATGAGCGCTACGACCTCGTGGTTGAGGCGCCGCTCATAGTGCAGCGCTGCGCCGATAGGCTCGAACTGAAAGGAGACGTGGCGGAAGCCGGCTTCGTGGGCAATTCTGGTGAGCGTCTCCTCGGCCCGGCGGTCGGCGAGCTCGTCGCCATCGACGAAGTGCACCGGTCGGCCATGCACCACGGAGTCGATCTCGCATCCGGCGGCCGCCTCCGCCCGTGCCTTGATGTGGGCGACGACGAGGGCGATGACCTCGGTGAATTTGACCCAACGCCGCCGCAGTTGCGTTGCCTCGTTGATGAGGTCGGTGCCGAGCACGGATTTGAGCGACCTCAAGAGGCGCCCGTCGACGCCGTCGGCATAGGCGGCGATCGCCGCCCGGCCGAAATCCGGCGGCTTGCCGGTGAAATTAAAGAAAATCGCCGTCGGCAGCGTGGTCTCGGCGCCTTCGAGCGGCGCCAAGACCGCTTCATCGCCGCGGACGATGCCCAGGGTCGAGTTGGAGGTCCCGAAATCGAGGCCGCAATGAGCCATGGCGTGCGTTCCCAAATGAGAAGGCGGCGGAGACTGCCGATGCGGCCGGGCATTTGCTAGCTAGCAAATAAATCTGCTAGGATCGCCTGGTCGGCGGGATCGCTGCCGATCCAGCCCAAAATTGCATGTGTGACGCGAGACCGGCGAGAGTGCGCGCCGGGGGCACGCGGTGCGTGGAACTGGGCCAATTGACTGCAAGTCGAGGGCGGTCTATCAACCCCGACACCGAAGACGGGCGGGAAAATCGCCATAAGCCACAGGGAAACCATTCGCCTGATGCGGCGGGGCTAGGATTGGTCGCCGGGGCGAAACAGGGGAGACGTTCATGAGACGATTTGCGCTCGTCGCCAGCCTTGCTTTGGCTGTGACCGGATCCGCGGTCGACGCCAAGACCCTACGCTATTCGACCAATGCCGACCTCTTGGGTCTCGATCCGGCGATTAACAATGAGGGCCCGAGCAATGCGATGAAGGGCAATCTCTATTCCGCCCTCATCTATCGCAAATTCGATTTGAGCCTGTCCCCCGATCTGGCGACCGAATGGTCGCAGTCCGGGCCCGACACGTGGCGCTTCAAGCTCAGACCCAACGTCAAGTTTCACGATGGCTCGCCCTTCACCGCCGACGACGTGATCTTCTCGCTTGCCCGCTACAAGGCCGAGCAGTCGGAGATGAAGAGCTACGTCGCCACGGTCAAGGAAGCCCGCAAGATCGACGACCTCACCATCGATCTGGTGACCGACGGTCCCGATCCGGTGCTGCTCCAGCAGCTGCCCAACTTCTACATCATGCCGAAGGCGTGGTCGGAGAAGAACAACACGACCCAGGTGGTGCGCGGCACCTCGGCGCCGACCTTCATCAACTTCAATGAGAATGGCAGCGGGCCCTACAAGCTCGTCGAGCGCGTCGCCGACAACCGCACCGTGCTGGTCGCCAATGAGACCTGGTGGGGCGGCGCCGCCAAGCGCGGCAATGTCGACCGCGCGGAGTTTCGGCCGATCTCCAATGCCGCCACCCGGGTGGCGGCCCTGCTCTCGGGCGAGATCGATCTCATGTATCCGGTTCCCTCCCAGGATATTCCGCGCATCAACCAGACCCCCGGCGCCCGGGTGCTGGAAGGCCCCGAGCTGCGCACGGTGTTCCTCGGCTTCGACCAGTTCCGCGACGAGCTCCTGGACATGAAGGGCTCGGGCAAGAATCCGTTCAAGGATCGACGCGTGCGCGAGGCCTTCTACAAGGCGATCGACATCCAGACCATCCACCGCGTGGTGATGCGCAACGGCTCGCGCCCGACCGGCTCCATGGTGGCGCCCGGCATCGTCGGCTTCTCCGAGGAGGTCGACAAGCGCCCGCCCTTCGACCCCGACGCGGCGAAGAAGCTGTTGGCGGAGGCGGGCTACCCCAACGGCTTCCCGGTGCAGCTCGATTGCCCGAACGACCGCTATACCAATGACGAGGCGATCTGCCAGTCGGTCGTGCCGATGCTGGCCCGGATCGGCATTACCGTGAAGCTGAACGCGCAGACGCGGAGCCTGCATTTCGACAAGATCGGCGAGAAGGAGAATTTCAACACCAGCTTTTACATGCTGGGGTGGACGCCCGGCACCTACGATGCGCACAACGCGCTGGTCAATCTCATGACCCGCAGCAAGTATCCGGCCTGGGGCATCAACAACGACGGGCGCTATTCGAATCCCAAGGTGGAGGAAATGACCCGCCTGGCGGAGACCGAGATGGATGCGAAGAAGCGCCAGGCCGAGATCGTCGAGGCGCAGATGATCCACAAGAACGACTACGGTCACATTCCGCTGCACCAGCAGACGCTGGCCTGGGGCGTGCGCGACACCGTCGCCGATTCGGTGAAGCCGAGGCCGCAAAACGACGTGGACCTGATCCAGATCATGATGAAGTAGACTCTGGCCCAGGCAATTCCCCGCTCCATGCCTGCCATCACGGCCCGGACCTTGCCGTTCCGGGCCGTGACCATTTGTTCGCGGGTGAGGGGTCCCTGATGCTTGCCTTCATCATCCGCCGGCTGTTGCAGTCGACCTTGGTGATGCTGGCGGTGGCGTTCGTGGCCTTCGCGATCTTCACCTATTTGGGCGATCCGGTGAACAGCATGGTCGCCCCCGATGCGACCCTCGAGGAACGTCAGCGGCTTCGCCACCTGCTCGGCCTCGACCAGCCCTTCTACGTGCAGTTCCTGGTGTTCCTCGGCAACGAGATCATCGGCAATTTCGGCAATTCGTTCCGCATCGGCCAGCCGGTCGCCTCGATCATCGCCGAGCGGCTGCCGGCCACGCTCGAGCTGGTCTTCGTCGCCGCCATGTTCGCGCTCCTGGTGGGCGTGCCCTGCGGGGTCTACACCGGCCTGCACCGCTATGGCGCGCTGAGCCGGGTCATGCTGACGATCTCGCTCGTCGGCGTGTCCCTGCCCACCTTCCTCATCGGCATCCTGCTCATACTCTTCTTCGCCGTCATCTTGGGCTGGCTGCCCTCTTTCGGCCGCGGCCAGACGGTGCCGCTCGGCTGGTGGACGACCGGCTTCCTCACTCCGAGCGGCATCAAATCCCTGATCCTGCCGGGGATCACCCTCGGGCTGTTTCAAACGACGCTGTTCATGCGTTTGGTGCGGGCCGAGATGCTGGAGGTGCTCCGCACCGACTACATCAAGTTCGCGCGCGCCCGCGGGCTCTCCGATCGCGCCGTCAATTTCGGCCACGCGCTGACGAACACCCTGGTCCCGGTCATCACCATCGCCGGCCTGCAGATCGGCGGCCTCATCGCCTTCGCCATCATCACCGAGACGGTGTTTCAATGGCCGGGCATGGGCCTGCTGTTCATCAGTGCGATCCAGTTCGTCGACGTGCCGGTGATGAGCAGCTACTTGGTTCTGGTAGCGCTGTTCTTCGTCATCATCAACCTGGTCGTCGATCTCCTCTATTACGTCGTCGATCCGCGCCTCAGAATCGACCGTCCGACGACGGGGCATTGATGACCGCGCTCACGACGCATCGCCTGCGCGCCGGGGTCGGGCGCTTCCTCGACTCCGACCTCGTCTACAGCTTCAAGCGCTCGCCTGCGGTCGTGGTCGCCTTCGTCGTCACCGCCGTTTTCGTGCTGGCGGCGCTGTTCGCGCCCTGGATCGTGCCGCACAACACCTATGAGGTGATCACGCTCAACTTGTCGGATGCTTTCCTGCCACCGTCCTGGATCGAGGGCGGCAAGCTGCAGTATCTGTTCGGCACCGACGACCAAGGTCGCGACGTCTTCTCCACCATCATCCTCGGCATGCGCGTCTCGCTGCTGGTGGGCTTCCTCGCGGTGCTGTTCGCCATGTCGCTCGGCGTGACGCTCGGGCTCACCGCCGGCTATGTCGGCGGCGTGGTCGATGCGGTGATCATGCGGGTGGCGGATGTGCAGCTGAGCTTTCCCGCGATCCTGATCGTGCTGCTGATCGACGGTGTGGCCCGGGGCCTGCTGCCGCGCGACATGCATGACCGGGTGGTGATCTACGTGATCGTGCTGGCGATTGGGCTCACCGCCTGGGTGCAGTTCGCGCGCACCGTCCGCGGCTCGACCTTGGTCGAGAAGAGCAAGGAATACGTGCAGGCGGCCCGACTCATCGGCTTGCACCCGGCGCTCATCATGCTGCGCCACGTGCTGCCCAACGTCATGGGGCCGGTTCTGGTCATCGCCACGCTCAACCTCGCGATCGCCGTCTTGACGGAATCGACACTCAGCTTCCTTGGCGTGGGCGTGCCGCCGACCGAGCCGTCGCTGGGCACGCTCATCAGCGTCGGCAACAACTTTCTGTTCTCCGGCGAATGGTGGATGGCGATCTTCCCGGGCGCGTTCCTGGTGGTGCTGGTGCTCTCGGTCAACATCCTCGGCGATTGGCTCCGCGACGCCCTCAACCCGAAGCTCCGCTAGTGCCAGAGATGCTGCTCACCGTGGAGAACCTCAGGGTCGAGTTTCCGACCCGGCGCGGCACCTTGGTGGCGGTGGACGACGTGTCGTTCTCGATCGCCACCGGCGAGGTGCTCGGCGTCGTCGGCGAGTCCGGCGCGGGCAAGTCCTTGACCGGCAACGCCATCATCGGATTGCTGGAGCCGCCGGGGCGGATCGCCGGCGGCCGCATCCTGCTCGAGGGCGAGCGTATCGACAATCTGCCTTATGAGAAGCTCCGGCGCATCCGCGGGCGCAAGATCGGCGCAATCTTCCAAGACCCGCTCACCAGCTTGAATCCGCTCTATTCCATCGGCCGCCAGCTGGTGGAGACGATCCAGACCCATACCGAACTCTCCCCAACCGCCGCGCGCAACCGGGCGATCGAGCTGCTGATCGAGGTCGGCATACCGGCACCCGAGCGCCGCATTGACCAGTACCCGCACCAATTCTCCGGCGGGATGCGCCAGCGCGTCGTCATCGCCTTGGCGCTGGCGGCCAATCCGCGCCTCGTCGTCGCCGACGAGCCGACGACGGCACTCGACGTGTCGATCCAGGCACAGATCATCCAGCTCTTGAAGCGGCTGGGCCGCGAGCATGGCACCGCGATCATGCTGATCACCCACGACATGGGCGTGATCGCCGAGACCGCCGACCGCGTGGCCGTGATGTATGCCGGGCGCATTGCGGAAATCGGTCCGGTCCGCGACGTCATCAAGCACGCGCAGCATCCCTACACGATCGGCCTCATGGGCTCGATACCGACCGTCGGCGCCGAGCGCGAGCGGCTGGCGCAGATCGACGGCTCGATGCCGCGCTTGACCGAGATCCCGGCCGGCTGCGCCTTCAATCCCCGCTGCCCGAAGGTGTTCGATCGGTGTCGGAGCGAGCGTCCGGAGCTGATGCCTGCCGGCGCCTCGAGGGCCGCGTGCTGGCTGCATGCGGAAGGCTTGGCGCTGCCGCGGCTGAAGGCCGACGTCCATGGTTGAGAGCAACGCGGCTCCGACGAAGGCGAGCGGCCACCCGCTGGTGCGGGTGGTTGACCTCGCGCGCTACTTCGATGTCTCGCCGCCCTTCCTCAACCGGCTGCTCGATGGCCAGAAGCGGGCGCTGCTCCGTGCCGTCGACGGCATCGATTTCGAGATCCGCAAGGGCGAGACCTTCGCGCTCGTCGGCGAGTCCGGCTGCGGCAAGTCGACCGTGGCGCGACTGGTGGTCGGCCTCTATCGGCCCAGCCGCGGCGCCATCGAGTTCGAAGGCATCGACTTCGCCCAGCTCTCGACCCGCGCCGAGCAGGCGAAGCTGCGCCGTCGCTTGCAGATGGTGTTCCAGGACCCTTACGCCTCGCTCAACCCGCGCTGGCGCGTGGCCGAGATCATCGCCGAGCCGATCCGCGCCTTCCGCCTCATCGACGGCAACGCGGCGATCCTGACGCGGGTCGCCGAGCTGTTGCGCCAGGTCGGCTTGAACCCGGCCGACGGCGAGAAATATCCCCATGAGTTCTCCGGCGGGCAGCGCCAGCGCATCTCGATCGCCCGTGCGCTCGCCTCCAATCCGGAATTCCTGGTGTGCGACGAGCCGACCTCGGCCCTCGATGTGTCGGTGCAGGCGCAGATCCTGAACTTGATGAAGCAGCTGCAGCGGCAGCTGAAGCTGACCTACCTCTTCATCAGCCACAATCTCGCGGTCGTCTATCATATGGCCGACCGGGTCGGCGTCATGTATCTCGGCCGGCTGGCCGAGGTGGCGCCGGCGCGCAGCTTGTTCTCGACGCCGCGCCATCCCTATACGCGCATGCTCTTGGACACCATTCCGGACCTCGCCATGACCGGCCGCCAGCGGATCCCGGTCGGGGGCGAGGTGCCGAACCCGATCGCCCCACCTTCGGGCTGCGCCTTCCATCCGCGCTGCCCCTCCGCCAACGACCGCTGCCGCCGCGAGCGGCCGGAGCCGAAGCCCACGGCGGAAGGCGCGCTCGTCGCCTGCCATGCGGTGCAGGAGGGCAGGCTTCCCATCGGCACCCCCATCGCCGCTCCGCCGCTGGCGACGGCCTAGCGGAGGCCCTTCCTCGTGACCGTCCTCGTCTTCGGCTCCATCAACATGGATCTGTTCGTCGAGCTGACCGCCCTGCCGCATCCGGGCGAAACCGTGCTGACGCCGAGCTACCGTACCGCGCCGGGCGGCAAGGGCGCCAACCAGGCGGTCGCGGCGTCGCGCGCCGGAGCGCGGGTGCGGCTCTTCGGCATGGTCGGTTCCGACGGTTTCGGTGCGGAATTGCTGTCCGGTCTCGCGCGCGAGGGCGTCGATTGCACCGGCGTCGGCAAAGCCGCCGCTCCCACCGGCGTTGCCTTCATCGCCGTCGACGGCCAGGGCGAGAACATGATCTTCGGCGCGAGCGGCGCCAATCTCGAAGCCCGGGCGGAGCAGGTGCCGGACTATCTCCTCGGTCGCGACCTCATCGTCATCCTGCAGATGGAGGTGACCCCGGCGGAGAATGCGGCGCTTGCCCGCCGCGCGCGCTCCCGCGGCGCCCGCATCCTGTTCAATCACGCGCCGGCCTTGGCGCTGCCCGACGGTCTCCTGGCCCAGACCGATATCCTCGTCCTCAACGAGCACGAAGCAGCCAGCCTCGCCGGACACCTCGGCTGGTCCGAGCGCGGGTCGCAAGAGGTGGCCAAGCGCCTGGTCGAGACCGCGGGCCTGATCGCCATCGTCACTCTCGGAGAGGCGGGTGCGGTGGTGGCGAGCCCCGAGGGCACAGGGACGTCGCCGATGCGGTCCGGCGCGCCTCAGTCGCAGGCGCGCTCGCCTGCGAGAAGCCCGGGGCGCAAACCGGCCTGCCGAGCCGCGAGGAGATCGAACGCCGCCTGCCGGAGCTAGCGGCGCTCCGACAGCTTCTGTAGGCCCTCGCTCTCCTGGAGGTTGGCATCGAAGCGCTCAAGCTCAATCTGGGATGCGGCAGCAATCGCCTGCAGGGCTGGCTCAATGTCGATCGCGAAGCGAGCCTCGGGCCGGATCTGGCCTACGACCTCGAGCAGCTGCCGTGGCCCTGGCCCGATTCCTCGGCCGCCGAAGTGCAGTTCTGCCATTCGCTGGAGCATCTCGGCGGCCGCACCGAGGTCTTTCTCGGGATTGTGAAGGAGCTCTGGCGCGTCTGCCGAAACGACGCGCTGGTGACCATCATGGTCCCGCATGTTCGCAGCGATGCCTTCCTCTCGGATCCCACCCATGTGCGCCCGATCATGGTGGAAGGCCTCGCCCTCTTCGATCAGCGGGTCAATCGACAGTGGCGGGACGAGGGCAAGCCCAACACGCCCCTCGGCCTCATCCTCGGCGTCGATTTCCACATCGAAGGCGTCACCTTCCTTCCGGCAGAGCCGTGGCTGGGAAGGCTGCAGCGCAATGAGATCACACAAGCCGCGTTCGCGGAAGCTGCCCGTCAGTACAACAATGTCATCGACGAGGTGACGATCCGCTGGCGGGTGGTGAAGCCGGGCTGACGCGGGTTTAAGCCACCCGGCTACCCCGAAGCCGACCCTCATACTTTCGTCTAGTGTCGAAGCGCGCTCCATCTCGGCAGAGTGCAGGGTCTGCAGGCAGGAGGTCTGCGATCCAGCAAGGGGTGTTCCGATGAAGCGCTCGTTCATTGCCCTGGTTTTCCTGCCGTTTCTTGCCTCGATTGCGCTTGCCGAGCCCGGCGTAAGCTCGGATCGCGTCGTCTTCGGACAAGCAGCCCCGCTCGACGGGCCCGCGGCCGAGCTCGGCAAGGGCATGCGGCTCGGCATCCAGGCGGCATTCAACGAAGCGAACGCCAAGGGCGGCGTGCACGGGCGCAAGCTCGAGCTCGTCTCGCGCGATGACGGCTACGAGCCGACGAAATCGATCGACGCGGTCAAGGCGTTGATCGCTGAGGACAAGATATTTGCCATGGTCGGCCCGGTCGGAACCCCGACTTCGGTGGCGACCCAGCCTATCGCCCAAGAGGCGGGGCTGCCGTTCATCGGTCCCTTCACCGGCTCGATGGCGCTCCGCGCGGCGGACAAGACCAATGTGATCAACCTTCGGGCCTCCTACGACCAGGAGACTGAAGTCATGGTCGAGCGGCTTGCCACAGATCTCGGCATCAAGAAGATTGCGATCTTCTACCAGGACGATGCCTATGGCCGCGCCGGGCTGTCCGGCTTGCAAAAGGCCCTTGCGAAGCGGGGCATGAGCCTTGCCGGCGAGGCGACATACGAGCGCAATACCATCGCAGTGAAATCGGCGGTGATCGCCCTCAAAAAGGTCGACCCCGAGGTCATCGTCATCATCGGCGCCTACAAGCCGGTTGCCGAGTTCATCAAGACCGCAAAGCAGGTCCGGCTCGCCGCGAAGATGATCAACATCTCCTTCGTGGGCGGCGATGCGCTCGCAAGCGAGCTTGGCGAGGCCGGCCAGGGAGTGATCGTCACCCAAGTCGTGCCGTTCTGGGGCGACGACTCAGTTCCGCTGGTGAAGAGCTATCGGGCGGCGCTGAAGGCAATGGCGGGCGACAGCCAACCGGGATTTGTCTCGCTCGAGGGCTACGCTGTGGGTCGCCTACTCGTCGCGGCGCTCGAGAAGATCGCCGGCGAGCCGACGCGCGCAGGCCTGCTCCAGGCGATGCAAGCAGAATTCGATTTGGGCGGAATGAAGCTCTCGTTCAAGGCGGGCGACAATCAAGGCTCCAACTCCGTCTACCTGACCGTGATCGGAGCCGAAGGAGCGTTCAAGCAGGTCGATAAGCTGGAAAAGTAATCAAGACGACGGCCGATGGAGAAGACAGTGAGCAGTCTCTTTTCGTTCCATGCAGGCTTGCGCACGAAGCTCTCGGCGGCATTCGGCATCGTTGCCATTCTCACGATCCTTTCGGGTGGGGTGTCGTTCCTGTCCGGACAGCACGTCGCCGCTACCACCGCGGCGATCACCGAACTGGCAATCCCCACGCTGATCGCCTCGCTGCGGCTCGCGGCGGAATCCGCGCAAATGGCGGCGATCGCACCTCTGCTGCTGTCCGCGCGCGCGGGCGAGGAAATCAACTCTGCGCGTGCAACACTTGCCGAAAAAGCGGAGGCAGTCGATCGCGACGTTTCGAAATTGGCTTCGTCCGACGAACAAGCGGGCAAAGGCTTGGCCGAGAGCACCAGCGCTCTCGTCGGCGCTCTGAAGGCGCTGGCAAATGGCGTCGAGCAGCGTCTTGACCTGGGCGCACGCCGTGTCGGCGTCTACCGGAGGATCGTCGAGGTGCATGCGGCGCTTGTCGAAAAGCTGGCGCCGCTGATCGACGATGCATCGTTCAATGTTGCGAGCGGCCTCCCCGATGCCGCCGGCAAGGGCGGCAGCAAGGAAATCGAGAAAGAGCTGACCCGTCTGGCCGATACCGAGATCGCGAGCCTCCAGTCGCTGATGGAGATGAAAGCGGAGGCCAATCTCCTTTATGGCCTCCTCTCGCAGGGATTGACCGCGCCGCAGAAGGAGCTGCTGATGCCGCTCCGAGACAGTGCCGTCGCGGCTGCGCGAAGACTGGTGAAGGCTGCTGCCGGGCTGGGGCTCGCCAAGGACGTCGCCAGCGCCGTCGAAGCGCTGGTTGGCAGCGCCGAAGGGAAGGGAAATGTCTTCGAGCTGCGCGCCATGGAGCTGGAGATCCTGGCGTCCAACAATGAATTGGCCCGAAAGGCGGAGGCGCTCTCATCCGGTCTCGGCAAAATGGCGCAGACTTTTGTCAGTCGCGCCGAAGGCCTATCAGCGACGGCCTCGAGCGATGTCGGTGCCGCCATCGGACGCGCTCGTCTGCAATCCCTCGTCATCGTTGCGCTGGCCCTGATCTTTTCCGGCGCCATCGGGTGGTTCTATGTCGGCCACGCAGTTTGCGGACGGATCCGCCGCCTCGATCAGGCGATGGAGCGCATTGCGGCGGGACTCCTCGATTCGCCGGCGCCGCAGGGCGGCAATGACGAGATTTCGCGCATGGCGATCTCCCTGGAAGCATTTCGGCGAAGCCTGCTGGACGCGCGCGAGGCCGCCGCCCGTATGGACGTCGAGCGCGAGCGAGCAACCTCGGAGCGCCGGGCGGCCATGCTCGCCATCGCCGATCGGTTCGAGGGCACGGTCAAGGGCGTCGTCGCCGAGGTGGCGGAAGCGTCGGCGGAAATCCGTCGCCGCGCCGAGGTTCTGACCTCTGCCGCCGACATGACGCGCTCGGGCGTGGTCGACGCGGCGGGTGCAGTGTCCCTGCTGTCGCGCAGCGTCGAGGCGGTCGCGAACGCGGCAGGGGGTCTCTCGGCGACGGCCGGTGATATCGGCCGCCAGATCGGCGAGGTTGCCGGAACGGCGCGCAATGCTCTCACCGACGCGCAACAGACCGGCGAGACGGTGGCGCACCTCGAGGCAACGCTCCGACGCATCGAGGACATTTCGACCATGATCGGCGATATCGCGTCTCAGACCAATCTACTGGCGCTGAATGCGACCATCGAGGCGGCGCGTGCCGGTGAGGCCGGAAGGGGCTTCGCGGTCGTCGCATCGGAAGTGAAGGAGCTCGCCGGGCGCTCGGCAAAGGCGACCGAGGAGATCACCAGCCTAGTCGTGGACGTGCGCGCGGCCGCCGGCTCGGTTACGGAGGGCATTCGAACGATCGGAACCGTCGTCGCCAATGTGGACGGCACGGCCAGATCGGTATCTGCTGCCGTGGAATCGCAAGCGGCGACGACGCGGGAGATCGCCCACAACACGCAGGAAGCCGCCGGCAGCGCCAGCTCCATGTCGTCGACCGTCGAGCAATTGCGCGAAACGGCTCAGAGCGCCGGCACGGCCGCGACCGCACTGCTGGGGTCGGCACAAAGCCTGACCGAAGACTCCCACCGGCTCGCCAGCGAGGTCGAATCGTTCCTCTCGCAGCTTCGCAGCGGCGCCGACCGCGCTGCCTAGAAGGTCGGCGGTCACCTGCTCGGCGAGAAGTTCGCAGCGCAGCCGACGCATGTTCCGGATCCAGCCATGCCGCGCCGGCGCGCCGGGAATTTCGATTGGCGATGCCTCGCCTTCAATCTCGCCCCGGTGACCCGCAGTGCCCGACCGTCTGACCTCTCCGTCGTTCGGTGGAGACGCTTTGGATTTTAACAAATCCTTGATTGCGCCGGATGATGCTCGCCGCATGCATCCGTGCGCTCGTCGAGCGGATCGCACCATATCAACCGATGGAGCGAGTCATGCTTCTAAAAATCACTGCTCTGGCGCTGACCGCCGCGTTGGGGGCCGTGCCTGCCTATGCCGAGACTCCGGAAATCCGCGGCTCGATCATCGTCGCCGCCAATATCATGACGCCGAAGAAAGCCGAGATCGAGTTGGCATCGGGAAGGTTTGCCTCGAGCCGCGACTATCTCGCCGCGTTGGAGAGGATTGCACTCGCCAGCGAGGCGGAGGAGCGGCAGTTTCGCCGGGACGCCCAGCGCCGGATCGCAGAGCTCGCGGCGGCGACGATGGGAGATCAGCAGTTTCGCCGGGACGCCCAGCGCCGGATCGTAGAGCTCGCGGCGGCGAGGACGGCGGCCTACCGCCGCTACAATCTGTTCAAAGCGATGGTGGAAACGGCCGCCGCGCACCCTTACGGCGATCCCTGCGTGGCTGCCCAGATCGCTCGCATCGCCGCCCTAACGGGCTGGTCGGAAAGCGACGCGCGTTGGCCCGAGTTCAAGCAGGGCTTGGCCGAAGTCGCCCGCGTCATTCACGGCGATCTGCATGGTCCGGCCGGCGAAGGCTCACCGAAGGCGCAGGCCGCCGCTTCGGTGACGGAGGCGTTTCGTCAATTCGAGGCATGGTATCGCGGGCATTTTGGCGCGGAGTTCGTGGCGCTCCTGGAGCGACAGTCGATGTTTCAGCCTGCCGTCGATTTTTGATGCCGGCAGGAATCGGGCGAGCATCGCCAGGCGCGACCTCGACGCGTGGCTGGGACGGCAATGCGCCGATTGGGGATCCTTTACCGGCAATCGGCCGAATAGTTCCAGCCGTCCTGCTTGCGGCGCGCGTAGAGCTGGATCGGCTGATCGATCTGGGTGTAGCACTCGAAGATGGGCACGGTGACCAGGCTCACCAGCACGAGCTGCACCTTGTCGCCCTTGAACAGGTCGCCCGCGAGGCAGCCGCGCACGCTCTCGCCCTTGCCGAGACGGAAGGTGTAGCGCTGGCGGCTCTGCATCACCACCCGGCCGAACAGCATCACCGGCGAGACGTTGCGGATGAGGAAGCAGGACTGCTGGCGGCCCGGGCCAATCTGTGCCGAGGCCGTCGCCGTCCAGGCGAAGAGCGCCACGATCAGCGCGAGCACGGTGCGAAGTACGGTCATTCCCCCACGGATCCCGTCGGAACCTAGCGTCCTCCGGTGCGCGGATCGAAGGCGTCTTGCAGTCCGTCACCGAGGAAGTTCAAGGATATCACGGTGACGAAGATGGCGAGCCCAGGATAAATCGCCTGGGTCGGATGCGACCAGATCAGCTCCTGGGCGTTGGTCAGCATGTTGCCCCAGGAGGGAATCGGCGGCTGGATGCCGAGGCCGAGGAAGCTCAGCACGGATTCGAGCAGGATGACGTTGCCGCTGGCGAGCGTGGCCGCCACCAGAATCGGCGACAACGCGTTCGGCAGGATGTGCACCAGCAGGATGCGGGGCGTGCCGGCACCCTGGGCGATCGCGGCCTGGACGAAGTCGCGTTCGCGCAGGCTGAGCGTGGCGCCGCGCACCAGACGCGCGACCGTGGTCCAGGTGAAGAGCGAGATGATGAAGACGATGCGGTAGAGGCTGATATTGCCGGAGTTGACGAAGTCCCGCGACAGGCCGAGCTTGGTCAGGTCGACCGCCGCCAGCACGATCAGGAGCGGCAACAGCGGCAAGGCGCGAGACCCTGCCGCCATAGATGAGCCGCAAGAGGAGATCCCGGCCGAGGTCGTCGGTGCCGAGCGGATGCTCCTGCGAGCTCGGCAGGAAACGGCTCAAGAGATCGGCGGTGGTATGATCGAAGCCCATGCCCTCGGAGATGAGCGGGGCACCGACGGCCAGGCTCGTCAGCAGGATGAGGATGGCGGTGCTGCCGAGCGCCAAATGGTGCCGGCGGAACCGGTGCCAGAACAGCCGGCTCGGCGTCAGCGCGGGCGGGAGGGAGGCGACGGCGAGGGTCATCGATAGGAGATCCGCGGGTCGAGCGCGGCATAGGCGAGATCGGCCACGAGATTCGCCACCATCACCATGAGGCAGGCGAACAGCAAACCGATCAGCGCCACGTTGTAGTCATTGCCGAGGATCGAGTCGTAGATGAGCTTGCCCATGCCGAGATAGGCGAACATGGTCTCCGTCACCAAGGCGCCGGAAAACAGCGTGCCGAATTCCAAGGCCATCACCGTCACCACCGGGATCAGCGCGTTCTTGAGCGCGTGCCGCCACACCACCCGCCGCTCGGCGGCACCCTTGGCCCGGGCGGTGCGGATATAGTCCTCGCGCATGACCTCGATCATGGAGGAGCGGGTGTAGCGGGTGACGGCGGCGATGTTGAGGAGCGCTGCCGCCGGCACCGGTCGGATCGCCCATGCCGCTCGCCGGCAAGACGCCGAGGATGACGGCAAACACGATGATCAGCACCAGCGCCAGCCAGAACGACGGCAGCGAGATGCCGGCAAAGCAGGCAAGGTTGATCGCCTGATCGACCGGTGAGCGCGGATGCCTGGCGGCGAAGATGCCGGCGGGAACGGCGATGCAAATGGAGATCGAGAGCGCGAACAAGACCAGCTTCGCAGTGTTGGCGAGCCGGGGCAGGAGGATGTCCAGCACCGGCTTCTGGTGCAGCCGCGAATAGCCGAAATCGCCGCGGACGGCGTCGGCGAGCCAGCTCATGTAGCGTTCGAGCAGGGGCCGGTCGAGCCCGTAGAGATGCCGCAGCCGCGCCGCGTCCGCGGCCGTCATGTTGGGATCGCCCGACAGCATGATGTCGATGGGATCGCCCGGCATCAGCCCGATCAGGCAATAGATCACGAACGACATGGCCAGGAGCACGATCATGCCCTGGATCACGCGCTCGCCGAGGAAGCGGGTCATGGCCTAACGGTCTTGTGCGAGAGCGCGTTGCGAGAGGCCCCCATCCCGCCCCTCCCCCACGTTCGTGGGGGAGGGGGCCGGAATTCGGTCCCCTCCCTCGCCGTCATCGGCGGGGGAGGGTTAGGGTGGGGGCACGCATTTGCGTGATCCCGTCGCGGAACTCAGCTCGCGCCCCAGACCTGCGCCCAGTAGCTGGTGCCGAATTGGTGGCCGGTCGGCACCACGCCGGTCAGCCATTTTGGGATGATGAAGGGATCGGCGCGGAAGTAGAGCGGCAGCACCGGCAGCTCGCCGGCATAGATCGCCTGGAACTCCGCCCACATCTTGCCGCGCTTCTCGCGGTCCAGCTCGACCTCGAGCTTGTCGATGAGCGCGTCCATCGCCGGGTTCCTGTAGTCGGTGTAGTTCTGCCCCGCCCAGCCATTGGCCTCGGTCGGCACATGGGAAGAATGGAAGATGGTGCGCGGCGAATTCTCCGGCGAGGAGATCCAGGCATACATCGCCATGCCGGTGTATTTGCGCATTCGCGTGGTCTCGCCGAAGAAGACCCGGGCCGGCTCGTTCTTGATCACGATCTCGACGCCGACCGCCTTCCACTGGCTCTGCAGCACTTGCTCGACCAGCTCGCGGGTGCGGTTGCCGGAGGTCGTCATCAGCTCGAAGCGTAGCCGCTCGCCGGCGGCATTGTGGCGATAGCCTTCCTTCATCACGTTGAAGCCGGCGGCGTCCAGTAGCTCGGCCGCCTTCTTGACGTCATAAGGATAGGTCTTGACCTGCTTGTCGTAGATCCAATCCAAGGGATGGATCGCGGTGTTGGCGACCGGCTGCTTGCCCTCGAACAGCTGCTCGGTCAGCTTACCGCGGTCGAGCGCGTAGAGCAGCGCCTGGCGCACCCGCTTGTCCTTGAGCAGCGGGTTGTCGAGATTGAGATCGATGTGCTCGTAGAGCAGGCCCGGCTTGAAATTGTAACCGTATTGGCTGGCGAAGCGCTTCTGGAAGGCGAGCGCCTGGTCGATGGTGACGCCGAGCTCGCCCGCGATGTAGTCGACCGACCCCGACAGCAGGTTCGCCTCCATCGCCGCGGTGTTCTCGATGATCTTGATGACGACGCGCTTGTATTGCGGCTTCTCGCCATACCAGGTGGGGTTGGGCTCGAGCACGATGGTAGCGCCGGTCTCGATATTGGCGATGCGGTAGGGACCGAAATATAGCCCGGGATTGGTCGGGTTGGCGTCGAACGCCGTCTTCTTCTTGTAGTCCGCCGGCACCGCGAAATTCGCCTTCTCGATGTGCTCGGGGAGCAGACGATAGTCGTTCATGGCGTTGTAATCGTATTTCAGCTTTGCCTTGTGAAAGGTGAAGGTCTTGTCGTCCTTGACGTCGATCGACGTGATGTTGGCGAATTGCTCGAGATTGGGAACGCCCGTATCGGGGTTCTTGCCCACCTCCCAGGTGAAGACGACATCCTTGGTGGTGACCGGCGTGCCATCGCCCCAGGTCGCTTTCGGCTGGAGGGTGTAGGTGACGGCCACGCCATCGGTGCCGTCGGTCTGCTTTTCGACCTTGGCGCCGCCGTTCTCGATAGTTGGCAGCTCGGTGCACAGCATGCAGACGAGCTTCCATTGGTCGTCATAGACGGTGAGCGGCCGCCCGGCAAAGGCGAGCACATAGGTCTTCGCCAGCATCGAGTCGATATGCGGGTTCAAGGTCGACGGGAATTGCTGCATGCCGACCACGAGCTCCCCCGGCTTCGCTGGTGCCGATTGCTGCGCCTGGGCGAGGGGAGCGCCCAAGGCGAGACCTAAAGCCGCGAGCATGGAGAGGGCGCAATGACGCAACATGGGAGCCTCGCTGTTCAATTCATTGGCGAGGACTATAGCGCACCCTCGGAGCGGGGCGGAAGCAGAGGCAGGGGCCCCCTCAAGCCTTCCGCGTCTGCTTTTCCACCCAGGCGTCGGGATCGGCGAGGAAGCTCCTGACCTGGCTGATCTTGTCGGCGCTGTAACCGCGGCTGGGCGCCACCTCCAGCACGTCGGCCCAGGTGGCGAGCCCGTGCAGGCTGACACCTCTGGCCTCAAGGCTCTCGATCGCCTTGGGAAAGGTGCCGTAGTGGAAGATGACGAAGAGATGCGCGCAGGTGGCGCCGGCGGCGGAAAGCGCGTCGAGAAAGACATGCTTCGATCCGGCATCGGTCGCCAAATCCTCGACCAGAAGCACCCGGGCGCCGTCGGCGAAGTCGCCTTCGATCTGAGCATTCCGCCCGAAGCCCTTGGGCTTCTTGCGGACATAGAGCATCGGCAAGCCCATGCGTTCGGCCATCCAGGCCGCAAACGGGATGCCGGCGGTCTCGCCGCCGGCGACTGCGTCGAAGGCCTCGTAGCCCGCCGCCTCGGCCACCATGGCGACGGCCATGTCCATCAACTGCGCTCGCGCCCGCGGAAAGGAGATGATCTTGCGGCAATCGACATAGACCGGCGACAGACGGCCCGAGGTGAAAGTGAAGGGCTGGTCGGGGCGGATGTGGACGGCGCCGATATCGAGGAGGATGCCGGCGGCGGTCCGGGCGGTGGCCGTGATCATGGGGCTCCCAAGCGTGCTGGCGACGGCCGATGCTCTAGCAGGTTCGTGCGCAGCCGGGTAGGGGGCGGCCTAAGTCTGCGCTACACTTCCCTTCTGCGCCCTAATCGACGGTGCTCATGCCCATGGATGCCCTAGCCGTCGCCCGAAGCTCTGGCGGCGATCTCCGCCGCGACGCGCGGGTCGTGGTCGTGGTCAGCGCGGCGCATTTCTTCAGCCACTTCTATCAGTTCATCCTGCCGCCGCTCTTCCTGGCAATCCAGGCGAGCTATGGCGTCAGCTTCGCCGAGCTCGGCCTGGTGATGACGGTCTTCTATGTCTCATCCGGCGCCGGACAGACCGCGGCCGGCTTCCTGGTCGACCGCGTCGGACCGGCCAAGGTGCTCGCCGCCGGGCTCGGGCTCCTAGTCTTGAGCGTGACGGCGATGGCCCTGGTGCCGGCCTTCTGGCTCATGTTCCCAATGGCGGCGCTGGCCGGGCTCGGCAACAGCGTCTTCCATCCGGCCGACTATTCGATCATGAGCCAGCGGATCACCGAATCGCGGATCGGGCGCGCCTTCGCCATTCATGCGCTCTTCGGCACGCTGGGCTACGCCGCCGTGCCGGTGGTCATGGTGGCGCTCATCCAGGTCATGCCCTGGCAGCGCGCCATGCTGGTGGGTGCGCTCGCCGGCGCGCTGGTCTGGCTCCTGGTGTTGAGCCAGGTGCGGTTTCTGGCCGGCGACCGGCCGCGGCGACCGGCGGCCCCGGCAGCGGCTGGCGATGCCTCGCCCTTCGCCGTGTTCCGCTCGGCCGCGGTGTTCGTCTGCTTCAGCTACTTCCTGCTGATGGCGGCGCCGACCGTCGGCATGACCAGCTTTCTCGCCGCCGCGCTCAATCGGCTGTTCCACACCCCGATCGAAGCGGTGGCCGCCGCCCTCACGCTCTATCTCGCCGGCAGCGGCTTCGGCACGCTCATGGGCGGCTTCGTGGCCGATTGGACCAAGCACCATGAGCGCGTGGTGGTGCTCGGGGTTGCCTGCGGCACGGTCATTTTCTTCGCCGTCGGTCTGGTCGCCTTCGATGCCACGGGCCTCGCCGTGGTGCTGGCTTTGGCCGGGCTCAGCACCGGGGCGACCAACGCCGCCCGCGACATGCTGGTTCGCTCGGTCGCCAGCTCGACGACGACGGGCAAGGTCTTCGGCTTCGTCTATTCCGGCTACGATCTCGGTGCCGCGCTGATACCGCCCATCCTGGGGCTCCTCCTCGACCGCGGGCTCGACGCCTGGGTCATGCCGACGGTCGCCTTTAGCACCATCCTCGCCATCCTCTCGGCGTTGGTGCTCACCTGGCAACGCTCCCAGCCGGCGGCGACTACGGTTCCCGTCTCCGCATCGCGGTAGCTCTAGCGCCGCCTGCCCCCACTCCAGCCCTCCCCCCGCGTAGGACTCGAGGGAGGGGCTAGGACAGCGGATCGACTCCCTCCCTCGCCGTCAGGCGGGGGAGGGTGGGGTGGGGGCAGGCGGCTTTGGCGTCACGCACCGCCCTGCTAGGCTCGGCGCCCTTTCGCCGATAACGGAACCTCCCATGTCCGACATTGTGCTGGTTGCCAAGGATGGCCCAATTGCGACCGTGACCCTGAACCGGCCGGAGAAGCTGAACGCGCTCAACGAGCCGATGTGGCAGCGCTTGGGCACGATCATGGATGAGCTGTCGCGTGACGAGTCAGTGCGCTGCGTGGTGCTGACCGGCGCCGGCGAGAAGGCCTTCGGGCCCGGCGCCGACATCGCGGAATTCGAAGCCGAGCGGGCCAACGCCGCCCAGGCCCGCGCCTATGGCAAGCTCATGCATGAGACCATGGCCTCGGTCGGCGCCTGCCCGCATCCGACCGTGGCCATGATCAAGGGCATCTGCGTCGGCGGTGGGTTGGAGATCGCGCTCATGTGCGACCTGCGCATCTGCGGGGAGTCCTC
>WNFI01026012.1_pt1 | contig 19189 bp, 19 predicted proteins | sample 5400471 | NCBI WGS metagenome assembly WNFI01 (sample SAMN13153348, study PRJNA577476) | soil metagenome | isolation source: 100 cm saprolite on Douglas fir-dominated hillslope | place: USA:California | collected 2013-09-17 | reverse complement strand
CGGATGCCGGCCATGACCGCAGGCTGCAGGCCCAGCGAGGCGAATTCGACGGAACCGGAATGTGAGTCAGTCATCAAATAGGTCTGGAGTGTGAACGGAAAATGCGCCTGAGGCTTGCAAATGCGGCCCGGAAGCGCTACAAAGTGTGTCAGTCAGTGGGCCAACTTCGGTCCGCACCTGCCGACCCGGTTTCCTTAATTCCCTTAAGGTCCATACTCAATCACGAGTTATTAGTGTAACCGTTTGGCGGGTGTTTCTGGCATCGCTTTTCGGGCGACTATTGCCGACCCGCTCGTGGATTCCCAATTTCCAAGCGATTTATTGCGCTCTGCATTGACGGAGGTTGAAACCGCGTGAGTAGCCCGCACATTGTGCATACTACAGACGCCACTTTTTCGCAGGACGTCCTGAAGTCCGACAAGCCGGTGCTGCTGGACTTCTGGGCCGAGTGGTGCGGCCCGTGCAAGATGATCGCCCCGATCCTGGATGAGATCGCCAGCGAGTACGGCGATCGAGTCAAGGTCGCCAAGATCAACATCGACGAGAACCCGCAGACACCGCCCAAGTTCGGCATCCGCGGCATCCCGACGCTGATTCTGTTCAAGAACGGCACGGTCGAGGCGCAGAAGGTCGGCGCCGTATCCAAATCCCAACTTTCAGCATTTCTGGACAGCAACCTGTGAGAGGCTATCTCGGCAATCAGGGCCGCAACCGGCCCAACAAGGGCCCGCGCCACAATCGTGACGGCAACCGCGGCAACAACGGCGGACGTCCCGATGAGGTGATGCACGAGCCCGAGCCCTTCGACGTCGACGACTCCGAAATCATCAGTCCGGCGGAGCTGACGCAGTCGCGCAGCTCGATGAACCTGACGGAGCTCAAGTCCAAGCCCATCCATGAGCTGGTGAAGCAAGCCGAGTCCATGGGGCTCGAGAACCTCGCCCGTTCGCGCAAGCAGGACATCATTTTCTCGATCCTGAAGGCGCACGCCCGCAATGGCGAGAACATCTACGGCGACGGCGTGCTCGAGATCCTGCAGGACGGCTTCGGCTTCCTGCGCTCCGATCTCCGGCCTGATCCGCCCGCCGAAGGACGGCGAGCGCTATTTCGCGCTGCTGAAAGTGGGCGAGATCAACTACGATTCGCCCGACAGCTCGCGCCACAAGGTGCTGTTCGAGAACCTGACGCCGTTCCATCCGACCAAGCGTCTGAAGCTCGAACGCGGCAACGGCTCCACCGAGGATCTGACCGCGCGCACCATCGACCTGGTCGCGCCCATCGGCAAGGGCCAGCGCGGCCTGATCGTCTCCCCGCCGAAGGCCGGCAAGACGATGCTGCTGCAGAATATCGCCACCGCCATCACCTCCAACCATCCCGAGGTCATCCTGATCGTGCTGCTCATCGACGAGCGGCCGGAGGAAGTCACCGAGATGCAGCGCACGGTGAAGGGCGAGGTGGTGTCGAGCACCTTCGATGAGCCCGCCGCCCGGCACGTGCAGGTGGCGGAGATGGTCATCGAGAAGGCCAAGCGCCTGGTCGAGCACAAGAAGGACGTGGTGATCCTGCTCGATTCGATCACGCGCCTCGCACGCGCGTACAACACGGTGGTGCCGTCCTCCGGCAAGGTGCTGACGGGCGGCGTGGATGCCAATGCGCTGCAGCGCCCCAAGCGCTTCTTCGGCGCGGCCCGCAACATCGAGGAGGGCGGCAGTCTCACGATTCTCGCCACCGCACTCATCGACACCGGCTCGAAGATGGACGACGTCATCTACGAGGAATTCAAGGGCACGGGCAACAGCGAGATCCACCTCGACCGGCGCATCTCCGAGAAGCGCGTATACCCCGCGTTCAACATCAACCGCTCCGGCACGCGCAAGGAGGAGCTCATCACCGACCAGGGCGAGCTCGCCAAGATGTGGATCCTGCGCAAGCTCCTGCACCCGATGGATGAGCTCGCGGCGATCGAATTCCTGCTCGACAAGATGAAGGACACCAAGTCGAACGGTGAATTCTTCGAGGCGATGAAGCGCTGAGCACCGCCCGTACCGCGCACGAAGCCTCCGGCAACTTAACTCACGTCGCCGCGCAGCGACGCTGGTGCAGCGGGGCTGCGACTCTATAAGATTCGCAGCCAGGTCCGCGTCCCGCAGTGGGAGGAGTCAAGCCGAAGCATGCGCCACGCGCTCGCGCCCACCGCGCTGATCCTCGCGCTACAGCTTCCCGCGGCATGGGCTCAGGCCGACCACGATCCGTATTCGGGAGCGCCGCTGCCGCCGCGCAAGCACGAGGCGCCGAGCCCGGTCACCGACCACTTCTACATCCGCGGCACTTACTTCCTGCCGCAGGTCCGCACCAACCTGCGCGTCGATCCTTCCCGCCCGCCCGGAGCGATGGGGACGTGGGTGAATGCCGAGAGCGACCTCGGGCTCGACCACCGTCCGCATCGCGGGCGCGTGGAGTTCATGTTCCGCCTGCGCGAGCGCGGCAAGCTGCGGGTCGATTACTTCGAGAGCGACCGCGCCACCCAGCAGACTCTCGCCAATGACATCGTCTTCGGCAATCAGACCTTCGGCGCCGGGCAGCTGACGCGCACCTCGCTCGACTGGCGGCAGTTCGACATCACCTATACCTACTCTGTGCTGCACACCCCGTATCTCGAGATCGGCACCGGGATGGGAATGTACTTCCTGCAGGTCGACGCGATCGGCGAGGTGCCGGCACGCAATCAGCGCCAGGAAGTGAGCGCGGCGACTCCCTTCCCGGCGCTGCCGCTCGATTTCGCCTGGCGCATCTCCAGCCGCTGGGCGGTGACCGCGCGCGGCGCCTATCTCAAGGCAACACTGAATGGCTTTCACGGCTGGTATGCGGACAGCCACGAGGATCTGCAGTATCGCTGGAATCCCAACCTCGCACTCGGGCTCGGCTACTCCTCGATCCGCACTTCCCTCACGCGCCGCGGCGGCAGCTTCCCCGGCGTCTTCGCCATGAGCGTGAGCGGCCCCGAGGGCTTCATCCGCTTCAGCTTCTGAAGCCGGCCTCACCCCCGGGGGTCACGACGTAGGCCCGCGCGAAGAGCTCCGGCATGCGCGTGGCGCGCCCGGAGTCGAGGCTGATGCACACGTAGTCGATGCGGGCGCGCGCCAGAGTCTCCGCGTCGCTCCTGCGGCGCACCTGGAAGCGCCGCTGCGCGCGCAGCCGTCCGTCTGTGCTCACGATCCAGGTGCCCACCTGCACGCGATCGCCGCGCACCGCCGCGCGCAGGTACTCGATCTCGAGGCGCTGCGCCGCCATCCCGCGGCGCAGGCTCTGGCACTGCTCGAGCGGCACGCCGAGCGCCGCGGAGTGCGACCAGGCCGCCAGATCGAGCCAGGTCAGGTAGACGGCGTTGTTGACGTGCTCGTAGGCGTCGATGTCCGCGGGCCGTACCGCCACATCGACGACGTGAGCTTCAGGGTGATCGAAGTGCACCGGCTCGCCCCCCGCGGCGCCGTGGGGAGCTATTTCTCCGCCAGCACGACGGTGCGCGGATCGACCGTGATCTCCCTGAGGCGCGCGCTGACTTCCTCCGGCACGCCCTCCTGGTAGCGGCCCCCGAGGTGTGCGGCCAGGAACTTCTCCATCTCCGCCACCATGGCCAGGTTGTTGATGGGCCGGGCGAAGCCGTGCCCTTCGTCGGGGGCCACCAGGTACTCGACCGCCACGCCGTGCTCGCGCGCGGCGACGACGATCTGGTCGGACTCGCGCTTGTTGACGCGCGGATCGTTCGCGCCCTGCACGACCATGAGCGGCGTGCGGATGCGGTCCGCGGAATTGAGCGGCGACTCGGCGCTGAGCAGCTTACGGCCCTCCGCCGTGTCCGGGTCGCCCATGCGCAGATACAGGGTCTTGCGGAACGCCTCCCAGTAGGGCGGGACCGCGGCGAGCAGCGTGATCAGGTTCGAGGGACCGACGATCGACACCGCCGCGGCATAGAGGTCCGGGGTGAAGGCCACCCCGGCGAGCGTGGCATAGCCGCCGTACGAGCCGCCGGCGATGCCGACACGCCTGGCGTCGACCGTGCCCGAGGCGATCAGGTACTTGACCCCGGCGGTGAGGTCATCCTGCATCGCTCGTCCCCACTGCCCGTTCCCGGCGTTGAGGAACGCCTTGCCGAATCCGGTCGAGCCGCGAAAGTTCGGCTGCAGCACCGCGTAGCCCCGGTTCGCGAAGAACTGCGGGTAGCGCTCGAAGCCCCAGATATCGCGCGCCCACGGCCCGCCGTGCGGAAAGAGCATGAGTGGCAGATCCTTTGCGGGAACCCCGCGCGGCAGCGTGAGGTAGGCCTGGATCTCGGTGCCATCGAGAGACCGGTAACGGATGCTCTGCGTCGGCGCGAGCGCCGGTCGCGGAATCTCTTCCCGATCGCGGAACTGCAGCTCGAGGGTGTGCGCGCGCCGATCGTAGAGATAGGTCTCACCCGGCTCGACGTCGCTGTAGGCCTGGATGACCCACAGGTTCTCATCGCGCGAGCCGGACGCGAAGCGCACCTCCGCACCGGCGAGCTTCGTCTTGAGCCAGCGGTCATCGTCTTCGAACGCCTTGTCCTTCCAGTACACCCGCGGCTTGTCGTCCTCGTAGACGGTGGCGATCAGCCGGTCGGAGCGCTCGGAGAAGAGCGCGGTGCCAAGATCGACGCGCTGGTCCGGGTCGCTCTCGATGCGGCTCACCGCGCGCGTCGCCGGATCGAGCAGCACGAGCGCGACGAGATTGACGTCCTTGTTGGTGCGCACGTACACGCGGCTGTTGGCGGCGTCGAAGCCGACCGGTGCGCATTCCTCGGTGATCGTGCAGCCGTAGATGCGCGTGAACTTGTCGTGATCGACGCGCAGGATCTCGGTGTCACCGCTTCCCGTGGTGCGCACCGCGAGTCGCAGCTCCCCCTTGTGATCGAACACCCAGCTCGCGATGCGCTCGGTGTTCCTGTGCAGGAGCGTCCGCTCGCCACTCGAGAGGCGCAACCGGTACAGATCGTGCCAGGCCTTGTCCCGGTCGTTGAGGCCGATGAACATGATGTCCGGGTCGCTCTTCGGCAGCGCGTAGATCTCGACGCGCGCCCCCTTCACCGCCGTGATGTTGCGTGCCGGGGGCACTTCGCCCGCAGTCCCCGGCGCCGCGGCGGGATCGACCGCATAGACGTTGAAGTTCTCATCCCCACCCTGATCCTGCACGTACAGCAGGTACTTTCCGTCCCGGCTCCAGAGGTAGGCCGGAATGGGCCGGTGGCCTTCCGCGCTCACCGGGCGTGCCGCCGCGAAGGCCTCGGTGGTCTTCTTGACCCAGAGATTGCGCACGCCTTTGTAGGGCTTGAGGAACGACAGGTAGCGCCCGTCGGGCGAGACTTTCGCATCGGCGATCTGGACCTCGCCGAAGAGCGCATCCCGGTCGATGAGCGGCGGCAGCTGCGCGTGTGCCTGCGTGCCCAGCGCGAGCGCGAGGAGCGCGTATCGATGAGCTCTCATGGGTCCTTCCTCCTTCCGATCGCCCAGTGGAGTTTACACTCAGGCCTGCGGAGCGCCGCGCTCGCGCGCGAGGGCGCGGCGGCCGATGTCGTGCCGGTACTGGACGCCCGGCCAGTGGACCGCCTCGACGAGCGCGTAGGCCTCGCGCTGGGCCGCCGCGACGCTCGTCCCGAGCCCGACGGCGCACAGCACCCGCCCGCCGCTCACCCGCACCCGAGTGCCCTCGAGCCGCGTTCCGGCGTGGAAGATCTTGCCCGGCAGACGCACGGCGCGCTCGAGCCCCTCGATGGTCTGCCCCTGCTGCGCACGCTCGGGATAGCCCGCCGCGGCCATCACCACCCCGAGCGCCGTGCGCGGATCCCAGGTGGCGCTCACGGTGTCGAGCTCACCGAGCAGCGCCGCCTCGCACAGTGTGGTGAGGTCGGACTCGAGGCGCATCAGCAACGGCTGCGCTTCCGGGTCACCCAGGCGGCAGTTGAATTCCAGTACCCTCACCGTGCCGTCGGGCGCAATCATGAGCCCGGCGTACAGGAAGCCGCGGTAGGGCATGCCGTCGGCCGCGAGGCCGCGGATGGCGGGCATGATCACCTCGCGCATGATGCGCTCGTGCAGCGCGGGCGTGACGATGGGCGCGGGGGAGTAGGCGCCCATGCCGCCGGTGTTGGGTCCGAGGTCGCCGTCGTCACGGCGCTTGTGATCCTGCGAGGTCGCGAGCGGCAGCACGTGCGCCCCGTCCGCCATGACGATGAAGCTCGCTTCCTCGCCGGCCAGGAATTCCTCGACCACCACCTCGCGGCCGGCCTCGCCGAACCGGCCGGCGAACATCGCCTGCGCGGCCTCGACCGCCGCGGCGGCGGAATCCGCGATCACCACACCCTTGCCGGCGGCGAGCCCGCTCGCCTTGACCACGAGCGGCGCGCGCTGGCGCAGTACCCATTCGGGCTCGAAAGTCGCGCGCGTGAAAATCGCCGCGCTCGCTGTCGGAATGGCGTGACGGCGCATGAAATCCTTGGCCCAGGCCTTCGAGCCCTCGAGGCGCGCGGCGGCCTGACTCGGCCCGAAGCACCGCAGTCCCCGCGCGGCGAAGGCATCGACGACCCCGGCAGCGAGCGGCGCCTCGGGGCCGATGATGGTGAGATCGATGTGCTCGGAGGCCGCGAGCTCAACGAGGCCCGCGACGTCCTCTGCGGCGACCTTCACGTTGCGCACGCCGGGCTCGGCGGCCGTGCCGGCATTGCCGGGGGCGATGAGGACCGCACTGACGCGGGCGGAGGCGGCGCACTTCCAGGCGAGCGCGTGCTCGCGACCCCCGCCGCCGACGATGAGCACCTTCATGGCCCGTGGGCCCTAGTGCCGGAAATGGCGCATGCCGGTGAACACCATGGCCATCCCGTGCTGATCGGCGGCCGCGATCACTTCCGCGTCGCGCTTGCTGCCGCCGGGCTGGATCACGGCGCGGATGCCGTAACCGGCGGCGACGTCGAGGTTATCGCGGAACGGGAAGAACGCATCGGAGGCCATCACGGAGCCTGCGACATCGAGCTTCTCGTCCGTGGCCTTCATGGCCGCGATCCGTGTCGAGTAGATGCGGCTCATCTGCCCGGCGCCGATGCCGATGGTCGACCGATTGCGCGCGAACACGATCGCGTTGGACTTGACGAACTTGCACACGGCCCAGGCGAAGCGCAGGTCGGCGAGCTCAGCCTCGGTGGGCCGGCGGCGTGTGGGCACGGTGAGCTCACCTTCGCCGAGCGTGACACGGTCCCGGGACTGCGCCAGGAGCCCCCCGGTGACGCTGCGGAACTCGAGCTCGGCGCCGTCCGCCGCGCTGCCGAGCTCCTTGAGCGCGAGGACGCGCACGTTCGGCTTGGCGGCGAGCAGGCGTGCGGCCGCGGCGCTCACCGCCGGCGCCGCGAGCACCTCGACGAACTGCCGCTCGATGATGGCCGCTGCCGTGGCCTCGTCGAGCTCGCGGTTGAAGGCGATGATGCCGCCGAAGGCCGACGTCGGATCGGTGCGGTAGGCGGCTTCGTAGGCGGCGAGCGGGCGCGCCGCCACGGCCGCACCGCAGGGGTTGGCGTGCTTGACGATCACGCAGGCACAGTGTGCGAACTGGCGCGCGCACTCGATCGCCGTGTCCGCATCGGCGATGTTGTTGAAGGACAGGTCCTTGCCCTGCAGGAGATGCGCCGCGGCGACGCCGCGGGCGCGCGCCGTGGGGTCGAGGTACAGCGCCGCGCTCTGGTGCGGATTCTCCCCGTAGCGCAGCTCCTGCACCTTCTCGAAGAGAGGCTGCTGCCTCCCTGGTGCGAGTCGAGCTCGGCGAGCAGGCGCGGATAGTCCGCTGGATCCACGACGACCAGCACCCACTCGTGATTCTTGGCCGCGGCGCGCACCAGTGCCGGCCCGCCGATGTCGATCTGCTCGATGGCTTCGCTCTGGCGGGCCCCCGAGCGCACGGTGGCGGCAAAGGGGTAGAGGTTCACCACCAGCAGGTCGATGGGCGCGATGCCGTGCTTCGCCATGACCGCATCGTCGACTCCCCGACGTCCGAGCAGCCCCCCGTGGATTTTCGGGTGCAGCGTCTTGACCCGCCCGTCCATGATCTCGGGAAAGCCGGTGTAGTCGGCCACTTCGTGCACCGGGACGCGGCTCTCGCGCAGCAGCCGCGCGCTGCCGCCCGTGGAGAGGATCTCGATGTGGCGTGCGGCGAGCGCGCGGGCCAGCTCGATGAGGCCGGTCTTGTCGGAAACCGAGAGTAGCGCGCGGCGGACCGGCGGCGGCATGGGCCTTGTGCCGGAGGAGGGCTTAAGCCTCAGGAGCCGGCAAGTCCGAACTGCTTCAGTTTCTTGCGCAGCGTGCCGCGGTTGATGCCGAGAATGCCCGCGGCGCGGCTCTGGTTGCCATGCGCATAGTCGAGCACCACGCGAAACAGCGGCTCCTCGACCTCGCGCAGCACCAGATCGTACAGATGCGCGGGACGATGCCCGTTCAGACTCGTGAAGTAATCACTCAGTGCACGCTCGGCGTGATTGCGCAGCGGCAGCTCACGCCCAGTGCCCCGCGCGAGCACGGCTTCGCGCGCTCGCGTCTTCCTCTTCGCGGTCATGTCAGCCCCCTGAGAGAAAACTACCGGTCAGGCCGCCACGGCGGCCGCGCTCACCCACTGCCCGAAAGCTTCCAGCGCGTACGCGAACTGTGCGGCGGTACTCGCGGCCTGAAAGAAATCCCGGCGAACCCGCGCCGGCTCGTCCAGAAGCTCGCAATACCAGCCGAGATGCTTGCGCGCGATCCGGACTCCAGTCTCCTCGCCGTAAAAGAAGTACAGGGAGTCGAGATGCGCGAGGATGATATCACGCAGGTCGGCGCGCGACAGTGGTGAGCACGCAATTCCCGGCTGTAGCTCCCCGTTGACAGCGCGGAAGATCCATGGCGCGCCATGACTCGCGCGTCCGATCATCACTCCGTCGGCACCCGTGAAATCAAGTACCTCGCGCGCCTTTTGCGGCGTAGCGATGTCGCCGTTTGCGATCACCGGGATGCGAACGTGCGCCTTGATGGCGCGAACGGTGTCGTACTCGGCCTCACCGGCGTAGAAATCCGCGCGCGTGCGGCCGTGGACCGCGAGCGCGGCGATGCCGGCATCTTCGGCGATGCGCGCGATGTTCACGCCGTTGCGGTGCGCGCGGTCCCAGCCGGTGCGGATCTTGAGCGTGACGGGCACCTCGACGGCGCCGACGACCGCGTGCAGGATCCGCGCCACCAGCGCCTCATCGGTGAGCAGTGCCGAGCCGCACAGACGGCCGCACACTTTCTTGGCCGGGCAGCCCATATTGAGATCGATGATCTGGGCGCCGAGGTCGACGTTGGCGCGCGCCGCATCGGCGAGCGCCGCGGGCTCGGCGCCGGCGAGCTGCACGACGCGCGGCTCGAGCTCGCCGTCGTGATTCAGGCGATGACGCGACTTCCGGGACTGCCACAGCCGCATGTCCGAGGTGATCATCTCGGAAGCCGCGAGCCCCGCGCCGAGCCGCCGGCACAGGATGCGGAACGGGCGATCGGTCACGCCGGCCATGGGCGCGAGCACGACCGGGGAGGGCAGGAGGTGAGTTCCGATGCGCAAGAGACTTCCGGGCGTCGCGGTTTCAGTGCCCGGGGACGTCGCGCGCGCAGCTCACCTCCCCGCTGCCGGTGGGCAGGCAGGCGTCGATCTCGAATCCCACCGCGTTGGCGCCCGGATCGATGAAACCCATCTCGGCGTCGACGCGCTCGCCTGCCGCGAGGAACGCCGTCCCCGGTGCGCCGTGCGCAAGGTAGTTGCGGGGGCCGACATCGCGGGCGGCAATCCGGTTGCCGAAGCGATCCTGCAGCGTCACGCGCAGCAGCGGCAGCGGCTGGGGCCGTCGCGCTGCATTCTTGACGCTGGCACGCACGGTGATCAGGCCCGCGCCCGCGGGCTCCACCGAGGCCCCGAGCTGGCGCACATCGTACGCCCGCAGATCCCAGTGCGGCAGCAGCGGGATCCCGAGCGAGGCGTACAGCCGCGTGAGTGGTCCGTGAAAACGCGCGCTGGCCGCGAGCTCGTCCCGATGGTGGTTCACGACCTGCGCGAGCAGCGCGAGCAGGGCGAGGAGCGCACCGGCAGCCCACGCATAGCGGCGGGCCCCCGGGGCGTCGCGATCCTCGAGCAGCTCATCGATCGTGCGCAGGCGGCGCACCACTCGCGCCTCATGGACAGCCGGCGGCCTGGGCTGGGGTGCCGGGGGGGCGGGCGGCGCCGCCGCGCCTGCGGGCGCGAGCGGCTCGGCCAGCAGGAGGCTTGCCAGCAGTTCCGGACCGAGCTCCACTTCGATCTCGCCGTCGGCCTCGCCCTCGAGCGTCGGCTCCGCTCGCGGTGAGGGCGCAGGCGAGGCCGGCGCGGATGGCTGCGCGCCCCCCTGCTGCGCGGCTTCCTGGTTCGCCGCGATCAGCGCCTTGAAAGTCCCCGTCGCCGCCGTCCACTGCGGAGTCGGTGTCGACTCGACGAACACGGAGGTGACGTCGGTCTTCGAGGGATCGAACTCGAGCGCATACTCGGGGATCGCATCCTCGTCGGGCGCATAGGGCGCTGCAGCGGCAGGCGGCGCAGTCTCGGCGGGCGGGGAGCCGGTGGACGCCGGCGCAGCCGCCTCAGCGGCCTCCGGTGGCTGTCGCTCCTCGCTGAGCCGCGCGAGCGCATTGAACACGCTCGAGCAACGCCCGCAGCGCACGTAGCCGTGTGCGACGCGCAGGTCTTCGGCGGTCACCGCCAGGCTCAGGGCGCACTTAGGGCAGACTGTGAGCATGCTTCTCGCTGAGCGCCGGCCGGTCCACGCGGCGTCCCGTGAGGCACACCCAGCCGTCGCGTTCCCCGAAAGGGGCAACATCAAAGCACGCCGCGTAAGCGCCTGTCACCTCGGCGGCCTCCTCGTGCATGAGTCCTGAGAGCACCAGCCGCCCCTCGGGACGCAGCCGCTCCGCGAACTGCGCACTCAGGCTGCACAGGGTCCTCGAGAGGATGTTCGCGAGCAGCACGTCCGCCTGTGGCGGCAGCGCGGCGGCTTGCTCGTGCGCGTGAAACCCCGCTTCGATCCCGTTCGCGCGGGCGTTGGCGCGCGTGGCCGTCAGTGCCTGCGGGTCGATATCGAAGCAGTGCACCTCGGCTGCACCGAGCCTGGCTGCCGCGAGCGCCAGCACTCCCGAGCCGCAGCCGTAATCGATGACGCAGGCTCCGGGAGGGAGCTGCGCATCGAGCCACTCGAGGCACAGCGCCGTGCTCGGATGAGTGCCGGTGCCGAAGGCGAGCCCCGGATCGAGCGCGACCACGACGGCTCCCGGCTCGCTCACCCGCTCGTGGTGCGGGCACACCCAGAGGCGCCGCCCGTAACGCCGCGCGTGAAAGTCCCTGAGCCACTCGCGCTCCCAGAGGCGCTCGGCAAGCTCCTCGCTCCCGATGAGGCCGGGATCGATCCCGAGCGCAGCGCCGAGCGCTCGCGCGAGCCCGGGCGCATCGCTCCCGGGGGGAAACAGGCACTGCAGCCGGGTCTTCGGCCAGAGCCGGAACTCTCCGGGCGCGGGCTCGAGCACCGGATCGGCGCGGGCGTCGAGGAACGTGAGCGCGCACGCGCCGCAGGCCCAGCACACCGCTTCGGCGGCCTCCGGTTCGAGCGCGCCGAGATCGAAGGTCAGCGTGAGGAAAGAGCCCACCGCCTATCGCAGACCGAGCCGTCGCTCCAGGTAGTGGATGTCGGTGCCGCCCTTCTGAAACGCCGCGTGATTACAGATCTCCTGGTGCAGCGCGACGTTGGTCTTGATGCCCTCGATCACCATCTCGGCGAGCGCATTCTTCATGCGGGCGATCGCAGACTCGCGGGAGTCGCCATGGGCGATGAGCTTGCCGACCAGGGAGTCGTAGTACGGGGGCACCTGGTAGCCGGAGTAGACGTGGCTGTCGACGCGGATGCCGGGCCCTCCCGGGGGATGCCACAGCCGGATAGGGCCGGGTGAGGGCATGAAGGTCTTCGGGTCCTCGGCGTTGATGCGGCATTCCATGGCGTGACCGCGGATCTGCACGTCGCCCTGGGCGTAGGGCAGCCGCTCGCCGGCGGCGATGAGCAGCTGCGCCTTGACCAGGTCGATCCCGGTGATGAGCTCCGTCACCGGGTGCTCGACCTGGATGCGGGTATTCATCTCGATGAAGTAGAACTCTCCATCCTGGTAGAGGAACTCCATGGTGCCGGCGCTGCGATAGCTGACCGCCCGGCACGCCTCGACGCAGCGCTCGCCCATGAAGCGGCGCTGGCGCATCGTGATCCCGGGAGCGGGCGCCTCCTCGAGCACCTTCTGGTGCCGGCGCTGCATCGAGCAGTCGCGCTCGCCGAGGTGGATGATGTTGCCGTGGGCATCGGCCAGCACCTGGAACTCGATGTGCCGGGGGCGCTCGAGGAACTTCTCCATGTAGACCTGCTCGTTGCCGAAGGCCGCACGGGCTTCCGCCCCGGTGATGCCGATCGCGTTCAGGAGCGAGGCCTCGGCGTGCACGACGCGCATGCCGCGGCCGCCGCCGCCGCCCGATGCCTTGATGATCACGGGGTAGCCGATGTCGCGCGCGATGCGCAGATTCTCGTCGGGGTCCTCGCCCAGGGGGCCGTCGGAGCCCGGCACGCACGGCACGCCGTGCGACTTCATGATGCGGATCGCGGACACCTTATCGCCCATGGCGCGGATGGTTTCCGCCTTGGGCCCGACGAACACGAAGCCGCTCTTCTCCACGCGCTCGGCGAAGTCGGCATTCTCGGAGAGGAATCCGTAGCCCGGGTGGATGGCGACCGAGTCGGTCACCTCGGCGGCACTGATGATCGCCGGCATGTTGAGATAGCTCGCCGCGGAGGGCGGGGGACCGATGCACACCGACTCGTCGGCGAGCAGCACGTGCTTGAGGCTGTAGTCCGCCGTCGAGTGCACGGCCACGGTCTTGATGCCGAGCTCCCGGCAGGCCCGCAGGATCCGCAGCGCGATCTCGCCGCGATTGGCGATGACGATCTTCTCGATCATGAGAGGGTTATTCGACGACGAACAACGGCTGGCCGAACTCGACCGGGTCGCCGTTCTGGGCCATGACCGAGGTGATGCGGCCGGCCCTGTCGGCCTCGATCTGATTCATCATCTTCATCGCCTCGATGATGCACAGCACCTGCCCGACCTTGATCTCGTCGCCGAGCTCGATGAAGGGCTTCGCCCCCGGGGAAGGTGAGGCGTAGAAGGTGCCGACCATCGGTGCGGTGATCACGTGCTCGTTGGGTCTCGCCTTGGGGCCGGCGCCCTCGGCGGCGGGAAGCGCCGCGGATGCCGGGGCCGGCAACGCCGCGAGGTGCGCCGCCTGAGGGGCGGCGTGCGGCCCCGGCAGGAAGCCCGCCCCGAGGCGGCTGATGCGCACGGCCTCCTCCCCCTCCTTGATCTCGATCTCGGCGATGCCGGATTCTTCGAGCAGCTCGATCAGTTTCTTGATTTTTCGAATGTCCATGCCGGGAATGCTCCCCAGAAGGGAAACGAGGGATCAGCCTTCGAGTCAGGCCGGACTGGCGAGGCGCTGCGCGGCCGCGCGCAGCGCCGCCTCGTAGCCGAAGGCGCCCAGGCCCATGACGACTCCGACCGCCAGGTCGGAAAGATAGGAGTGCCGCCGAAAGGGCTCGCGCGCCTGGGTGTTCGAGAGATGCACCTCGATGAAGGGCACCGCGACGCCGAGCAGTGCATCGCGCAGCGCGATGCTCGTGTGCGTGAAGGCGCCCGGATTGATGACCATGAAAGCCACGCCTTCGGTCCGGGCGCGATGGATCCGATCGATCAGCTCATGCTCGGCGTTGCTGTGAAAGACGAGCAGCTCGTGCCCGAGCTCGCGGGCGAGGGTGACCGAGCGCTTCTCGATGGACTCCAGCGTGTCGGTTCCGTAGACCGCCGGTTCCCGAGTCCCGAGGAGGTTCAGGTTCGGGCCGTTCAGCAACAGCACTCGGGCCATGGGCTGACCTCTTCGGGAGTCGTTCTTCGCTTAGGCGAACCGGTCGCGAATGTACCCTAATTCGCAGGTATTAGGGGATTTCTTGTGGCGATTTGCGAGGATCTTGCAGGACTCGATGTAATTCGCCCACTTTCAGCGTCACGACTCGTCCCTCCCGGTCGCTGAACACGCTGAAGGGCAGGACGGGCTCTATGCCGAAGGCCGCCGCCGCCTCGAGTCCCCCCTGCTCGCCGACGAGCACAGGATAGTCGATTCCGCTCTCCTGGGCATACCTCTGCGCCGCATCACGAGTGTCGACTGCGACCCCGATGACCTCGAGCTCGCCCGCCGAGCTGCGGCGCAGTTGCTTCAGGAGCGGGATCTCCCGCCGGCAGGGCTCGCACCAGCTCGCCCAGAAGTTGACGAGCAGCGGCCGCCCCTTCCAGTCCGCGAGCCGGTGAGGCGTGCCATCAAGTCCGGGCAGCACGAAGGCCGGCAGCACGTCCGGGATCGCACGCACGGGGGGCGCTTCCGGGGCCGCGGCCGGCGGCGGGGCGGGCAGGGGTGCGGTGAGGGCATGCAGCGTGCCCGGGGGATTGAGCAGCCGGTAGAGGAGAAAGCCCGCGGCCGCGCCCGCCGCCAGCACCAGGATGAACGCCGCCGCGGCGAGGGATTTCAGGCCGCGCGGCGCTGGCGGCTCACTCACGGTGGCGCATGGAGCGCGGCGCGTGTGCGGGCGGCGAAGGACGCGGCCTTCAGGTAGCCCACGACGCGATACTGAGTGCGCTCCCGGCCGTCGTTTCCATAGAAGGCGATCGTCGGCGGACCGAAGATGCCGAAGCGCTTGAGCAGCGCCTGATCCTGCGCGTCATTCGCGGTCACGTCGGCGCGCAGGAGGACCGCGGTGGCGAGCGCCGCGTGCACGAGCGGATCGGTGAAGGTGTAGCGCTCCATCTCCTTGCACGAGGTGCACCAGTCCGCGGAGAAATCCACCAGCACGCCGTGCCCGTGCGCGCTCGCCAGCGCGACTTCGCGGTCGAGATCGGCGACCGACTTGATGAGCCGGAAGCTGAGCGTGTGCGCCGGCGCCGCGAAGGCCGGTATCGGGGCGAGCGGATTGGTGCCACCGAGCGCCGCGCCCGCCACGGCCGCCAGGCCGTAGAGCCCCGCGATCAGCCCCGCGATCCGCAATCCCCATGCCGCACCCGCGGCGGGGCCGTGGGTCTGCGACCACAGGAGCCGCGCCAGGATCAGCGCAGGCACCGCATAGAGTGACAGTGCGAGGCGATCGGGAAGGACGCGCGCGAGCATCCACGCGGCCACCGCGAGCATCATCACGCCGAATACTCTCTTTACCAGGTCCATCCACGGCCCGGCTTGCGGCAGGAGCTTGCCGGCGGAAGCGCCGACCATCAGGAGCCGCGTGCCCATGCCGAGGCTCATGGCGAAGAGCGCGGCGCCGCCGCGGCCGATCTCACCGCTCTGGCTGATCACGAGCAGCGCACCCACGAGCGCAGGGGCAACGCAGGTCGTCACGATCAGGGCCGACAACGCCCCCATGATGGCGACGCCGCCGAAGGTGCCCGCGGACTGGCGGTTGCTGAGGCCGGCGATGCGCGTCTGGATCGCGACCGGCATCTGCACGGCGAAGCCGCGCGCGGGTGTGATGCCGCGGCCCCCGCCGATCAGAATCCCCGACAGGATCGGCACCATCGGCAGCACGCAGGGGGTGAAGGCGAGCACCAGGCCCGCGAGAAAGAACATCCCGATCATGGTGAAGGGATTGCCGCGGATGAGGGCGGCGAATCGATCCTGCTCGGCGGGCCCGCCCCCGGAGGCGTCCTGCGTCCCCGCACCCGAGGCCGCGCCACCCGCTGAGAGCTTCACGGCCACGCTCTTGGTGATCGGCGGGTAGCACAACCCCGCATCGGCGCAGCCCTGGTACGTGACCTCAAGGGGCAGCTCGAGGGCCCCGCCCGAGGCACGGGCCACGGGCACCGAGGCGATGAGCTCGTGGTGGTAGACCTCCTGCCTGCCGAAATACTCATCCGTCTTGATGTCACCCGCGGGCATCTCGGGCGCACCGAGCTGCGCGCTCGGGCTCGAGGTCGTCACCTTGATCCGGGCGCGGTAGAGGTAATAGCCCTCCGCGATCTCCCAGTTGAGCCGCACCCGGTCGCTCCCCTCGGGCAGGGCGTCGAAGCGGAATGCCTGATCGGGCGGCAGGAATTCATCCCCGCTAGTCTTGACCGAGTCGAGGAGCGCGTTGATACCCCCCTGGGCGGTGCCGGGAGGCGCAGCGGGGGGGCTCGCACCCTGCGCCCAGGCGTCAAGCCCCGCGCCGAGCAGCAGGGCGAACGCAATATGTCTAATTCCAGTCACGTGCCTCGGTTCCCAGGTCCTACACAGCCGACGTTATAGCTCAGGCCTTTGATGAAGGGCAGGAACTGCGGTTCATCGTATAAGACCGGCTCAAGGGGCGGTATGCAGCCCCGTACCCGCAAAAAAGCCTCCCTCCGACTTGAATTCGGGGTTTGCCCCCCTATCATTAGCAGCCGCGCGGGGAGAGTGCTAATAGCCTCCGCGCACAACCCATCCACAGAAAGTCTTTAAAGGAGCGTAACCCATGAAGATTCGTCCTCTTCATGACCGCGTGATCGTGAAACGTCTGGAAGAGGAGCGTACCTCACCGGGCGGCATCGTGATTCCCGATACCGCGGCTGAAAAGCCGATGCAGGGAAAGATCGTAGCGGTCGGCAAGGGCAAGATTCTCGAAGACGGCAAGGTCCGTCCTCTCGATGTGAAGGTCGGCGACAAGATCCTGTTCGGCAAGTACAGCGGGAACGAGGTGAAGGTCGACGGTGATGATCTCGTGGTCATGCGCGAAGAAGACGTCATGGCCGTGATCGAAGGCAAGTAAGCGAGGACCACGACAATGGCTGCTAAAGAAGTCCGTTTCAGCGAGGACGCGCGCCAGCGCATGTTCAGGGGTGTGAACGTGCTGGCGAACGCCGTCAAAGCGACCTTGGGCCCCAAGGGCCGCAACGCCGTGCTCGAGAAGAGCTTCGGCGCCCCCACCGTCACCAAGGACGGTGTGTCGGTCGCGAAGGAAATCGAGCTCAAGGACAAGTTCGAGAACATGGGCGCGCAGATGGTGAAGGAAGTCGCGTCGAACACCTCCGATGAGGCCGGCGACGGCACGACCACCGCCACGGTGCTCGCCCAGGCGATCATCCGCGAGGGACTGAAGGCCGTGGCCTCGGGCCGCAACCCGATGGACATCAAGCGCGGCGTCGACAAGGCCGTCATTGCGGTGGTCGAGGAGCTCAAGAGGCTCTCCAAGCCCTGCAAGGACTCCAAGGCGATCGCGCAGGTCGGCACGATCTCGGCCAACGCCGACGAATCGATCGGCAAGACGATCGCCGAGGCGATGGAGAAGGTGGGCAAGGAAGGCGTGATCACGGTCGAGGAAGGCTCGGGACTCGAGAACGAGCTGGAAGTGGTCGAGGGCATGCAGTTCGACCGCGGCTATCTCTCGCCGTACTTCATCAACAATCAGCAGAACCAGACCGCGGAGCTCGAGAAGCCACTCATCCTGCTGGTCGACAAGAAGATCTCCAACATCCGCGAGCTGCTGCCCTTGCTCGAGGGCGTCGCCAAGGCCGGACGGCCGCTGCTGGTCGTGGCCGAGGACGTCGAGGGTGAGGCGCTGGCGACACTCGTCGTCAACAACATCCGCGGCATTCTCAAGGTGGCCGGCGTCAAGGCCCCCGGCTTCGGGGACCGCCGCAAGGCCATGCTGCAGGACATCGCCACACTCACCGGCGGCACGGTCATCTCCGACGAGGTGGGTCTGTCGCTCGAGAAAGCGACGCCCAACGATCTGGGTGAGGCGAAGAAGATCGTCGGACCTCGGACTACGACAAGGAGAAGCTCCAGGAGCGCGTCGCGAAGCTCTCCGGCGGTGTGGCCCTGGTCAAGGTCGGGGCGGCCACCGAGATCGAGATGAAGGAGAAGAAGGCTCGCGTCGAGGACGCGCTGCACGCGACCCGTGCGGCGGTCGAGGAAGGCGTGGTGCCCGGCGGCGGTGTCGCCCTGATCCGTGCCCAGAGGGTGCTCGAGAAGCTCGAGGCGGCCAACGAGGACCAGACGGTCGGCATTCGCATCCTCTCCCGCGCGATCGAGGAGCCGCTGCGCCAGATCGTCGACAACGCCGGCGAGGACGCCGCGGTGGTGCTCAACCGCGTCAAGGAAGGCAAGGGTTCCTTCGGCTATGACGCCGCCAGGGGCACCTTCGGCGACATGCTCGAGGCGGGGATCGTCGACCGGACCAAGGTGGCACGCCTCGCGCTGCAGAACGCCTCCTCGGTGGCGGGGCTCCTCCTCACCACGGAGGTGATGGTGGCGGAGGCCCCGAAGGATGAGGAACACGGCCATGGGGGCCCGCCCGGTGGCATGGGCGGCATGGACATGTGAGACCCTCCAGATGAGACCCTCTCTAAAGAGGTATCGATTCTGTAACACACAGCCGATAGGCTTTACATAACAGTTAAGGGTTGGCGTTCGGCTCTCAGCCGGAGGCAACCCCGAAAGCCGCGGAACGAGACCCCCTATTCCGCGCACTCTTATCAGGCCCCTCGTAGGGGCCTGTTTTTTTGCGCGCTGCGCCAGTTCCCGAGACCCTGGACAGGGTTTATCGTCGGGCCACAAGGAGACTCACCATGGCCAGACGACGCTCTGCCGCCCTCACGGGCCTCGCGTGCCTTTCGCTCCTCGCACTGCTCGGCGCCTGTGCCCGGGAAGGGCAGGACGAGATGAGCTGGGCCCGCGCCGCGCTGGCGCGCAACGAGCGCCTCGAGCTCGTGGCGGCCGATCGGGAGGGTCGGCAATTCACGGTGCGCATCAAGGACACGGGGGAGCTGCGCATCGTGCGCCTCGATGAGCTCATGGCCGGTCCCGCGCTCCCCGCCGCGCAAGCATCTCCCGCGCCCGCCCGAGCGGGGACTGCGACCTCCGCCGCCACTCCCGAGAGGAGCCCGCTCGCTCGCACCGGGGAAGCCGCCGCTGCGGCCGACTCCGGCCTCACGCCCGCCCAGCCCGCCGCGCAGACTGGCGCTTCCGTACCCGAGGTCGCCGGTGGCCGGGTGCTCGAGGCCGGACCAGGCTACACGATCAAAGC
>WNFI01309523.1_pt1 | contig 19190 bp, 15 predicted proteins | sample 5400471 | NCBI WGS metagenome assembly WNFI01 (sample SAMN13153348, study PRJNA577476) | soil metagenome | isolation source: 100 cm saprolite on Douglas fir-dominated hillslope | place: USA:California | collected 2013-09-17 | reverse complement strand
GTCGGCCACCAGGGCCGCCGGCCCGAAGGCCTCGGCGAGCTGACCCTCCGCGCGCCGGCGCAGCAGGTCCATCTGCCACATGCGGTCCTGCGCGGTGACATAGCCCTGGGCGCGCATGAGGTCGGGCACCGAGGAGGCCTGGAGGTGGGGCACGCCCAGCGCGTCGCGGCGCACGGTCACGGGAGCGGTCAGGCCGGGGAGCCGCACCTCGCCGTCGACCTGCGGCAGCGCGCGGCGCGACCAGCGCCAGTACACCGCGACGCCGAGGACGACGAGGAGGGCCGTGGCCAAGAGGACCCATCCGGCCGCGCGCAGGAGGCGGAGCGCGAGGGGGCGGCGGGCCGGCGCGGGAGGCGGCGCGGAGAGGGCGGCGGCGCTCGTCGTCATCATCGAGGGGTGGAGCTTAACTCGCCTTGCGCCGGAGTGCGGACGACAGAATGTCCAGCGAGCCGGAGAGCGCGCGGGCGAGGCGGGAGCCGTAGGGACTCGTCTCGGGCACGTGCGGGAACCGGCCGGGATCCCGCAGGGCGATGCCGTGACGCCGCAGCAGGCGCCGGTACTCGTGCTCGCGCGCGATGAAGGTCTGCAGGGTGGAGCGGTAGGCGTGCGCGGCCACGATCTTGCGCGCGCTGTACCGCATGATGTTGTAGGAGAACATCCGGAGGTCGTCCCGGCTCGGCTCGATGAGCAGGATGTCCACCTCCGGGTGCTCGGCCTTGTAGCGCTCGAGCCCGTATTGCATCCGGCCGTGGAGCGCGATGCGCAGCACCTGGTCCAGGACGTAGGTGATGCCCTTGCTGCTGAGGTGCGAGCTCAGCGCGCCCGAACGGTTGTCGATGGGCACGATCGGGTTCACGCAGATGACGAGATCGGCCCCGTTCTGGATGGCGAGGTTGATGTGCGCGGTCTTCTTCACGCCGCCGTCCACGTAGTCCCGGCCGCCGATGCGCACGGGCCGGTAGAGGCCGGGGAGCGCGGTCGAGGCCTGGACGGCCCTGGACACCGTCGCCTGGTGGCCGCCGCCAGGGCCGAAGTCCACCGCCTCGCCGTTGTCGAGGTCCACCGCGATCACGTGCAGCGGCTTCGAGAGCCCTTCGAATTCGTTTCCGCGCCCGCGCGACGCGAACAGCGCGGACAGGTACTCCTCGATCCCCGAGTTGTCGAGCAGGCCCGCGGGCAGCAGCTCGAAGAGGGCCCAGGCCACGTCGCTCCAGTTGCGCCCTTCGCCGGCGAAGCGGGCCAGCAGCGCGTCCGTGACCACGCGCGGCGCGCGCAACGAGCGCCGCCAGAACTCGCCCAGGCCCACGCGGAAGAGGGCACCGGTGGGATCGCTGAGGGCGCCGCGGCGCGGAGCGGCGATGGCGTCGTACATCTCGCGCGGCGAGACGTCGTTGGCGAGCAGCGACGTCACGAAGGCGCCGCCGCTCACCCCGACGTAGAGGTCGAGGTCGGCCACGCTGCGGTCGAGCAGGTCCTCGAGCGCGCGCAGGCACCCGATCTCGTAGACGGCGCCGGTGATGCCGCCGCCCGCGCAGACGAGGGCCACCTTGGACCGCCGCCCGCTACGGGTACGCCGAGGGACGCGCCGCCGCGCCTGGGCCACCGAGCCTCCGAGGATGACGTACGTCGGTTGTTACGCGGACGCCCCTGCGCTCCGGCGACGCGCCCCGGAGGAACGGCGATAGCCGTCGATCTTGCGCGAGAGCTCGTCCACCTTGCGCGTCAGCTCCGACACCTCGCGCCGGCTGGGGATGTTGAGCGCGACCAGCGTGCCGCGCACGGTCTCGTCCACCACGTGACCGAGGTCCTTGCGCTCGCGCTGGAGGCGCTCCTGGAGCGCGGAGAGCCTCGACTCGATCTCGCGCGCGGCCTTGCGCTGCTCTTTCTGCACGCGGGCCCGGAAGGCGGCCAGGGCGGTGCGCAGATCCGCGGGCTTGATCCGCTTGCGGGCGAGGAGCTGACGCAGCCGCCGCTCCGCACCCGCCTCCGCGGAGGTCAGGACCTGGACGGTCGCGTTCCAGGTCTCCCGGATCCGCTTCCCGGCCGCCTGCGCGCGGTCGGACTTCACGTGGGCGCGCCCTCGCGCCCGGGAGGAGGTCTTCTTCTTCGTCGACATTGGTCTCTCCTTCGTCACTTCTTCTTGCGCGATCCCGCCGACCGCCGCCGCGCGGGAGCGCGAGGCGGCGCCAGCAGGGTTTCGAACGCGGACAGGCGCTCTTTCAGCGCCTGCAGGGCCGGGGTCACGCCCGGGCCCTTCTCCGTCTCCAGCAGCCGCCGTAGACGTGTCTGTACGGCGGCCTGGGCCTCGGCGACCAGGCGCTGGGCGGAAGCGGCGATGTCCTGGCGCAGGGCGAGCGCCTCGTCCAGGGTCAGGCGGCCGCGCGCCACCAGGCCGGACACGATGCGCTCGGCTTCGTGACGCGCGCGGTTGGACGCCTCGTGCGGATCGAGCCATTCGGTGAACGCGCTCGCCGGGCCCGAGCCCAGGCGGATCAAACGGCTCAGGACCTGGTGGGGGATGGTCGCCGTGCGCTGCTTGATCCCCTCCAGGACGACCTGGGCCAGGACGACGGTGGTGATGTCCTCGCCCGTACGCTGCTCGACCACGCGGACTTCCGTCCCCCCGCCGATCAGGCGCGAGAGCTCGTCCAGGGTCACGTAGCGGCGCGCTTCCGCGTCGTACAGCTTGCGGTTGTCGTAGCGGCGTATCGTGCGCTCGGCCAGACGGGTCGCCCCTGCCTTCATGCTCCCAATCTAACGCACTGCGTCATTAGTGTCAAGTGATTTGTGACGCAAGGCGTCAAGAGGAGAGGAAGCGCGTCCGCGGCGGGAAGCGACGCCTCTGGGCTACTGCGGCGGGGCTTCGAGCAGATGCAGGGAGAGGCGCTCGGCGAGACTCTGGGGAGCGCGCCGCCCGCGGACGATGAACCCGAGGCCCAGGACCGTTCCCAGGCTCAAGGCGACGCCGGCGCAGATGCCGGCCAGGCCCAGCGAGCTCAGGACCACGCCCACGAGGTCGAACGTGGGCCGGGGGACCTTGATCCAGGTGATGGCCTGTTCGGCGAGCCGGGGCAGCATCGTCAACGGCGGTTCCCTCCTGAAGCCACTGTAGATCTCGAGGAAGGGCCGGTCAACTGCCGCGTCCGGGGGCGGCCGAGGGAGTCGAGGTAGGCGCGCACCCCCTCGAGCAGACTCCGCGCGATGCGATCCCGGTGCTCGGGCGTGCGCAGCAGGCGCTCCTCCTGGGGGTTCGACACGAAGGCGATCTCGGCCAGGATGCTCGGCATGTTGGCGCCGATGAGGACGTAGAAGGGCGCCGTGCGCACGCCACGGTCGGAAACGTCGGGGGCGATGGGGCGGATGGTTTGGACGAGCGCCTCCTGCACGCTGGACGCGAAGTCCCGGCTCTCGTCGATCTTGCTGTTGAGGGCGATGGCCTTGACGAGGTTCTGGAGGTCCTTGAGGGTGGCGGGGGAAATCGCGTTCTCGCGCGCCGCCACCGCCTCCGCGTGCGGGTCCTGCGCGAAGTTGAGGAAGTAGGTCTCGATGCCGCGCACGCCGGGATTGCGGCTGCTGTTGGCGTGGATGGACAGGAACAGGTCCGCGCCCTGGGCATTGGCGACGGCCGTGCGCTCTTCGAGGGGGACGAACACGTCCGTGGACCGCGTCATCACGACTTCGGCCCCCAGCTCCTCGCGCACGAGGCGCTGCAGCCGCAGGGCCACGTCGAGCACGAGATCTTTCTCCTGGAGGCCTCCGCGGCCGAGCGTCCCCGGGTCGTGCCCGCCGTGGCCGGCGTCGATCACGATCTTGCGCGCGCCGAGACCGAGCTGGCGGGCCAGGCTGTAGGAGCCGGCGCGATTGACCTGGGGCGCCACGGGCGGGGTGTCCGGATCGGCGCGCGCCACCCCCCGCGCCTCGCGTGGTGCGGGGGTCGCGGCCGGCCAGGGAGATGGCGAAGCGGCCGCGGCCGTGCGTCGCGGTGGCCCCTCGAAAGGAGCCGCCGAGGGACGAATGACGGGATCGGGAATCGGCGGCGGAAGGAGTCGCGGGACCTCCAGCCCCTCGACCTGGCGCACGGGCAGCGGTGACGCGGACTTCGCCGAGCGGGACCCGGCCGCGGCCCTCGGCGTCGGCGCCGGCGAGGCGGGACGATCGCGCGGAAGATCGAACGGCTCCGGGGACGCGTTCGTCGCCACCACCGTGGCCGGGGCCCGGCCGGCGATGACCGTCGCGGGCGGCGCCGCCGTGCCACGCACGTCCACCACCAGCCGCGTCGGGTTCTCGAGATAGAAGATCGTGTGGTCCTTCACGTCCTTGAAGTCGAGGACCACGCGCACGGTCGTGTCCTTGTTCTGGCCGATGCGGATCTTCTCGAGCAGGCCGTCGCCGACGGGAAACATCTTGCCCAGGAGGTTGGGATGGAGGCGTGTGCCTTCGAGGTCGACCCACAGGCGATCGGGATTGCTGATGCGGTCGTACTTGTAGTGGACCGCCTTCTCCACGTCGAGCACGACGCGGGTCGAGCTCGCGCCGCTCCAGAAGCGCAGGTTGAAGACCTGGGCCAGCCCGCGGGGTGGGGGAGTCGGCAGCGCCGCCTCCTGCGCCCGCCCTCCCTTCTTCACTAACGCCTTGACCTCCGCCGCCCGCGGCGAGTCGGGAAACGCGTCGAGGTACTCGCGGGCCGCGGCCGCGACCTCCTTCCGGTCGCCCCCGGCGCGCGCGATCTCGACCACGTCGAACAGCGCCTTCTCGCCCAGGCTGCTGCTCGGGTATTCCGCGATGAGGCGGCGGTAGGCCTGCACGGCGTCGCCCGCGTACCCGGCGTTGAAGCGGCGCCCCATCTCGCGATAGAGGTCGCCGATGGCGAGGAGCGCGTTGTCGCAGTACCCGCTCTGCGGGTAGCGCGCGACCACGCGCCGGAAGCGCATCACGACCTTTTCCCATTCCGGCTTGCGCGCCGTCCGCGCGGAGGACGCCTTGAGCGAGGCCAGCGCCTGTTGCGCCTCCTGGTAGAGGACGGCGTCCGGCCGCGGGTCCGGCGTGCTCACCGTCCGCGGCCGCTTGGCCCCGCTCGCGCCCGCGCGCGCATCGGCCGCGACCGGCGCCGGCGCCGCCAATGCGGCGGCAATCAGCACGGCCAGGATCCGCGCTCCGAGACCTCGCGCTACTTCTGCCAGTTGTCCACCGTCTCGTAATAGTCCGCGGCCACCAGGATCTCGCGCGGCTTCGACCCGTCCGCGGCCCCGACGATGCCGTCGCGCTCCATCATGTCCACCAGCCGGCCCGCCCGGCTGAACCCGATCCGGAAACGGCGCTGCAGCATGCTCGTCGAGGCCTGCCCGCTCTGCACGACGAAGCGCACCGCCTCGTCGAAGAGCTCGTCGCGCTCGTCGACCTCCACCGCCTCCGTCGTGCGCTCCGTCTTGCCCACCGTCTCGTCGAAGGTCGGCTTGCCCGCCTTGCGCAGGTACGACGTCAGGCGCGCGATCTCCTTCTCGCTCACGAAGCATCCGTGGATGCGCAGGAGGCGCGCGGAGCCGGGAGGCAGGAAGAGCATGTCGCCCTTGCCCAGCAGGTGCTCGGCGCCGATGGAGTCCAGGATCGTGCGGCTGTCCACGCGCGCGGCCACGCGGAAGGAGATGCGCGAGGGAAAGTTGGCCTTGATGAGGCCGGTCAGCACGTCCACCGACGGCCGCTGCGTGGCCAGGATGAGGTGGATGCCGACGGCGCGCGCCATCTGGGCCAGGCGCGTGATCGATTCCTCCACCTCGTGCGAGGAGACCATCATGAGGTCGGCCAGCTCGTCGATGATGATCACGATGTAGTGGAGGGGCTTGAGGTCCTCCGCCGCCTGCTCCGCCGTGCGCTCGCCGCGGATGATGTTGTTGTATTGGTCGATGTTCCGCACCCCTTCGGAGGCGAGCTTGCGGATGCGCCGCTCCATCTCCGCCACCGCCCACTTGAGGACGTTCGCCGCGATCTTGGGGTCGGTCACCACCGGGGTGAGCAGGTGCGGGATGTCCTCGTAGACGCCCAGCTCCAGACGCTTGGGGTCGATGAGGATCATCCGCACCTCGTCCGGCGTGGACTTGTACAGGATGCTCGCGATCATGCAGTTGAGGCCCACGCTCTTGCCCGTGCCCGTCGACCCCGCGATGAGCAGGTGGGGCATGGTGGCGAGGTCGGTCACGAAGGTCTCGCCGTTGACGGTCTTGCCCAGGCAGAGGGTGAGGCGCGAGCTCGCCTTGTGGAAGGCCTCGCCCTCGAGGATCTCGCGCAGGTAGATCGTCTCCCGGACCTCGTTCGGGATCTCGATGCCCACGGTGCCGCGGCCGCTGATGCGGTCGACGCGGATCGACTCCGCTTCCAGGGCCAGGGCGAGGTCGTCGGCGAGGCCGACGATCTTGGAGTACTTGATGCCCGCGTCGGGCTTGAACTCGTAGGTCGTGACCACGGGACCGGGATGGATCTCGACCACGGTGCCCAGGACCCCGAACTCCCCGGACTTGCCCTGCAACGTCTTGGCCTTCTCGAACAGGCGCGTCTTGTCCATGGACGTGGTGATCTTGATCTCGTCCATGATCGAGGTCGGCGGCAGGGGGAAGTCCCCGCGTACGACCAGGGAGCCGCTGCCGCGCTTGGCGCGCGTCATCGCGGACACGGGCAGCTCGGGGGCGGACTCTTCCGTCTCCTCCGCGTGCTCGTCGGCCTCGGTTTCCATCTCCGCGTCCGCATCGGGGATGGGCGCGAAGGGCAGCGGCTTCTGCGCGGCGCGCCCCCCCTCCGTCTCCGCGGAGGTCCCCGGCGCCTTCACCTTGCGCACGCGCGGAACGCTCTCGCCCCGGGCGAGAGCGGCCTCGTCGACCGCTTCCTTCTCCTTGCTGTGCTTCTTGAGGACGTCGCGCCGCATCCGCTCCTTGCGCCGGGTCTCCAGGAAATGCGCCCAGGCCGTGCGCGCGGCTTGCACGCGCGCGGCCAGGAAGCGGCCCAGCGCGGAGAGGAAGGCCGCGAACGAGAACTGCGTCGAAAGGATCAGCGACACGAACAGCGACGTCGCCACCACGATGTAGGCGCCGGTGCGGCTCAGGCTCGCGGTGAGGATGGCGGCCGCGAGCTGGCCGGCGGCGCCCCCCGCGCGCACCGGCTCGCCTTCGATCGTCACCGCGCCGAAGGTGAGGGTCAGGAACGCGGTGAGGGAGACGAGCAGCAGCGACAGCCCCGCCACCTTCGTGTACGGCGCTTCGATGGGGCGGCACCAGAACAGCTTCCAGCCCGTGATGCCGAGCACGAGCGGCACCAGCAGCGCGGCCACGCCGAAGAGCTGCGGGATCAGCAGCTCGGCCAGGAAGGCCCCGATGGGCCCGATGAAGTTGCGCACGGGGCCGCTGGCCCCCGCCTTGAAGAAGGGCACGGGGTCGCCGGGGTTGTAGGTGGCCACGCTGATCAGGACCATCAGCGAGAGGGCGAAGGACACGACGCCCAGGAACTCTGCCGTCTTGGTGTTTTTCGCCGCGGCTGACGCCATCAGACCTCCATGACGACGGGGATGACCATCGGACGACGCTGCGTGCGCTTGCGGAACAGGCGCCGGAGCTCCTGCCGCAAGCGTTCGCGCGTGACCGTGGGGTCGTAATGCTCCTCCGGCGGGCGCGTCTCCACGATCTCCGCCAGGACGCGCGTGGCCTCGTCCATGAGACCCGGCCACTCCCCTTCGTCCACGAACCCGCGGGTCACCATCTCGGGAGGCGACTCCAGACGGCCGGACTGGCGGTCCAGGACGACCACCGGCACCACGATGCCGTCCGACGAGAGATGGCGGCGGTCGCGCATCACGATCTCCTCGATCTCGTCCACACCGGAGCGGTCGAGGAGCACCCGGCCCGCAGGGACGTTCTCCGCCTTCCCCGCGCTCGCGCCGGTCAGGGACAGCACGCCGCCGTCCTCGAGGATGAACACTCGGTCCGCGGGCACGCCCGCCTGCACGGCCAGCCGCGCGTGCTGGGCGAGCATGCGGTATTCGCCGTGCACGGGCACGAAGTAGCGCGGGCGCACACGCTGGATCAACTCGACCAGCTCGTCCTGGCTGGCGTGACCCGAGACGTGCACGTGCGCCGTCCCCCCGTGCACGACGTCACAGCCGCGGCGAAAGAGGTTGCCGATCAGGCGCGAGACCGCGCGCTCGTTGCCGGGGACCGGGCGCGCCGACAACACGACGGTGTCCCCCGGCCCCACCGCTACCTCGCGATGCTCGTCGATGCTGATCATGGACAGCGCGGAGAACGGCTCGCCCTGGCTTCCGGAGACGAAGAGGCACATCCCGCGCGCCGGATAGTCGCGCAGGGACAGCGCGGGCAGCCGACTCGACGGCGGCAGCTCGAGCAGTCCCAGCTCCATGGCGACGTCGGCGTTGTCGGCCATCCGGCGGCCGACGAACCCGATCGATCGCCCCGCGCCCAGGGCGACGTCGGCGGCGCGGCGGATGCGGGGGACGGAGGTCGCGAAGCACGAGATGAGGACGCGGCCGCGCGTGCGCGCGAAGACGTCCTCGAAGGCGGGGATGAGGTCGTCCTCGGAGCCCGTCCGTCCGCGCACCTCGACGTTCGTACTGTCGGAGAGCAGCACGAGGACACCGCGGTCGCCCCAGGCGCTGAGCGCTTCGACGTCGGTCTGCTCGTCCGGTGCCGTGCCGTGGGCCATCTTGAAATCGCCGCTGAGCAGGACGACGCCGGCCGGCGTCTCGATGGCGAGGGCGAGGCTGTCGATCACGCTGTGGGCGACGCGGATGGGGTGGACGCGGAAGGCACCCGCCTCGACGGCCTGACCCGGAGTGAGCAGCCGGAGGTCGGCCTCCACCCCGCGCTCGCGCAACCGGCGGCGCACGAAGCCGAGGGTGAGCCGGCTGCCGTAGACGGGGGTGTGGGGAGCCGCCTCCACCGCGAAGGCGAGCGCGCCGATGTGGTCCTCGTGCCCGTGGGTGAGGACGATCGCGCGTACCGAGCGGCTCCTCTCCGAGAGGTACTCGAAGTCGGGCACGACGGAATCGACGCCCGGCATCTCCGCGGTGGCGAAGCCCATGCCCGCGTCCACGAGCAGGCACTCCGCCTCCCACTCGAGGACGAGCGCATTGAGGCCGAACTCGCCGAGCCCGCCCAGACCCACCAGGCGCAGCCCGCCGTGATCAATCAAGCATTAATCTCAGGGGGGGAACTCACTCGACACCGCGGACGGAGTGAGCTCCCCCCCTGAAACCCCCCGTCGCTCACCGCCGCTGCGCGGCGCTGAGCTCACTGACTCAAAGCGTTGGCGAGTTGGGCGAATTCCACCACGGATAGCGTCTCGGCACGGCGACGACGCTCGATCTTGAGCAACCTCAAGTGTTCCTTGAGGTTAGGATAGCTATCTTGCAGGTTGTTTTCAAGTGTTCGTCTGCGGCGTGCGAAGGCGGTCTGGACGAGGCGCTCAAAGCGCTCCGGGTCAGCGACTTGAGCGCGCGGGGAGGCCAGGAAGCGCGCGCGCAGGACCGCGGAATCGACCTTCGGCGGGGGTTGGAAGGCGCCGGGGGGAAACCGCAGGGGGATGTCCACGTCCGCCCAGAGCGCATAGAAGACGGAGAGGATGCCGTATTCGCGCGAGCCCGGCGGCGAGGCCACGCGCCGCGCGACCTCGTCCTGCAGCATGACGTGCAGGTCGCGCAGGCGTGGACGCAGGTCGAGGAATCGGCGCAGGAGCGGGCTCGAGACGTAGTACGGAAGGTTGCCGACGAGGCGCGTGCCCACCGGCGTCAGCGCGTCGAGGTCGACGCGCAGCGCGTCCCCGCTCACGATGCGAACGTTCGTGGGCGCACGCTCGCGGAGGCGGGCGGCGAGCGACGCGTCGAGCTCCACCGCGATGACCTCGCGGGCGCGGGCGGCCAGGGGAAGGGTGAGCGCCCCCGCTCCCGGCCCGATCTCGAGGAAGACGTCTCCCTCGCGCGGATCGATCACACCGAGCAGGCGCTCGACGGACGCGGGGCGGAGGAAATGCTGGCCCAGGCGGCGGGGCATGCCCGGAGATTATGCGGCGTCCGTGCCGGGAAACCGCCGGAGGTGGGGCCGCGCGCCCGCAGCGGTGGGTTATGGTAGGGCCGGCCAGCCGGGATGAAGATCGCCTGAGATGAAGCCCCTCGAAGAGATCCGCGCGCAGCTGGGCCAGGTCTCCGATCCGCTCGCCCTGCTCGAGGGGATCTTCGCCTGCGCGCCCGTGGGCCTGCAGATCTACGATGCCAGCGGGCACTGCCTGCTGGTGAACCAGGCCTTCCGGAACCTCTTCGGCGCGGAGCCGCCACCCGAGTACAACGTGCTCGAGGACGAGATCGCCGAGCGAAACGGCGTGCTCGACCTCGTCCATCGGGCCTTCGCGGGGGAAACGATCACCATCGGCCCGATCTGGTACGACCCGCGCGAGCTCACCCAGGTCCGCGTCCCGCAGGGGCGGCGCGTCGCCATCGCGTCCACCTTCTTCCCCCTGCTCGACGGCGCGGGCAAGGTGAGCCACGTCGCCATCGTCTTCAAGGACCTCACCACGGAGATCGAGGCCCGCGAGCAGGCCGAGCAGGAGCGCGACCTGCTGCGCGCGATCTTCCGCCAGAGCGGCGACGGCATCGTGGTCTGCGACGAGGAGGGCATCATCCGCGGGTTCAACCCGGAAGCGGAGCGCCAGCACGGCGTCGACCGCAAGGGGGTGCCGCCGGCGCAGTGGGCGAGCGCCTACGGCCTGCTCGACATGCGCGGTCAGGCCCTGCCCCTTTCGGAGACGCCCCTCTACCGCGCGCTGAAGGGCGAGCGGGTCGAGAATGCGCGCTGGATGGTGCGCCGGCCGGACGCCTCCGTGCGCATTCTCACCGGCACCGCCTTGCCGCTGCAGCATGCCGACGGCTCGCCCGCGGGAGCGGTGGTCACCACCCGGGACGAGACGGAGCGCCTGCGGCTGGAGGAGGAGCTGGGGCGCCAGAGCGCGACCACCCAGCGCCTCTACGAAGAAGCCCAGGAGCTGCATCGCATCAAGGACGAATTCCTGGCCACGGTGTCCCACGAGCTGCGCACTCCCCTGCAAGCGATCCTGGGTTGGGCGCGTCTGCTGCAGGAGACGGACGAGGGCCCCGCGCGGCGGATGCACGGACTCGCGACCATCGAGCGCAACGCCAGGGTCCAGGCCAGGCTCGTCGACGACATCCTCGATGCGTCGCGCCTCGTGTCGGGCACTCTGCGCCTGGACTGGAAGCCGGTGGACCTCGCCGCGATCGTGCGCACGGTGGGGGACGGCTTCAAGGAGCTGGCCTCCGCCAAGGGAGTGGGTCTCTCCCTCGACGTCCCGGCCGGGCCCGTCGTGGTGGGCGGCGACGCGACCCGTTTGCAGCAGATCGTCTGGAACGTCCTTTCCAATGCCCTCAAGTTCACACCGGCGGCCCACAAGGTGGACGTTCGCTTGCGCGCGGAGGAGGGCCAGGCCGTAATCCGCGTCGCCGACTCGGGCATCGGGATCCATCCGGAGTTCCTTCCCCACGTCTTCGACCCCTTCCGGCAGGCGGACAGCTCGACCACGCGCGCCCATGGCGGCCTGGGCCTCGGGCTCGCACTCGTGAGCCACCTCGTCGAGATGCACGGGGGCAGCGTGGAGGCGCACAGCGACGGCAGCGGCCAGGGAGCGGTCTTCACCATCCGGCTGCACCTGGAAGGGCAGGACGCGCTGGCCGCCGCGCCCGCTTCGGTGGCGCGTGAGGCCCGCGTCCCCGGCCGGCTGTCCGGCGTGCGCGTGCTCGTCGTCGAGGACGAGGCGGACACGCGCGACCTCCTCTCCACCGCGCTGGGCCACTCCGGCGCCCTGGTGGAGCCGGCCGCCTCCGCAGGGGAGGCCCTGGACGCGCTGCGCCGCCGCCGGCCGGACGTGCTCGTGTGCGACATCGGCATGCCCGGCGAGGACGGATATGCGCTGCTCGCGCGCGTGCGCGCCCTGACCGCGGAAGAGGGAGGCCTCGTGCCCGCCGTCGCCCTCACCGCGTATGCACGCGCCGACGATCGCGGCCGCGCCCTGGCCGCGGGATACCAGGTCCACCTGGCCAAGCCGGTGGATCCCGACGAGCTGATCTCCCTCGTCGCGCGCTTGGCCGGGCGGCCGCGGCCCGCCGGCCGCGAGTGAGCCCGCGGCCGCTCCAGATCGCGTTCATCACTTCGGAGATGACGCCCTTCATGAAGACGGGCGGCCTGGCCGACGTGTCCGCCGCCCTGCCGCGCGCGCTGGCCCGCTTCGGCCATCAGGTCACGGTGTTCCTGCCGCGCTACGCGCGCATTCCTTTTCCGCCCGGCGATTTTGCGGGATCGGTCCACGTGCCGGTGGACGCCTCGCCGCGCAGCGCCGGTTACTACCGGCGGACGCTGGAGGAGGGGCTCGAGGTGGTGTTCATCGAGCACCCGCCCTTCTTCGACCGGCCGAATCCCTACGGACCGAGCAGCAACGAGGACTACGGGGACAACCGGCTGCGCTTCGCCTTCCTCGCCCGGGCCGCCCTCGAGTATCTCCGCAGCCGCGGGCAGCGGCCCGACGTGTTCCACGGCCACGACTGGCAGGCCGGCCTCGTCCCCGTCTACCTGAAATCGTTCTACTGGGACGATCCCGCGCTCTATCGATCGCCCTCGGTCTTCACCATCCACAATCTCGCCTACCAGGGAACCTTCGGCGGCGACACCCTGGACGTGCTCGGCCTGCCCTGGCACTTCGCCAGCGGCGAGGCCCTCGGCCACAACGGCGGGATCAGCTACATCAAGGGCGGCATCCAGTTCTCGGAGATGGTCACCACCGTGTCCCCGCAGTATGCGCGGGAGATCCAGGGCACCGAGATGGGATACGGCCTCGACGGCACCCTGCGTGGCCGGGGCGGAGACCTGGTCGGCATCCTCAACGGCGTCGACTATGGGGAGTGGGATCCGCGGCACGACAAGCACATCGCCGCGCGCTACTGGGCGGACGACCTTTCGGGAAAGGAGAAGTGCAAGCGCGATCTCCTCGCGGCCATGGGACTGCCCGAAGCGCCCAGCCTGCCCATCGTCGGAATCATCTCGCGGCTGGTGGCCCAGAAGGGGTTCGACATCGTCGTCGACAGCTGGTACGACCTGCTCCATCGGCCGATCCGCATGGTGGTGCTCGGCACCGGCGAGTCGCGGCTGGAGCAGGGGTTGCGGTCGCTGGCCGAGCGCGCCCCCGACCGCTTTGCCGTCCGGCTGCAGTACGACGAAGCGCTCGCGCACAAGATCGAGGCCGGGTCGGACATCTTCCTGATGCCGTCCCGGTTCGAGCCCTGCGGCCTCACGCAGATGTACAGCCTGCGCTACGGCACGGTGCCCGTCGTCCGCGCCACCGGCGGGTTGTACGACACCGTCGAGCCCTGGGATCCGGCGACGGGCCGCGGGACCGGGTTTCGCTTCGACAACCCGGACGGCACCGGGCTCCTGTGGGCCCTCGATCAGGCCTTGAAGGCGATGAAGGACCGCGCGGCCTGGCAGCGGCTCGTCCGCAACGGGATGGAGAAGGACTTTTCCTGGGACCGCTCGGCGGAGGCATACATCGCGGTCTATCGGCGAGCCATGGAGAAGGTGTGACCTGCCGGGAATGGCCGTCCGTTATACTGGGTGACGGGCTCAATGATCCCGGAGGAGACCTTTGGCCGATACGATCCAGACCCTCACCGACGCGAACTGGGACGCCGACGTCATTAAGTCGCAGCAGCCGGTGCTGGTCGACTTCTGGGCGGACTGGTGCGCGCCGTGCAAGACGCTGATGCCGGCGGTGGAAGCCGTGGCCGAGCAGTTCAAGGGCCGTCTCCGGGTGGGGAAGGTCAACGTCGAAGAGAACGAGCAGGTTCCCTTCCAGTACAACATCACGACGCTCCCCACGCTGCTCATCATCAAAGGCGGCAAGGTCTCCGAGCAGCGTGTCGGCCTCATCTCGCGCGACAATCTCGTCAAGCTGATCGAACCGCACCTCGGCTGAGCCGCCGGGCGGCCGCATGGACACCTTCACGGATGCGAGCTGGGACCGGGAGGTGGTCGCTTCTCCCGTCCCCGTCGTGGTCGGCTTCTGGGCCGAGTGGTGCGTTCCCAGCCACATGGCCCAGCCCGCGCTGGAAAGCGCGGAACATCAGCACAGCGGCCGGCTCCGCTTCGGGCTCGTGAACTTCGACGAGAATCCGCGCCTGATCGAACGCTACGCCGTACAGGGACTGCCGATGATCCTGGTGGTGAAGGACGGGCAGCCCGCGGACCGGCGCGTGGGGCTCATGGGCCGGGCGGCCCTGCAGGACTTATTGCGACGGTATCTTTAAATCTCAGGGGGGGAACTCACCACTCACTCCGATCGGAGTGAGCTCCCCCCCTGAAACCCCCCAGCGCTGCGCCGCTCGCTACGCGAGCGCCGCGCTCCTGGTCGGCTAGATCCCGCCGCCAGCGCGGCTACGTTCCCGATCCACCAGCACGCGCCTGAGGATCTTTCCGGACGGCGACTTCGGGATCTGGTCGATCATCTCGACTCGCCGCACGCGCTTCGTCGGCGCCACGCGCTGGGCCACGAAGTCCATCAGCTCCTCGGGCGTGACCTGCGCGCGCGTGACGACGAAGGCCTTGGGCACCTCGCCCGCCTCGTCGTCCGGGCTCGGGATCACGGCCACGTCGGCCACCGCGGGGTGGGTCAGCAGCAAGGCTTCCAGCTCCGCCGGCGCGACCGGACATCCTTTGTACTTGATCAGCTCCTTCAGGCGGTCCACGACGAAGAAATCGCCGTCGTCGTCGGCGTAGCCGATGTCGCCGGTGTGGAGCCAGCCCTCCGCGTCGATCATGGCCGCCGTCGCCTCCGGCCGGCCGAGATAGCCCTTCATGATCTGCGGGCCCCGCACGCAGATCTCGCCCTGCTCGCCGGCGGCCAGCTCGCGCCCGCCGACCGGATCGACGATCCGCCCCTCGGTGTTCGAGACGAGCGCGCCGACGGAGCCGGGCTTGGTCTCGATCGAAGCCCCCGAGTTCGTATGCGTGACCGGGCTCGTCTCCGTCATTCCGTATCCCTGGAGCATGCGGCAGCCGAGCCGCCGCGTGACCGCGCGGGCGAGGTCCGCGCTCAGGGGTGCGGCGCCCGAGAGCACCTGGCGCAGGCTGGAAAGGTCGAAGCCGTCGACCGCCGGATGCCGGGCCAGCGCGAGGGCGATGGGCGGCACCACGAAGGCCCACGTCGCGCGGTGCTCCTGGATGGCGCGGAGGAAGGTCTCCAGGTCGAAGCGCGGCAGCACGACGAGGGTGGCGCCGGCGTGCAGGCCGCCGTTGAGGATGACTTGCAGGCCGTAGATGTGGAAGAAGGGCAGCACGGCGATGACGGTGTCGGCGCCCTCCATGGGAAGGGCCGCGGCGCTCTGGGCGATGTTGGCGACGAGGTTGCCGTGCGTGAGCATCACGCCCTTGGGCAGGCCGGTGGTCCCGCTCGAATAGGGCAGCGCGACCACGTCGCCGGGGTCGATGGCGGCGGCGGGCGGGGGACCGGAGGCGACGAGGAGCTCGGAGAAGGACACCGCGCCCTCGGACTCCCCGAAGACGACGATCTCGCGCAGGCCGGCCCGTGCCGCGGCCGCGCTCGCCTTCTCCATGAAGGCCGGGATGGTGAAGAGGCACTTCGCGCTGCAGTCGCGGAGCTGGTTCGCCAGCTCGTCCGCCGTGAAGAGCGGGTTCACGGTGGTGATCACCGCTCCGAGCTGGGCCACCGCATGTTTCCAGCACGTACGTCGTCACCGGGACGCGAGGGATGTCCACCGGTGGCCGCGGGCTGCGGAAAAGCATGGCCGGCTCCTCTCGGATCGGTGCCGGGATCCTAGTCGATTTCCATCAATCCTTGATGGCGAGACGCCGCCGCCACCGCCTCCGCCGCGGGCAGGGGCGCGGCCGTGGCCAGGAGCTCGCGCGCACAGGCCAGGATCTCCTCCTCGCTCGCGCGGACCCCGCGCGCGTGCAGGCGGACCCAGAGGCGCAGCACGCCGTCGACGTAGTAGTACCGCTTGCGCGTGGTGCGCAGCGCGTCCACCGCGAGCAGCCAGCCGAGGTAGTCGCGGATCGCCCCCGGCGTGCGCCCGAGGCGCACGACGAGCGCGGTGAGGTTGAGCCCCTCTTCCGCGGCCACCGCGGCCAGGACGGCCTTGGACATTCCGTATCCGCGGCTGCGCAGCAGGAGGACCTCGTAGGTGTGGCGGCAGGCCTGCTCGAGACGGCCGCCCAGCGCCATCTCGTCCGCCCAGGCCGTGGCCAGGGCCATGCCCTGCTCCAGGCGGTCGAGCAGGATGCGCGCGTAGCGCGGCCATCCGAAGGAGGCGGCGGCGAGCGCGGACCCGTCCACGCGCAGGCCGCGCGTGCGGGCCTCACCCTGGAGCTCGGCCGCGGAGAGCGGCGGCATGGCCAGCGTGGCCAGGTGGGGCCAGAGCTTGCGCGCCACGCCCGGGAACGAGGTGGCGAGCAGGGTCCCGCGCGGACGCGCGGCCAGGGCCGCGGCGAAGGGGGCATCCACCTCGCGCAGGCCCGAGAAATAGGCCAGCGAACGGATCTCGGTGGCCTCGTCGATCACGAGCGCGATCGGCCGTCCCTCCACGGTGTCGAGAGCGGCCCAGGTGGAGAGCAGGGCCTGGACGGCGCGGGCGCCTTCACGCCGTCCGCCGCGCGAGAGATGGTCCGCCTCGCGCGCGCGCGCGGCCGCGCGCCCTTCCAGGCCGTCGGGCAGCGCGGCCAGCGCGGACTGGACGAAGCGCTCCGGGGACGTGGCCGCGGCCAGGAGGTCGAGATAGACGGGATGCCATCCTTCCCTGGCCAGCGCGTCCACGGCCGCGTGCAGCAGCGTGGTCTTGCCGGCGCCGGGCGGGCCCGTGAGCAGGAGAGGCGGGCCCTCCTGCGCCCGTTTGACCTCGGCGAGCAGCTCGAAGCGCTCGAAGGGACCGCTCATCGCGTGCCCACCAGCGGCGTGCGCACGCCGCGCTCCCGCGCGACCTCGATCGCGCGCGGGTAGCCGGCGTCGGCATGGCGCATGACGCCCGTTCCGGGGTCCGTCGTCAGCACGCGCTGGAGGCGGGCGGCCGCGTCTGCGGTGCCGTCCGCCACCACCACCATGCCCGCATGGATGGAGTAGCCCATGCCCACGCCGCCGCCGTGATGGACGGAGACCCAGGTCGCTCCCGCGACCGCGTTGAGGAGCGCATTCAGGATCGGCCAGTCCGCCACCGCGTCCGACCCGTCGCGCATGGCCTCCGTCTCGCGGTTGGGCGAGGCCACGGAGCCGGCGTCGAGGTGGTCGCGGCCGATCACGATGGGCGCGCTGACCCGTCCCGTGCGCACGAGATCGTTGAACACCAGGCCCATCTTCGCGCGCTCGCCGTAGCCGAGCCAGCAGATGCGCGCGGGCAGGCCCTGGAAGGCGACCCGCTCGCGCGCGAGCGTGATCCAGCGCGCCAGCGCGCGGTCCTCCGGGAACGTGCGCAGCACCGCCTCGTCGGTCACGGCGAGGTCGGCGGGGTCGCCGGAGAGGACGGCCCAACGGAACGGTCCCTTGCCCTCGCAGAAGAGCGGCCGGATGTAGGCGGGCACGAAGCCGGGAAAGTCGAAGGCATTCTCCACGCCGGCCTTCTGCGCCTGGGCGCGGATGTTGTTGCCGTAGTCGAAGACGACCGCGCCGCCCTTTTGCAGATCGAGCATCGCGCGCACGTGCTCGCCCATGGCGCGATAGGCCTCGCGCATGTAACGCGCCGCATCCTCCTTGCGCAGGGCCAGCGCGGCCTCGTAGGTCATCCCGTTCGGAACGTAACCGCTGAGCGGGTCGTGCGCGCTCGTCTGGTCCGTGACCAGGTCCGGCCGGACGCCCCGGCGCACGCATTCCGGCAGGACGTCGGCGGCATTTCCAAGCAGGCCGATGGAGAGTGGCCGACGCGCGGCCACCGCTTCGCGCGCGCGGGCCAGCGCCTCGTCGACGTTTTCCGCGCTGACGTCCAGGTACCGCGTCTCCAGGCGCCTCTGGATACGCGTGCGGTCGACTTCGACGGCGATGATCACGCCCTCGTTCATGGTGGCGGCCAGCGGTTGGGCGCCTCCCATCCCGCCCAGCCCCGCGGTGAGGACGAGCCGGCCGGCGAGGCTCCCGCCGAAGTGCTGCCGCGCCGCCTCCGCGAACGTCTCGTAGGTGCCTTGCAGGATGCCCTGCGTCCCGATGTAGATCCAGGACCCGGCCGTCATCTGGCCGTACATCATCAGGCCCTTCCGATCCAGCTCGTAGAAGTGCTCCCAGGTGGCCCAGGCCGGCACCAGCATCGAGTTCGAGATGAGCACGCGCGGGGCCTCGGCGTGCGTGCGGAACACGCCCACCGGCTTGCCCGACTGCACGAGGAGCGTCTCCTCGTTGCCCAGCTCGCGCAGGCAGGCGACGATCGCCTCGAAGCATTCCCAGTTGCGCGCGGCCTTGCCGATGCCTCCGTAGACGACGAGGTCCTCCGGACGCTCCGCGACTTCGGGGTCGAGGTTGTTCATCAGCATGCGGAGGGCAGCTTCCTGCTGCCAGGACTTGCAGGAGATCGCGGTGCCGCGCGGCGCGCGAACGGTACGGCCGGCCATGGTCGGAACTCTATCCCAGAAGGCCGGTCACGGGATCCGAGCGGGATCGACTACGACGTGCTTGATCCGCTCCCGCCGCCACGTGTACGTGACATGGACGAGCCCGTCGCCGGTCTGGATCGCCGCGGGGTAGGAGTACTCGCCGGGCTCATCCTCGAGGACGACCGCGCGCCGCCAGGCTTTCCCGTCCAGCGACACCGCCACCTCGAGCTTGTCGCGTCCCTTCGCGGTCGGGTTGTACACGAGCAGGAACCGGCCGTCCCGCAGCCGCAGCGCGTCGATACCTGCGCTCGGGTTGGGCAGCGCGGTGGCCGTCATGGGACCCCAGCTCTCTCCGCCATCCTCGGACCAGGCCTCCGTGATCACTCCCTGCTGGCTGCGACACAGGATCTGCAGGCGCGTCCTCGAGTGGACGAGGATCGTGGGCTGAATGGCGGCGAACTCGGACGCAACGTTGAGAGGCCCCACGGAGCGCCAGGCGTTGGCGGAGGCGAGATCTGTGCCCGCGCCCGCCTTCGATGCGACGCGCCCCGCGAA
>WNFI01398666.1_pt1 | contig 19196 bp, 18 predicted proteins | sample 5400471 | NCBI WGS metagenome assembly WNFI01 (sample SAMN13153348, study PRJNA577476) | soil metagenome | isolation source: 100 cm saprolite on Douglas fir-dominated hillslope | place: USA:California | collected 2013-09-17 | reverse complement strand
CAACAACAACGACGGCAATCACGTGCCTAAATAACGGGTTTACCGTTAGCACGATTCCCATTAAGCTAACTCCTGTGCTGGTTAATTTCGGTTCCTACACTTTCGTCGGCAGTCCTACGGCTCAGTCGATTTCTTTCGGATTTAATGTTGGAGCAGCTTATCCTCCATGAACACCAAATCACGCCGCGGATACACACTGATCTCGGTGCTTATTGCTGTGATCATCATCGGAATTTTGTCCGTGCTGACGATGCCAGCGATTCGCGGGTTGCGTGATATGACGACGGATCGTGATGCGATCGGTCGCGCCGCGGCATTGAACCAAGCTCAACAAGCCTATAAGTGGCGAGTAGCCAATGCATCGTCGTCGTGGACTGCGGCGACGACCGATGACGGTAAATTCCAGCTCATTCGTGACTACCTTCCGCTCAAGGATAGTTACACTACGCTCGTGAGCTTTCAGCCGGTGGGCTATACGTTCAGCTTTGGTTCAACTGTGGATACCCTCGTGACCATCACAGGTCCACGCGGCAGCGTATCTTACTAATGTTCGATGGAACATAGACTGTCATGTGCCTTCAACGTCGAGATGGATTCTCTTTGCCCGCGCTTGTGATGGCTGTTGCCGCGGCGACATTGATCTTCGTCGGGTTGGGTCTTTTGGCCGGCGCGCTATTTCAATCCGAAGAGAACTATTCTGTTTCGTACAACGGACAAGCCTACTCACTAGCACCTAGTTATGTGCAGTTTCAGAACGCAATGGCTCTCCACTTTGCATTCCAGTCGGCCTGCGATCAGGCCGACGGAATCTATATTTATGGCGGGGCGGATACACATCCGGTGAACGATCCGGTAGGTCCCTCCGTTGTTTTGTCAAAAACTTTGTCAATCCTAGGACCACTTACAACCAATGGCGCGAGTTCGTTGCGTCTGCAAAGCGGGTGGGAGAGCAAAACGGTGTATTCCGATTTCACCTCACAGTTTGTGAATGCAGGTTCCGCGGCCGATTTCAGCGTAATTACCGTGCAGGGACGAAGCCGAGTTACTTCCGTTACGCATCAGCGGCGTTACAGCGTCACAATCAATGGTCGTGTGCTGCAACTCTACGAAGTGAACTATCAGCCCTATGATTGGTCCTCTTCGAGTCCAGTTGCGGGCTCCTCGTCCGCGTATCGTATCTGTTATCGCGCGTCCGAGGACAGCTGGAGCGTTCCGCTCGGCGTGCGTCATGCGTGGTACCGGGTCGATCCTTCGTGGGCTCGTATTCAGGAGGGGCCTGCCCGGCTCACATTTGCCGATCCAGCGACGCTATCAGCAGATCCCACCGCGCCGACTGTACACGCGGGATCCCGATTCGATTATTTTCTGGCGGTGGTGCGATGATAACGGATCTGCACATCGAAAAGAGCTCCGAGCAAAGAGGGATTGTGAGCTTTGCGGTGCTTATCTTTTTCGCTGCCATATTGGCGGTGTCGCTGGCGATGTTCATGACAATAACCGCGGTGGTTTCCGCTTCTCAAGCATTTGATGCCGTGCGATTCCAGACAGCAGAGAAGAACGGCCTGGCTCAAGTGGTGGAGCAAAGCATCATCGCAGCGCGTGGAACGCTGACCACGAATTCTGCGCTCTCGGTTGACCAGGAAATCAGAAACCGACTTTCCGCCCTGAGCTTGACCCCCGGTGTCACTCTTTCGCTTGCGACGTCTCAGCCCGTGCCTACCCACACGTTTTATCCGGCCGGCGTCGCGCCTGCGCTTACGTCGTTTGCCGAGTACTCTAGCACGGATCCTGGCGCAATTGCTGGAAAGGGACTGCGACTCTTTCCGCTTTTGGAGGCACAGCAGCAGGCTTATCTGGGTCGATCCGTTTTCACGTTCAACCGAACGGTCTCAGCGAATGCAAAGGAGAACCGAACGTACACGGTGAACGCAGATCTCTATTCCATTCCACTCACTAATATTCCCGTTGTGGCGTATGGTTTGCCGAATTCGACCGGAAACGTGCCGCCAAGCGGGCCTGTTTTGCCGGGACTCATTCCGTCGGATGCACGACGTCTCGTAATGACCTCAAATAATCCGGCCAGGGATTCTACTGCTTATCCTGATTACTACATTGCGACGACACCTGAACAATGGCCGGCGCAATTCGAACCTGCGGCTCTTTGGAGCTGGGATGCCTATGAGTATCTGTGGGGCAACGTATATCAAAATAATCTGTTGTCCGCTGCCGGTCCTACCGCGACCTATGATTTTTCGTCTCCGAGCAATCCCATCATTTCTGGCGTTTCCGTCACTGCCGGCACTATTGCGATTGATCTAAGCGCCGTTACCGCATCCACGCTCGCCATCGTCGATTCATTCGGAACAGGAGTAATCAACGTCCAAGGCACTAGCACGACAAACCCTGCTTTTATCCTTTTGATCAAAAACAGCGGGGCTCAACAAACCGCAGTCAATGTTTCTGGAAATAATCAGAGGCCTTTTATTCTCGTGGCTAGGAATTGTGCGTTAAATTTTTCCGGCAACCCAAGTCTGACCGGCGCATTGCTGCTCGACTCCGGATGTACAGCCACTGGCGCAGCGACGCTGTTTGGACACCTCAGCTTCTTTGCGACCAGCAGTTTATTTCCGTCGTGGAATCTTACCGTAAACGGAAGTTCCGGGTACGAAAGTGCATACGCCACACTTGCGCCTCGAGTCCTGCTCGTGGGTACACGAGGGATTCGATGAGATCCGTTGTATGAAAAAAGACATAAAAGGTTTCACCTTGGTTGATGTAACGGTCGCTGTTGTAATCTTCAGTATCGTTTCACTCGGCGCTGTCTACGCAATCATCAGCCACAAAACATCGCAGCGTGAATCAACCCAGGCGTTGCGTCAGAGTGAGTATACTACGTTTCAAGCGGCTATCGCATTAGAGGGGATTGATCCGTCTAAAGTCTTCAATCCGCTACAGGCAGCTGTGGTAACGCGGGCAGCTACGGGAGGATTGGCCAATTTCGAAGCGTCAGCGGTTGTGTTGCCAACAGCTGCCCGCACGTCGCTCACCGGATCGAGTCCGCGCGCTGCAATTGCTTACAACACGGGGGGCGGGAATTTCCGCGGAACAGGTTTCGGTTACGCCGTTCAGGCAGGAGGAGCACCGGTGGTAACTCCGAGTGTACCGCTCTCTGCGCCGGTATTCAGGATTTATGGGGATATTTCTTCAGCAACATTTCCAATCAATTCCGTGGCCAATCTGCCGCCGACAAATCCGCCTGGAACTTTTTATCGTTACACCACCGACGGCACCACGCCGACGACAAGCAGTTCCCTCTGGAATAATAATCCAGCGTGGACGCCGCTCTCATTTCCGGCCCAAGTAACGTTACGTGCTTTCCATTCGGATCCGCAATATTCTCCGTCAGCCCCTGTTTCTGCCTCTTATACGTTTGTACTTTCCGTTGCCCTGACCAGAGCCGATGGCCGTTTAAGCAGCCTAAATACGTTTACTCTACCCGAGTTGTCGTCGCCCAATCTCAATGGCATTGTTCTTACATCGAATATTACCGGAACGACCATCCGTTTCACACTCGACGGTACTGATCCTCGCGTGAGCGGGACAGCCTACAGCGGCGCGTTTGCTCCCCCAGCCGGACTATTCGCCCCCACCGTCAACCTAAAAACCGTCGCGGTTTCCACTGACCCGCGGTATACGTCCTCCGCCATTTCAATTTATCAGTTGGCGCCTCAATCCACATCGCTGCCCGTTCCGGTTATCGTGACCGATAATTCCTCGCCTCTCGATGCCGGCACACCGGTTAACATCGCATATAACTACGCCGCCGGTTCGACCCGCACGGCGATAAATGCAACGCCGAACGGCACAAGCAGCACCGCTCGTTCGTTTCCCATCAACTAACGTGGACCGTCGCGCCCTGCGACAGCGTGGCAAACAGGACCAACGTCTCAGTTGCGAAAAAGCTGTCGCAGAACGCGATCGGCCCACCTTGTTCAGCCTATAATTTCAGTGTGTTCGTACATACGAATGTCACAAGGCGCTCGGATTTTGCTGCTATACTGAACGCGTGTCTTGGGCTCCTTTAATTACGTCTCTATGCGAAAAACCCGGTGTGAGCGAAATCATCGTGCGTGACGACGGCACGATCTCGACCGTCGTGAGGGCACAGATCGAACGCGTCTTAGCGAAGGAAACCGCGGGTTCGTACGAAGAGCTACTCAAACTCATTTTCCCGTCCGGCATTCCTGAACTTGGCCGTCGCGCTTACGAACACGCGACCTATGTCGACAAACTTCGACTGCGCGTTTCTTACGCTCGTATCCTCGGCGGACGTGAATTGTGCCTGCGTCCCTTCAGACCACAGATCTTAAGCCCAGAAGAAGCGGGCATTCCCGAGCGAGTGACATCCTGTTTTCGTCGACTTCTTCAGGGCGGGTTGATGCTCGTGGCGGGACAGATGGGATCGGGTAAGAGCACGACCGTCGCCGCTCTCAGCCATCACCTCGCCCGCCAAGTGAGTAAGCGTTGGGGCACGCTGGAAGATCCGGTCGAAATCATTCTGCCGTCTGCGGAAAATGGCAGCACATTCTCTCAGCGCAGTGTGGGAGAGGAATGCGAATCGTTCGCGCAGGGATTAAAGGAAGCTAGACGCCAACACTTTCACGCGATCGTGGTCGGCGAAATACGAGATGCAGAAACGGCCGAGCAGTGCCTTCGCGGTGCATTGATGGGTAACTTGATGGTGGCGACCATTCACGGCGGCGATGCATCCGATTCGCTTCGTAGTTTCATAGCCGAGATGCCGAAGGAAAAATGGACCTGGGCATATAACGCCTTGGCGAGTTCGCTTAAAATATTGATGGTGCAACGCCTCCTGTATCACCCCGAGACCGGCAAGGTCGTCCCGCTTCATGAAGTGCTGCTCAACTTTCCCGAGCACACGGCTGTTGCCATTCATATTCGCACGGGAGATTTTGATTCAATTCCCAACGACATCGCTAATGGTCGTCCCGAAGGAATGCAGTCGTTTCGAGATAGTTTGCGCAAGCGTGTGGATGCTGGAGACTTGCCGAAATCGATGCTCAGGGAGGCGAGTCTGATATGAGCCTCGTTTTGGATCTGATTTCACGTCGGGCTTTTACGCCGGATCCCTTGAACGAGGCCTGCACCTTGGCCGAGCGCTTTGCGCGCCGTCCTTTGATGGCCGTGAGTCTTCACCGCGAAAGTCTCGATGCGAGTATGGTTTCTTTCGGATCCAGCGGACCAACATTAAAACAGTTCGAACACTTCGAATTCGCCGAGGAGGGTTCAGAAATCCCTTTTCTGTCCAGCTATGCAGAACGGCAGCGGGCAAGGGAGTGTGTGGTCTCGCTTAACTACGGATTTAAAGTGTCCGTCACGACGCGAGCCCTGCGACCTCTACCGGGTCCAGACGAAGTGCAGTTCATGCGGTACGCTCCAGAGCGGATTATGGGTGAAGCGCTCGAGATGGGACAGCGCCCGGCACTTGCATTTCATCCCAGTCATGATTTTGCCTTTGTGTTTACGGTTCCGGAAACGGAACTGATAAAAACGGCTACACTTTTTGGGAAGGCCAACCTTGGTGTAGCGCGCATCCACGTTGGTGCGTGCAGCTTCATGCGTGCACTGATGGAGCGGCATTGGGAAATCGTTCCACCGTTTGCTCAGGTTTTGCTCGTAAGTTCATCCGTCGTGTTTCAGGCCAATTTACACGATCGTCGTCTGGAGGAACCGGGTTACGCTGCAATGCGCGAAAACGAAGTGTTGGAAGAGGTGACAGATCGCCTCGCCAAGCTTCGGCCCAACGCGCGGATCATCTTAGTGAATGACTCGCCGCACGATATCGCGTCGCTTATCGCCGAGCGAAGTCTGGGAAATGAAATCGTCGAGCCGATGAAGGCTCAGTCCCGTCCGCTCCTTTATTCTTGTTGCTTGAATTGACGATGAAATCGGTCGCTTACGATCTCTATCCTTATGAACGGCAAATCCGGCCGCACGCCCCTGCGAACGTGAAGTTCGTGCCTTGGGTGTTCTATTCCATGATCCTCATCATGGTTGTGCTCGTCGGCTTCAATGCATGGCGAATCATGCGGAGCAACGCACGAACGGCTGAAGTGACGGCGGGAATAGCGTCTCTCAAGCATGACACGGACCGTTCAATTTCCGAACTATCTGCCGCCGCTCGCCGAAAGGACGTAGCGGACGATATTAGAGACTGGTTGGAGATGTCGCCGTCCGCACAGGAGCTAATCCGTTTGTTAAACGAAGAGTTTGCCCGAAGTCGTGTGACTGTGCGCAGTTTGAGTCTTTCACGTGCAGAAGGGCAGCCGCTTATCAATTACTCCGTCATTTTCACACTCCCTGATAAAAAGGAATCGCTTAAAGTGATCCTTGATGCAGCGGACCAGATTAGCGCCCGATTCGGCGCGTTGGGTTATAAGACCGTCGGCGTGCCGATCTCTGTTCAAGACACGCCGAACACTTGGAAAATTGGCCAGACTTTGTCTGTGCCGCTTAAGAGCAAAATTCGGCCTACCTCATGAAGAATTTCACAATCCCCGTAATTATCGTTCTCTGTTTCGGGATGATTTTCGGATTCGTTGCCATGGCTTCGTTTTCGTTTGCTCGACTTGCAGCGACCCGCACGTCGGCTGCGGAGGAACAAATGGCGGCACAAAAGCGACAACGTGATCGGGTGCAGCAGGGGATCGCCGCGATGGTCGCGACTAATGACACAGTGACTAGATTTCTCGCGGAATGGAGAGATGATCTCGATTTCGGCGAAGACATGGTGCCGATCTTTAACGAACTTAACACGATCGCTACCGGACACCAAGTGAGCCAGGGCCCGCGCAATCAGGACAGCGCAGCCACGTACACGTTTAAAGGTAAGTCATTCAAGGTGAAACGCTACATCTACTCTGTTTCGGGTGACTTTCCGCTGCTTTTCCACTGGCTTCACGATGCTGAGTTTCGCTTTCCGTTAGCCCGGTTTGAGTCGGTCGCCATCAATAACACGGGTCAGTCGCTCGAGATGCAGACCGCGGTGGTGTTCCCGCGAGAATTCAAAATCCCTTAGCTATGAAATATGCCATGATGAGTTTATTTTTCGTGCTCACGAGTCTGGTGAGGGGAGAAGAGCCTTATGCCGTCTATCTCAAGTCGACTCGCGTCGCCGATGCCTTGCCTGATGCGTTTTACGAACGAATCTACGATCCGTTTCAGTTCAGAACCACAAACCGTACGCCCATTGTAGACAAGGAAGGCGAAAAGATCGCTCCCGCTCTCAAGCTTGAGGACATCGCAGTGCTCTTAGGCAAGCGTGGCGTGCAAGGAGTTGTTTATCCAGAGCGCGAGGCGGGTTCGGCGGTTATTATTGGCGATACGCTATTTCGGATAGGTGATGAGTTGGTATTCCCGATAGACGACAAAGTGAAGCCGCTTACACCCCAAGCCCGCATATTCCTGCGGCGCATTCGAAAACAGTCGCTTGATCTCGAGGTTCAACCGACGACCGGGCCCAACCAGACAGTGGTCTACTCACTTTCAACTTTTTGGCATCGTTAATGAACCGAGTTCCGATCGCCGCTGCGCCGTCGTCTCAGACGGAGTCGACAGAAGATTTATTTCTGCGTTCGCGCGTGCTCGAGCTCGACGTCGCGATCGATCGCGTACCGCCGGATGTTGTCTACCTTTATCAGGGCTGGCTCGATCAGTTGAAAACAATCGTCCGAGGTGCTGAAGAGCCTTGGATTCCGATAGGCCGTGTCGGTTTCATTCTCATCTTTGCCCATCACAATCCGAACGTTCGGAACTGTATTCTTCCCATCTGGGCTGCCGGTCGAATTAAAATCAGTCCAGAAAAGTATCAGGAGCTCGCGCAGAATCTTGACCAGCAGATAGGCGGAATGCGAAGCGCCGGACAAGTGATCCCCTCTCAAAACCTGCCATCGGGGTTGCCGGATTTTCTAGCGCCGAACGATGCCATTCATTTCCTAGCCAACCATTTCGTGATGCCCCGGGCCCTACGCAATATTCTCGATACCGTTCTTAGTACCGAGATGAACCAAAATCTTCCGCCTGAGGTCGAAGAGGCGGTCATTTTTCTTACTCGGCAATGTCCGCTTGTTGATCTGCGCTTGATTCGACTCTCGAAGGCCCTCGTGGATATGGCGGCGAAAACGTTTCTTCAGTTCGATACCGTTCCTCTCGGCAAGACATCTCGTTACATTTTCGTCGGAGGTCCGCTTACCGCCCAAGATACCCTCGCGGGTTCATTCGAGGATAAACTTCGGGTCGATCTCAACGCACTCGGGCGCGTCCGCGTGCTATTTGCGCTGGCGTCGCGCGAACGGGCTAGGGAAATGCTCAATGCAATTCGACGCGACCCCGCTGAACCGAGCGACGCAGCTCCGATTGAAATCGCTTATCGAAAAAAGACAGAGCTGGTCCTTACGTCGGAAGACCTGAAATTGGTCGATCCACAAATGAGCGGCACGAGCGAGCGCGCAATTGTCAGTTGGGTGCTTGGGCAAGCGATCCTTCGCAATTCGGCGGACGTGCACTTCGATTACGACCGCGGTGAAGCTCGCTTTCGGTTGAATGTGGATGGTGTGCTTCACACCGTCGTCCGTCTCCCTGATCGGAAAGGCCGTGTGGTTGCTGGAATTCTCCGTGACATAAGTGAATTCACGGGTCCATGGTTTCTTCCGGAAAGCCGACGTTTCAGTGTGCGATTTGACCAGCAGATTGTCGATTTTCGAGCTGAGGGCACACCGTTTCGGGACGCGCGTGGACCGCAAATGTTTACCCTGCGTTTGCTCAACAATCACACCCATAAGCGCACGCTTTCGGATCTGCGTATCCCGGAGCCTCATCTGAGCCGTCTGCGTGATTTTATCGCGATGCCTTACGGTTTGGTGCTGATTACCGGTCCTACCGGTTCCGGCAAAACGACGACAATGTATTCTGCGATCCACGAGATTAATACGCCGAAGCTGAAAGTCCTGAGCGTGGAGGATCCGATCGAACAGACGATCGAGGGAGTCGACCAAGTTCAGGTCAATGAAGGGCAAGGTGTGGGATTCGCTATGTTGCTTCGTTCGTTTTTGCGTTCTGCGCCGAACGTTATTCTGGTCGGAGAAATCCGTGACGAGGAGACAGCTGCAATTTCACTCCAGGCCGCGAACACCGGGCATCTTGTCATCGCTTCACTTCACACCAACACCGCGTGCGGTGCGATTAACCGGCTCGTCGATTCCTTCAAGCTCGACCCAACGATTCTCTCTGACTCAGTCGGCGGGCTGCAAGGCCAGCGTCTGATGCGCGCTTTGTGTCCGCTTTGCAAGGAGGTGGTTGCCGTCAACGGACCGCTGCGCGCCCTGTTTGAGAAGTACGAGATCCCGGTTGGAGACGGTATTTATCGTGCGGGTCGGAAGCCCGAATGTCCCAACTGCCGAGGCGAAGGTTATTCCGGGCGGTTTGTGATCATGGAGACCGTGGCTAACGGAGAAGAACTCAAAGAGGGAATTCACCTTCGACGGAGCGAGCAGGAGCTTTGGCGCATCGCGCGCGGGCACGGGTATAAGCGTCTCTTTGAAGAAGGCCTTCAGCACGTCGCCACGGGAGATTCCGATGAAACCGAGCTAAAGAAGATCCGCGTCGTCGGATATTAGTCCTATGCGCACCGCCAACCTCATTTGGAGATATCGCAGCTTCGGCATTCGTCACCTCGGTCGCACGCGTCGCGTCGAAATTTGTTCGCCCGTTCCGCTCAGCTCAACCGTGTGGGCTGCAGGTAAGAATGACGACGAGGATTTGATCGAGCGCCCTCTCCTCAATGTAGACGCATGGTTTCGCGCGTTCACTGCGCGCAAGCGGCCGACTCACCGCGAGCTGGAATCGTTTTATCGCGAGATGGGCCGGGTTCTCTCGGGTAGGAAAATAGATTTCAAAACCGCTCTTTCGCTCGTCGCTCCGCTGGCGGAAACTCCGATTTTCCGTGGCATCATCGCCGGCCTGTATCACTTCCGTGAGGAAGTAGAAGACCACGCCGAACTCTTCGCTCGTTTTCCGCAGGCTTTCGGGCCGGCGGAAATTGCCCAGATTCGCAAGGGAATCGCGAGCGGATCCGAGGACGAAGTTTTCAGCCAGCTAGCTGCGGAATTCAAAGAGCGCGGCGGATCGTCATGTGGCTGAACCAGGCCGTTTTCACCAATCCGGTCTTTCTTATCGGCACGCCGCTGCTGGGCCTGTGGTTGTTCAGCGAACGAAAAAAAATCCTGTCGAGTCCGCTGTTTCAAAAGATCTGGATACGCACGCCAGGTTTCGGACGCCTCTACCGTAAAGCGATTCTCGCGCGCTGTCTTCGCACCCTTGCGCAGTTATATCACGTGCGCCTTCCTCAAAAAGAAGCCTTCGCCATCGCTTCCGAGGTGGCGAACAATCACGAAATCAAAGCCTTCCTGCTCGCGATCAGTGCGCGGCTGTCGGCGGGCGTGAGATTGCACGAAGCATTTCTCGCCGAGCGCTACCGCCTCGGAGCAGAAGGCCTTTACCTCGCCGCTCGCCTTCGCATCTCCCAACCCACAGGCGACGAAGCGGAAATCCTTCACGAAATCGCCGAACTCTACAAACAAGACACGATCTTCGCTGCCGATACACTTCCTCAACTGATCGAGCCCGTCGCGTACTTCTTTATCGGCGGAATTCTACTCCTGCTCGTCCTCGCTATCACCTTGCCGGACCTCGACTTCGCTTATAATGCGATGAAGGAGTCTCTCTCCTACGGCAGCTCACAAGCCACCCCGCCGCCATAGTTGTTTTGCACAGTATGTGCCGCGAGTTGAACAGCGAGCGAAGTGCGATAAGGCCATCCTATCCACAAGACTGTAGACGTTTTTCTATGCTTCTTTTTGAAGTTCTCCGGCTTCGTCTGTCATCGCCGTGCTTGAGTTGCCGCGGCCAACTGGGCGCGAGCGAGCGCTAGATTTTGTTCGGCGACGGGATCGCCCGGACGCAGATGCGCGGCGGTTTCAAAGCGTTGCACGGCCTCGGTTAGATTCCCTTGTGTGGCTAACAAGACGCCCAGGTTTAGATGAGCTTCTGCGAGCGACGGATTTAGCGTCAGGGCTGTCTTCAGTTCAATAGAAGCTTCGTCGTTGCGTCCAAGGTCCTGGAGAAGTGAGCCCAGGTTATTATGCGCTCGCGCCTCGCGCGGTTCGATTGCTATGGCCTTTTGCAAGAGCTCGACTGCACCCGCTCTGTTGCCTCGCCGATTTGAAATTAACGCAAGATCGATGTACGGGCGTGCGTCGTTCGGCTCGAGTTTAGCCGCCAGGTGGAAACAGGGCTCGGCTTCCTGGTCCCGTCCTTCACCGAGCAGCGCGTTCCCCAAATTCATTTGTTGAGTGGAGCTCACAGGCGTCACCGCGGCATCGCGTTCCCACAGCGTCACTGAGTTTTTCCAGAAACCGGTTTGATGCCACGCAACCGCTCCGAAGAATAGAATTATCGCTGCGAGCACCGTGCGTGAGAAAAGTGGTGTCTCGGTCCAGAAACGGCTCGGTATGGCCCATGCCGCCATGATGAAAAGTCCGATGACCGGCAGGTAAGCATACCGATCCGCGAGTTCGTGAGGTCCGATAAACAGCACCCCGCTCACGGGAAAGAGGGTCCCTAAAAACCATAGCCAGCCGACCAGGAGGGAGGGCGTTTGGTTTCGCCGCAGCAAAGTGACAGCACTGATTCCTAAAATTAATAGGAGTGCGGATGCCACCTTGATCGCACTCACTGCACTCCGATGTGGATAGAGCACCGCGAGATCGAACGGCAGCACCGTTTTGCGAAGGTAGATCGCGACATTAACCAGCGCATTGGCCACGCTTGCGACGGTGACAGGGTGGCCACGCGAACTGTTCGCCAGCGCGCCCCACGGAACCCAAAGGACGCCCGCTGTCGCGAGGGCGAGAACAAGAAACGGTGCCTTTTCCACGGCCGATTTTGCTAGGACTTCTTTTTTCCAAGTGAAGCGACGCAATGGCCAGCCGTCCAACAACACCAACACGCCGGGCAACGTGACCAGCATCGGTTTTGCCATGAGCCCGAGGGCGTAAGCCGTCAGCGAAGCGACGTAAGCGAGCCACGAGCGATTCTTCGTATAGCCCAGCCAGCCGTGAAGTGTGAGAAAAAAGAAGAGTGTGCTGAGAGTACTCTTCCGCTGCGACGCCCACGCCACGGTTTCGACGTTCAATGGATGTACCGCAAAGAGTAAGGCGACCATCAAACTCGGCCATGCTGCGCCGGTCGCTCGAAGAAGGAAAAGAAAAAGCAGCCCTGCGTTGAATCCATGAAGGAGAACGTTCACCGCAAGATGCCCACTCGCAGATAAGCTGAAGAGCTGGCAGTCGACCATGTGCGAAACCCAAGTGACAGGGTGCCACATGCCGGTGGAATTGTCGGTGAGAGCCCAGGCAAATCCTTCCGAAGTCAGACCCTGCTGCACATGGCTATTTTCAGTGAGATAAACGGTGTCGTCGAAATTGGTAAAACGGTGCTCCGCGACCCCGTAATAAACCGCCAGAACCGCGAGAAAGAGAATCAGCCAAGCGGACAGGAGCGAAAAACGAGGAATTTCCTCTGAACTAGATTCTGTAGACGCCACCTCCGCATCGAATCACCGCAATTCTACAGCAGCAAGAGTCATCCCGTCGGTAAGAGATTCGCGATTGCATTTACCGATCATTTAAAAGTGTCGCGCGATAATGTGTTCCACAAGAATTCGCGAGGTAGTTTGAGTCCGATCTTTGCTCCCATTGGGTGAATAGCGCCAACTCCTCTCTCGCACGCATATAGGGACAGGTAAAAAAACGGCCATCAACGTACTTGGGCTGAACGAAGAGAGAAATGTACCTAAATTAGGAACAGGTTAAGACCAAGAGGAGTACCAGTGCAGATTTTAGAGTCATTACTTTGTGCACAAGGATGCCGATCGGATTCGTCGACCAATTGCGGTGGCCAAATAATTCCCTCCCATCAACGAAAACGCCGTTATCCGTTTTACCTGAACACGCAGATACAATTTCCGAGCGGATCTATTCTGTTTTGACTCAACCGATCGCTCCATGGCGGATGCCGCGAAGGGTTGTGAGATCTCCACAATAAGCTAGAGCGGGAACGGGCCTTGGTGCGGTTCGCGGTCTGCGTCCGGTTTGCTTTCGGTAGGCCGTGAGTTGCTGTTCAACAAATGCGCGGCTGCCCAGGACTCCTCCATCGGAAAAATAGCGGAGCCTGCAGCGAAGTACGGTGGCGGAGTCCAACTGGCCTCCTGCTTTAATGACTTTGGTGAGTTCTTCGAAAGATATATTTGCGCGATTTTCCCGCGGACCGGCGCCTGTGCTGAAGAGAACTTGTCGATAAGCGTTATGTGCATCGGCCCACGTTTTGGCACCCATGACGAAACACAATCCTTGCTGGGCTTTAGCGCTCCCAGCCAAGGCCTCGGCATAGCCGCAGAATCGATAATCTTTTGGATCGCGGACCAAGCCTGCCCGGATGCAGTTGAGATCGACATAGGCGGCTGTTGCCTCCGTTGCACGGCCTCTCGCTTCTACAAGGACACTTTTGAATCGAGAGGCCGTGCAACGGAGGCAAATTGAGAATCGCTGCTTGATGAGCTTCATGTAGGACGAGAGATCGCCCATTTGCGCCAGTTGTTGACGTCGCCAGGCGATGCCTTTCTCGCCTCCGGTTTTTAGTTGATCCTCAATAACGGTTAATCTCGCCATCTGATATTTAGTGGGGCTTGGATAAAGAGTTCGGTAACGTCGCAGCAGTTCGGTATCCGATGGCACGGTCTTTTGCGGGACACGTAGGACAATATGGAAATGGTTTGAGAGAATGGTGTAAGTGAGGACCTCTACGCCGCAGTAGTCAGCTAGGCGCGCAATGAACTGACGAAAGACATCGCAATCGGACGCAGCGAAAAGGCGTTCGCCGTTCACTGTTCGGCTGATGCAGTGATACACCGCTTCGCATGTCTCTGGGGGTATTTTGATCCGCGGTTGTCGCATTGCTTTCAAATTAGCAGCGATTTCAGAGCGATTCTAAATTTTTTCGACCTGTCCCTATTGGGGGTTGAGTTTTTTAACCTGTCCCTTGTAGGTCGGCTGGCCTTGAGCCACTGGAATAGCGAAAAGTTGCGGCGGCTTGCGCTGGAGGGATTTGAGGGCATGGGTGAGGGATGTCTCCTTTCAAACAGAAATCGATGGTTGAGCGTCAACTGGGCAAGAGCGGGCTGCACGTTTCGGCGGTGGGCCTTGGGTGTATGGGGATGAGCGAATTCTACGATCCGTCACAGATGAACGATGCGGAATCGATCCGCGTGATTCATCGCTACCTCGATGCAGGTGGAAACTTCCTGGATACGGCGGATATGTATGGCTCCGGACGAAACGAGGTGCTGGTGGGCCAAGCGATCGCCAATCGGCGCAGCGAGGTGGTGCTCGCCACCAAGTTTGGAAACGTGCGCGGGCCGAAGGGCGAATTTCTCGGCGTGCGCGGCGATCCGGAGTACGTTCGCGAGGCTTGCGACGCGAGTTTGAAGCGGCTCAAGGTCGACGTGATCGATCTCTATTATCAGCACCGCGTTGATCCGAAGGTCCCAATCGAGGACACGGTGAGTGCGATGGCGGAACTCGTGAAAGCGGGCAAGGTGCGGCACCTGGGTCTGTCGGAGGCGGCGCCAGCGACGGTGCGGCGGGCGGTGAAGGTTTATCCGATCGCGGCCTTACAGACGGAGTTTTCGTTGTGGAGCCGAGAGCCGGAGGAGGAAATTCTGCCAACTCTGCGTGAACTCGGCATCGCCTTTGTGGCTTATAGCCCGCTCGGGCGCGGATTTCTCACCGGGCAGTTCAAGCGATTTGAGGATTTAGCAGCGGACGACTACCGGCGCAATTCGCCGCGGTTTCAGGGAGAGAATTTCCAGAAGAATTTGGATCTCGTCGCTAAAATCGGAGAGATTGCGAAGGCCAAGGGCTGCACACCGAGTCAATTGGCGCTCGCCTGGGTATTGGCACAGGGTGAGGACGTCGTTCCGATTCCTGGGACGAAGCGCATAAAATATCTGGAAGAGAACTTAGGTGCACTCGACGTGCGTTTGACGCCTTCAGACCTCAAGCAAATCGATGCCGTGCTGCCGCCAGGTGCGGCCGTCGGGCCTCGCTACCATGCACAAGCTATGCAGGCGGTAAATCGGTGAAGCGATGGTAGTGCAGACTGATCGCTTCAAGCAGCCGTGAAAGTGGGCAGCATTCCTCGGCCCATGACTTTCGAGCCCGTGCGTTCCGAGGATATGCCGCCCTTTCCGAGCAGTTGATGGGCGTGCGGTTGTATATGGCCTCATCGTTGGAGGGAGGTCGCTTTCGCGGAAGGAGTGGACCATGCGCCGTTTTACGGAGAAAAAGCAAGTTTGCGATGGAGCGTATCAAGTTCGTCGAGATCGATAGCGAACAGAAAACCGCTATAGGCGATTGACCCACTTTGGAGTTTGAGGCGTTTTGCATAGCGTGGCGCTCGTAAACGCAGGAGCGAAAGGCGGACCAGCAACGCGGGGCTGACACGAAAATAAGTATTTTTGCGTGCTTTTATAGTACGGGTAAGGACGGCATCTTGATTGGTGGCCGAGATGAGAAATGATTTAGTCAAGAGGTTTGAAAACCACGGAACCGGAGCGGGTGGCAGCCGGCGATTATAGTTGGACGAGGATTTTTTTCGAGGGAGTGGGGTTAGGCAGTTCCACCGTTAGAATGAAAAATCTAGTGAAACTAAATAGGTCCGAGGTCGTAAGAACTTGATCATCGTAGCTTTCACTCTTAGCAAAGTCGTTCCGACGCGTTGTCTTAACCTATGAAAATACTATCTCGCTGGCTGGTTTCTGTTTTTGTCCTCGGAAGCTTGTTGGCTTCGACCGTTTTTGCATCCAAGGAAAAACCGGTGATTGGACTTTCGCTCGATACATTAAAGGAGGAGCGTTGGCAGCGCGACCGCGATACCTTTGTAACAAAGGCTGAGTCGCTTGGAGCACAAGTGATTGTACAGTCGGCGAATGGCGACGACACCAGGCAGACGAGTGACATTCAGGCGCTGATTAGCCGTGGCGTGGACGTGCTCGTAATTGTGCCGCACAACGGCGGTGCGCTGTCTCGAGCGGTGAAAGCGGCGAAAGAAGCGGGCATTCCCATCATCTCCTACGATCGGTTGATCATGAATTGTGACGTCGATGTGTACTTAACCTTCGATAATGTGAAGGTCGGCGAGCAGCAGGCGAAGTACGTCGTGGACCACGCTCCCAAGGATCATCCAATTCGGATTGTTCGCATTTATGGTGCGCCAACCGACAATAACTCGAAGCTTTTTAAGCAAGGGCAGGACAATGTGCTCAATCCATTGATCAAGGAGGGAAAGGTAAAGGTGGTGCACGAGGATTGGGCGATCGATTGGAAACCGGAGAACGCCAAGAAAATCACGAACGCAGCAATCACCAAAAACGGGCATGACTTTGATGCGATCATCGCATCGGCCGATACAATTTCGGGCGGGGCAGTGCAGGCACTCCTCGAGGAAGGGTTGGCCGGAAAAATTTTAGTGACCGGGCAAGACGCAGAATTGTCGGCGTGCCGGCGGATCATGCGCGGTACGCAAACTATGACAATTTATAAGCCGCTGAAAAAACTGGCCGATTATGCTGCAATTGCGGCGGTCGATGTAGCGAAGGGAAAGAAATTGGATGTGAAGGAGACGTTGGACAACGGCTTTAAAAAGGTACCAGCAGTCTTCCAAGACGTGATCGCAGTCGACAAAGATAATATGATGGCAACGGTCGTCGCAGACGGCTTCCAAAAAGCGGAAGATCTGAAGTGAACATTTGTATTTCGAATCAACGAAAAATGGCATGAGTCGCATTTGAAAGAGATGAACGAATTCGGCAAAATATGTGCGGGTCCGCTTTTGACCAACGGTTTCGTTGGGTGTGTGCCGTCGGTCAGGTAATGTTGAAAAATACATAACGTGGGAACACCTCTTCTTGAAGCACGCGGGCTCGTTAAAAAATTTCCCGGCGTTATTGCTTTGCGCAACGTGAATTTCGATTTGCGGGCGGGTGAGATCCACGCGCTTTGCGGGGAGAACGGAGCCGGCAAATCGACGCTGATCAAACTCTTGTCGGGGATTCATCCCTGGGGTTCGTATGAGGGCGAACTCTGGGTCGAAGGACGCAAGGCAGAATTCGCAAAAATCCGCGATGCGGAGGCAGCGGGCATCGCGGTCATTACACAAGAGCTCGCGCTGGTCGACGACATGACGGTGGCGGAGAATATTTTTCTCGGGCGCGAGCCGCGGCGGGGACTGAGAATCGACTGGCTGGCGATGTATGAAAAGGCGGCGGCGCTGCTGGCGCAATTTGGTTTGCCCATCGCTCCTGATATGCCGGTACGAAGCCTGGGAGTGGGGCACAAGCAGTTGGTGGAAATCGTGCGGGCGCTGGACAAGAAGTCGCGCATTTTAGTTCTCGATGAACCGACAGCGGCGCTCACCGAACAAGAGGTGGCGGTGCTATTAGGTATTTTGCGACGGCTACGCACGCAGGGGACCACTTGCGTCTACATCTCGCACAAATTGGATGAAGTGTTCGCGATTGCTGATCGAATTACGATTTTGCGCGATGGATCGAGCATTGTGACCAGCGACGCGCATCAAACCAATATTCCGACAGTGATTCGGCACATGGTGGGCCGCGAAATTACCGAGCTGTTTCCTCGAAAGCCACCGGTGGCGCTGGGAGAAGTTGCGTTATCGGTGAGAGGTTTAAGCGCCGCGCGCGAAGGAGAAGACGAAGCGTTTTTAACGGATGTCTCGTTTCATGTATCTGCAGGTGAGGTATTGGGAATCGGTGGGTTGATGGGTGCGGGCCGGACGGAATTGCTGATGCATCTTTTTGGGGCGTGGGGTGAACGCATGTCGGGTGAAGTGACGTTGCGCGGGAAAACTTATGCGTGTCCGAAGCCGCTCGAATCGATTCGCCGCGGGTTGGTTTTGGCGAGCGAAGATCGACGCCGCTATGGTTTGGTACTCACGCAGCAGATTGGGTTCAATTTGTCGCTTTCCAGCCTCGATCAGTTTACGCGGGGTGGGCGGATCAATGGCTCGGCTGAGTACGTGCGCAATCAGCACTTTTTCAAGCAACTGCGGGTGAAGGCACCGCATCAGGTCGCGGTGGTCGGCGGATTATCTGGGGGAAATCAGCAGAAAGTGGTGCTGGGCAAGGCGCTGATGACCGAGCCTTCGATCGTAATGCTCGACGAACCGACACGAGGCATCGATGTCGGCGCAAAACTCGAAGTGTACGAGTTGATGAACCGACTAACCGAAGAGGGCAAGGCCGTGATTTTGGTTTCGAGTGAACTGCCCGAGCTGATGGGAATGAGTGATCGGATCGTCATGCTGCATGAGGGGCGTGTGGGTGGTGAGTTTAAGCGTAGCGAGTTTACCCAGGAGCGTTTGTTGGCCGCAGCGATGGGAAAAGCGGAGACACACGTGGGATGAAAACGACGCTGGCGATGTTTCACCGCAGTGCACGTAACGTGTACTGCGGGAAGATGGGGCGGTTTTCTTCGAGCGGCTTTTGTAGGGCTTTTTCCATATGAATTTACGACATTTTTTTAAGAATCTTGCGATGCCACTCGCGCTGCTCGTGATCGTGGGCTTTTTCGCGTTCAAGTTGGACCGCGATGGGTTGTTCGGCCACGACGGCGGGCGACTGCTGTTTCTCGGGCCGCGCAATCTCACGCAATTATTCATCGAATTCTCGATCGTGGCGACGCTGGCGCTCGGAATGTTCATGGTCATTTTAACCGGCCAAATCGATCTCTCGGTGGGCAGCGGAGTGGGACTTATTGGCGGAATCTCCGCGGTACTGGTTTTCCATCATAACTGGCCGGCACCCTGGGCGCTTCTCGGCGGGTTAGTCGCGGCGTTGGTGCTGTGGAGTTTGATGGGAACGTTGATCGTGAAACAGCGCATCCCGTCGTTTATCATTACGCTGGGAGGGCTTTTGATTTTCAAAGGACTCTTTTGGCTCGTGATCGAAAACGCGACTGTACCCGTATCACGAGGAGACACGG
>WNFI01021771.1_pt1 | contig 19198 bp, 19 predicted proteins | sample 5400471 | NCBI WGS metagenome assembly WNFI01 (sample SAMN13153348, study PRJNA577476) | soil metagenome | isolation source: 100 cm saprolite on Douglas fir-dominated hillslope | place: USA:California | collected 2013-09-17 | reverse complement strand
CGCGCCAGCGGACCCAGCCGCTGCAGCATGCTGGTCAGCGAGTACGCGCTGACGCCGATGGCCGCGAGGTACCCGGCGCGCGAGGTCTCGAGCAGCGGCTTCTTCACCTCGGGCCCGTTGGCGAGCGAGTGGACGACGATGTCGAGCGCCTTGTCGCCGAAGTCGCGCTTGAGCGCGTCGGCGAGCCCCTGGATGGAGAAGTCGCCGCGCTCGTTGTAGCGCTTGCTGGTGCGCACTTCCTCGGGGACGTCGGCGAGCGTGTCCCAGCTGGCGTCGAGCGGGTAGATCTTTTCGAACTCCAGCGTGCGCCCGTCGGACAGCTTGCGCGATTCGTCGAGCTTCCCGCGCCGCAGCAGGGTCTCGAAGATGTTGAGCGCGGGCGGCCAGGTGCCGACGCAGACGCTGGCGCCCGCTTCGGCGAGCGCCTTGGCGATGGCGAACCCGTATCCCGCGTCGTCGGCCACGCCGGCCACCAGCGCGCGCTTTCCGGTCAAGTCGATTGCGAGCATGCGCGTCGATATCGCGCGCCGCCGCGAGGTTTGCAAGCGAGCGCCTGCTAGGAGCTCAGATAAGCCGTGCTCGTGCTCGTGAACCTGCTCGTGCTCGCTCGGAGACACCGAGCACGAGCACCAGCACGAGCACGGACGATCGGCGCTAACTGCATTGTCGCTAACGGAAGTCGCCGAGGCGGAGGGCGTAGCGCGTGACCCAGCGGTGCACTTGCATGCGGGCCTTCCCCAGCACGCGCGCGACGGCGGCGACGTTGCCGCGGTGCTCGCGCAAGAGGACGATCAGCTCCTCGCGCCGGTGCGCGTCCTCGGGCGAGAGCGGGCGCAGCGGCGCCGTGGGCTCGGCGGGTTCCAGCGCGCGCAGCTCGGGCGCCAGGTCGGGCTCCAGGGTTCCGCTCCGCGACACCGCCGGCGGGAGGTGCTGCAGATCGATGTGTCCGTCCTGTGCCAGGACCAGCGCCGACTCCAGGCACTTCTCCAGCTCGCGCACGTTCAGCGGCCAGCGGTGCCGCAAGAGAGCGCGCGCCGCCTCGCAGGTGAAGGAGATGCGCTCGGCGCGATCGGGGGCGAGTTTGCGCAAGAGAGCGGCGATGAGGAGCCCCAGGCTCGGTGGACCCGACCGCCAGCACCTCCTTCTCTTGCAGCACGCGGAGGAACGCCGCCTGCGCGGCCGCGGGGAGATCGGCGATCTCGTCGAGGAAGAGAGTCCCTCCGTGGGCCGCGCGCACCAGGCCGGGCCGGCCCTCCACGGCGCCCGAGAAAGCGCCCTTGCGGTGCCCGAACAGCTCGCTCTCGAGGAGAGTCGGCGCGATGGCGCCGCAGTTCACCGCCACGAACGGGCCGGCGCGCCCTGAGAGCGCGTGCAGAGCGCGCGCCACCAGCTCCTTGCCGGTGCCGGTCTCGCCGAGGGTCACCACCGGCACGACGGAGCGCGCGATGGAAGGCAGCCGCAAGAGCTCGGCGTAGAGCGGCTGCACCAGCGTGGCGAGGCCGGGCGCGGGCGCTTTCAGGAAAGCGGCGTCGCAGTCCGGCGGACCCTCCGCCGGCACCGCTGCCCGGAAGACCAGCTCGGTGTGGCCCAACTCCACCGCGTCGCGATCGACGAGCGCGCGCTCGCGCTCCTGCTCACCGTTGACGAAGGTGCCGTTGGTGGAGCCCGCGTCCAGGAGGCGGAAGCGATCTCCCTCGCGGCGCAGGCGCGCGTGCGTCGCCGACATGCCCGGATCCGGGATCCCGAGGCGCAGCGTGCGCCCTTCGCGCGCGGCGGTGCGCTCGGCGGAGCGGCAGAGGATCACCTCGTCGATCGACTGCAGCGAGTGCCGCGCGGGCGGGCGCAGCGGCGCGCTGCAGTCGAGCACCTCGAAGAGATGCGGGGCCGCCACCGCAGCGCCGATGCGCCTGCGCGCGATGGCCGGCGTCGGGCCGCTCATCCTCGCTCCGCGAGCGCATCGTCGAGCGCGCTGGCGAGTTGGAGGAGGCGGCTGGTGAGGAGATCCATCGCTTGCCGGGCGGCGTCGGTCGCCTCTGCCGCGACGAGGCCGCGAGCGAGCCCGGTGGCGTCGTCCGACGCGCGCACCAATTCCTGGAGGTCGGCGGAAAGATCGTTGCCTCTCCGGCGCAGCCGCTCAGCGCGGCGGGCGATGCCGTCGGCGAGGCGCCCCAGGCTGGATCCCTGTCCGGGAAGTCCGGACAAAGGCGCCGCGCTCGCGGGAGGGCGCAGCCCCCACGAGAGCAAGTAGCCTGCGGCGGCGCCGGCGGCGACGCAGGAGAGGTGCAGCTCCAGCAGTCCGGCCAAAAGCCCCGCCGCCGCGGCGCAGAGGAGCGCGAGGGCCCAGCCGCCGTGCCGCGCCAGCCATTCCTCGGAGCGCGGCCGCAACGAGATCGGCCGCACCGTCGCCGGCAGCCCGTGCTCGGCGCACAGCTGTGCCGCCGCCTCCGCTGTCCCCCGGCTGGCGCCGCTCACCAGCACGGCCTGGCCCGCGCCCAGAAGCCGCAAGCGCCATCGCGCGCACGCCTCGGCGCCCAGCCGGTCGAGCACGCGCGCGATGGGGGGCCGCGCCAGGTGGAACGGATGCACCACGTCGTGAACCAGCACGTCGTACTCGCCGGCGGAGAGCGGCGGCGGCGTCGCGGGCGGGCGCGGCACCGTCTCGCCCGAGAGCGCGCGCAGCATCTGCGCTGCGTCGAGGAAGCGCTGCTCCGGATCGGGGTCGAGCGCGCGCCGCAGCAGCCGCGCGTCGTCGTCGCGCAGGCCCTCGAGGCGCAGCGGCTCCTGCTGCAGCCGCGCCACGCCGTACGGGTCCGAGCTGGCGAACGGCGTTCGGCCCGTGAGCAGTTCGAACAAGGTCGCGCCCAGCGCGTAGAGGTCGGCGCGCGCGTCGGGCGGCTGTCCCGACCACAGCTCGGGCGCGATGTAGCCTGGCGTCCCGAGCACCGCGCTCTTCGAGGTGAGGCGCGCCTGCCCCACAACGCGAGCGAGCCCGAAGTCGAGCAGCTTGACGGCGCCGCCCGCCTTGACGAAGACGTTTTGCGGCTTCAGGTCGCGGTGGACGACGCCCCGGGCGTGCGCGGCCTGTAGAGCGGCGCAGATCTGCTTCGCGATCTGCCGCGCAGCCTCGGGCGGCAGCGGGCCCTCGAGCAAGAGCAGGTCGGCGAGCGTGCGGCCCCGCAGAAGCTCCATGCTGAAGAGCGGGCGGCCGCGGTGCTCGTGCAGATCGAAGACGCGCACGATGCCCGGATGGTCGAGCCCGCGCGTGATCGCCATCTCGCGGCGGAAGCGGCCGGCGAGCGCGCGATCGAAGGCGAGGTGCGGGTGGAGGATCTTGATCGCCACCTCGGCGCCGCTGAGCCGGTCGCGGGCCGCGAACACTTCGGCGAGGCCACCCGCGCCGAGGCGGCTTTCGAGCTCGAAGCGGCCGGCGAGCAGGTTCCCGGTGACGAATCCGCCCGGCGCGGAGGAGGCGTCCAGCAGAGGCGGCTCATGGAGCTCTGAAGTCCGCACGCGGGAACGACCCCGCGAAGAACGCCACGGCCACCGAGGACGGCGACGGTGCGGCTACGCGACCCGGCCGAGGCCGTGATCCTCGCTGTTGCGCCGTCACGCCGTCACCGTTGCGCAACGCCCGCCGCCGCCGTTCGCGCCACGCAATTCCGCGGCGTTGCGGATGGCACGGCGGCTGCTCTTGCCCGCCTCCAGAGACGGGCCGGCAGCCCGAAAGGAGGCGCGATGATCATCGAGGAGCTCGACCCCGCGGCCGCGCAGGAGTGGGACGCGTACGTCACCGCCAAGGCGGACGCGAACTGCTACCACCTGCACGGCTGGCGCGCAGTCGGCGAGCGCGGCTACGGCCTGCGCGCGCCGTTTCTGGCTGCGCGGACGCGGCTGCGGGGCGAGCTGCTCGGCGTCTTGCCGCTCTTCTTCGTCGGGGGCGCGCTCTCGCGCGGGTACGCGACCACCGGGTTGTTCGGCGCGTACGGGCGCGTCCTTTCGGAGAGCGAGCAGATCGGCCGCGCGCTGATCGACGAGGCTTCGTTTCGCGCGGCGCGCGCCGGGCTCGGGTCGCTCCGCTGCAAGGCGCTGGGAGAGGAACCGTGCGCGAAGGGCTTCACGGAGCTTCCGCACTGGGTCGTCGCCACGCTGCCGCTGCCCAAGTCCGCCGCCGAGGCGTGGGAGGGCCTGCGCGGCAAGGTCCGCAACTGCATCCGCAAGGCGCAGCGCTTCGGCTTCGAGGTGCGCGAGGGCCGCGGGGAGGTGGACGGCTTCTACGACGTGCTCGCCGAGAACATGCACCGCAAGGGCACCCCTATCTACGGCCTGCCGATGATGCGCGCGCTGGTCGACGCCTTCGGCCCGGCCGCGAACGTGATCACCCTGCTGCACGAGGGCCGCACCGTCTCGGGCGCGATCTTGCTCACCTTCAACGGCGCGGTGACGGTGCCGTTCGCCTCGTCGCGGCCGGGCAGCTTTCACATGAACCCGAACAACCTCCTTTACTGGGAGATCATCTCGCGCGCCTGCGCGGCGGGGCTGCACACGCTGGACTTCGGCCGGTCGGTCCGCGACTCGACGCCGCTGGCGTTCAAGCTGGGCTGGGGCGCCGTCACCACGCCGCAGCCGCTGCTGGTGCGGACGCTGCGCGGAAAAGCGCCGCGCATGGACGGTGAGTCGCCGGTCGTGCGCGGGCTGGTCGCGCTCTGGCAGCGGCTGCCGCGGCAGCTTGCCGACCTGCTCGGCCCCTGGGTCTGCCAGAGGTATCTGGCGTGAGCGAGGCGATGAGCGCGACTGCGGCGCGGCCGCGGCGGCTGGCGCAGATCGCCGGGTGGGGCGTCGCGGCGGCGCTGGTGGTGCTGGCGGCGCGGCGGATCGATCTGCCGGGGCTCTCTGCGGCGCTGCGCGGAGCGCGGGTGCTGCCGCTCGCGCTGGCCGTCGTCTGCAACCTGGTGGCGAACACGCTGGCGCGGGTGCGGCGCTGGGAGGCTCTGTTGCAGCCGCTGCCGCATGGTCCGCGGCGGGCGGGCTTCTTCGATCTCGCGCGGCTGCTGTACGCCGGCTACGCAGTCAGCAACCTGCTGCCGGCGCGCGCGGGCGAGGCCCTGCGGGTTGCGGAGCTGCACCGGCGGCGCGGATATGCGGTGGCGGGTCTGGTGGCGGTGCAGCTCGCCGAGAAAGTGATCGAGACGCTGAGCCTGGGACTGCTCTGCGGCCTCGTGTCGCTGACCGCCGGGCCGGGCAGGGCGCCGCTCGCGGTGGGCGGCGCGCTGGCGGCGGGCGGGCTCGCGCTCCTCTTGATCGCGCCGCGGCGGGTCCCTGCGCAGAGAGCGGCGCAGGGGCGCCTGGGCGCCTTCCTCGAGACCCTGCTGCGGGCGATGCGCTCGGTGCACGCGCGCCGCTCGTGGCTGCGCGGCCTCTTCTGGTCGCTGCTCTCCGATACGACCGATCTGCTGCTGGTGGGCTTGTGCCTGCGCGCGCTCGGCCTCGAGCTGCCGCCCTCGGCGTGGGCGCTGGTGCTCTTCTCCGTGAACCTCGCCATCCTCTTGCCCTCGACGCCGGGGCAGGTGGGCGTGCTCGAGGCGGGCGGCGTGGTGGCGCTCGCCGCGGCGGGAGTTCCGGCGGAACCCGCGCTCGCTTTCGCGTTCGCCTACCACGCGGTGCACCTCCTGCCGACGACGGCGCTCGGGCTGGCCGGGCTCTTCCTCCCCTGGGAGCGAACTTGAATCAGGGATATATTTCGATCAGGGAACGAGCTTGAATTGGGCGGACACCGCAATCCGGCGCCGGCGGCCGCTGCTGCTGGGGGCGGGGCTCTCGGCGGTGCTTGCGTCTGCGCTGGCGGCGACGCTGTCTTTGCGCACCGACTTCGCGCGGCTCTTGCCGGGCGACGCGCCCTCCGTGGTCGCGCTGCACGGGCTCGCCGCGCGCATGCCCTCGACGGCAGTGGTCGAGGTGGGCATCGCGGCCGCCGACCCGCGCGCTGCCGAGGACTTCGCCCGTCGCCTCGCCGCGGCGCTGCGGGCCTCGGTGCCGCGCGCGCTGTTGCGCGAGGTGGATGACGACGATGCGCCGCTGCGCAGGTTTGCCTGGGACCAGCGCTGGCTGCGCATCCCGCTCGCCGACCTGCGCCGCGCCCGCGCCGAGGCCGCGCTGCGCGGGAATCCGCTCTACCTCGCGCTCGAAGACGACGGCGGCGGCGAAGAGATCGCGCGGCTCCAGCAGAGGATGCGCGAGCTGCGCAGGTCGACCATCGACCGCCCGCCCGGCTACGTCGGCGAGGACGGCCGCCTGCGCATGCTGGTGGTGCGCGCGCCTTTCGGCGATTCCGAGCCCGGCAAGGGCAAGGAGCTGCTCGCCGTTCTTCGCGGGACGGTGGCGCGCCTGCAGCCTCCCGCCGGCGTGTCGGTGGGCTTCGCCGGCGACGTGGTGACCGCCGCGCTGGAGCACGACCTGGTGCTGCGCGACGTCGGCATCACCGCCGTGCTCTGCCTCGTCCTGGTGCTGGGCGTCCTGCGCGCCGCCTTCCGCTCGACGCGGGCGGTGCTGGCCCTCGCCGCCGCGCTGGCGGTCGGCTGCGCCTGGACGTTCGCGTGGGCGCGGCTCGCGATCGGCGAGCTGAACTCGGCGACGGCGTTCCTGGGCCCGATGGTCGCGGGCAACGGCATCAACGCGGGCATCATCTTGATGTCGCGCTACCTCGAAGAACGGCGCGCCGGCGCCCCGCACGCGGCTGCGCTGGACATCGCCGTGCGCAGAACGCTGCGCCCGACGTTGCTCGCCTCCGCCTGCGCCGCCGCCGCGGACCTCTCCTTGTTGATGACGCGCTTTCGCGCCTTCAGCGAGTTCGGCGCCATCGCCGCGGCGGGCATGGCGCTGTGCTGGCTCTCGACCTTTCTGGTGCTGCCGCCGCTCCTCACCTGGCTCGACGCGCCCAGGTCTCTCTCGCCGCCCGGGCGCGTGGAGCTGGGCGCGCAGCCTCCTTCGCTGCTGTCCGCGGCGCTGGCAGGCGTCGCGGCGCTCTGCGTCGCGGCGCTGGGCGTGCACGCGCTGCCGCTCTCGTTCCAGGACGACTTGCGCTCCTTGCGCAGCCGATCGCTCCCGCAGAGCGAGGCGGGCGTCTGGAGCCGGCGCCTCGACGCCGCCTTCGGAAGGAACCAGGCGGGAGGGTTCTTCATCGGCACCCAGTCGCCGCAGGAAGTGCAGGCCGTCCTCGACGCGGTCGCCGCGGTCGAGGACGCGCGGCCGCCGAGCGATCGCATCTTCGGCAGGATCGACGCACTGCCGGCGGTGCTGCCGGGCCCGGCTTCGGAGCAGAAAGAGCGCATCGCGCTCCTCGAAGCGCTGCGCCGCGAGGGGAAAGGACAGCTGCCGGCGGAGCTGATCCCGCCCGCCGATCTGCGGCCGCTCACCGCGGCTGACCTTCCGCCCGCGCTGCGGCAGGCATTCGCCGAGCGGGACGGGCGCGTCGGCCTGCTCCTGGTGGTGCACCCGGGGCCGGCGTTCGACGGCTGGAGCGTGCGCGGAATCCGCCGCGCCGTCGACGAGCTGCGCGGGCTGAACCTGCCCGCGGACGTGCAGATCAGCGGACCGGAGGTGATCTTCGCCGACATGATGCGCGAGGTGGAGACGGCGCTGCCCCGCGCCGGGCTTGTCTCGGCGGCGCTGGTGTGCGGAGTGCTCTTCGCGATGTTCGGCGCCTCGGTCGAGGGCGCAACCGGGCTCCTCGCGCTGGCGGCGGGCCTGCTCGGCATGATCGCCGCGCTGCAGGCGCTGGACGTGCGCCTCGACTTCCTCAGCGCCTTGGCGCTTCCCATCACCATCGGCATCGCGGGCGACTACCCGCTCAACGTGCTCGCGCGGCTGCGCCAGGACCGGCTGGCCGGCGCGCCGTGGCAGGGGCTCCGACGCACCGGATCGGCGGTGCTGCTCTGTTCCCTGACCACCGCCATCGGCTACGCCGTGCTGCTGGCGTCGGACGCGGGGGCGATCCGATCCTTCGGCCTCGCGGCGCTGCTCGGCGAGGCGAGCTGTCTCTGCGCTGCGCTGCTTTTCGCGCCGGGGCTCGCCCGCCTCGCGCAGTTGGCGCGGAGGGATTAGGATTTCGCCATGCCACGCAAATTCGAAGGCGAGCGCACCATGGCCGACGCCGAGCAGGACGCGCTCGAGGAGCGCAGGGCCCCCGGCGCCGATACGCGCTGCATCTGCGGCTCGGAACGCTTCGTGCTCGAGGCGTATCTCGAGGTGGAAGGCGGGATGCCGAACCCCGAGCCCATCGAGGTGGAGGCGCTCACCTGCCCGGAATGCGGGCGCGAGTACGAGCCCGTCGTCGTCGGCGAACGGGTGCTGCGCGGCGAGTTCCGCGGCTACTTCGACGAAGAAGACGAGGCCTGATCTGCGGCGCGCGTTCTTCGCCGCGCTCTGCTGCTGCGCGCACGGCCCTTCGGCGCCGCCGGGATTCGGGCTCAGCAAGGAGCGGGCGATCGAGGTCTGCTTGCCGCCCGGAGAGAAGGCCTACCTGGGTGGCCTGCGCTGCGGGGACGGCTCGGCGCCAAAGCCGCGGCGGGTGGGCAGCATCGGCACCCGCACGAAGCCGCTCGATCCGAACGACCCGCGCATCTTGCTGCAGATGGATCCGGAGCGGCCGCTCGCGCCGGGCGAGCCCGACCTGCACATCGTCGACGCCGTCGAGGCGCACTGCCCCGGCGCCGTCTACACGCTCTTCTTCGACATGTACCACTGCCCGGCGCGAGAGCAGCCCGCACCCGAGGGATTGAGCAGATAGGCGGCAAGCTGTTGGCTTGAGCCCGGGGCCGGCTTCAGGCCGAAATCCTGAGCCTCACTCCGTCCGCCACTGCCCGATCGGCGCCGGCGGCGGAGGGATGTCCTCCTCGCGCGTGCGGCCGAGGTTGAGGTTCTCCGCCGCGGTGCCGATCAGCTTCACCAGCTCGTGGTCGCGCCACCCCTTGTTCGCCTCGCCGTGCAGGAACTCGACCGCGCTCGCCCGCGTGCGCGCGCGGTGGTAGGGCCGGTCGGTGGTGATGGCGTCGTAGATGTCGGAGAGCTGGAGAACCTGCGCGGGCACCGGAAAGGCGCTGCCCTTGATGCCGTCGGGATAGCCGGTGCCGTCCAGCTTCTCGTGGTGCCAGCGGATGATCGGCAAGAGCGCGCGCAGGCTCTTGAGCGGCTCGCAGATGCGCTCCCCGATGAGGGGGTGCTTGTTCATCACGATGCGCTCTTTGCTGGTGAGCAGGCCTGCCTTGTTGATGATCTCGTTCGGGATCCCGATCTTGCCGATGTCGTGCAGCACGCCGCCCTGCCGCAGCGCCTCGCGGGTCTCCTCGTCGAGCCCGGCGAGCCGCCCCGCCTCGACGGCCAGCGCGCCGACGCGCTCGGTGTGGCCTTCGGTATAGGCGTCCTTCGCCTCCACCGCGTTGGCGAGCGCGAAGATCACCTGCGAGCTGTCCTCCAGCCGATCGGTGGCGAGCCGCGTCCGCAGCGCCGCCCGGAGCCGCGCCTGCAGCTCGGCGACCGGCGGAGGAAAGGAGAGGACGTGGTCGGCACCGGCATCCAGAGCCGCGATCAAAGAGAGCTGGCCGTCGTCCGCGCAGGCGACCACCGGGAGGAGGCGGGTCGAGGCGGCGCCTTTGATGCGCCGGCAGATGGCCAGCCCCGTCTCCGACGAGCCGCGCAGGTCGATGAAGGCCAGCGCGGGCTTCGCCGCCAGAAGGGCGTCGGCGGCAGAAATGACGGAATCGACTTCAACGACGCCGTAGCCGGCGCCGAGCGCCGAACCCACCGCCGTCCGAAACTCCTCGTCCCCGGCCAGCAGCACCAAAATCTGCATGGTCTGCACAGCCTAACATGAGCGCTGGCTCGTACGATCATCGTCCGTCGTTGGCCTGCGTCGACTCAAGATCCCAGGCCGACCCAGCTCGATCCGTCCGGGTAGAACTCGCGCTTCCAGATCGGCGCGTCCTTCTTCAGCGCTTCGATGGCGTGGCGGCAGGCCTCGAATGCATCCGCGCGATGCGGAGCGGCTGCCGCGATGACCACCGAGAGCTCGCCGGGCTGCAGCGCGCCGGTGCGGTGATGGATGGCGACCCGCGCGCCCCAGCGCTCCTGCGCCTGCGCGGCGATGTGGCCGAAGACGCGCAGCGCCATCTCGGGATACGCCTCGTACTCCAGCCGCACGACCGCTTTGCCATGGTTGCTCGCCCGCACCGTGCCGACGAAGCTGACCACCGCGCCGCAGTCGGCGCCGGCGACCTCGCGCAGCGGCGCTTCGGCGGCGAGCGGCTCGGGCCCGATGCGCTGCGCGCCCGCGCCTCCGGACACCGGCGGGATCAGCGCCACCTCGGCGCCGTCGCGCAGCTTGCGATCGGGTTGCGCGAAGTCCTGATCGACGGCGATGCGCAGCTTGCCCGCGACCGCCTGCAGGGCCGGATGGCGCTCGCACGCGGCGGCGAGCGCCTGGGCGGCGGTGGCGCCCTCGGGCAGCTCCAGCGCCTCGTGGGAGACGCCGGCGCGCTCTCGCGCCGCAGCGAAATAGAGGATGTTCACCCGCACCGGATGCAATCTACCGCTCTCCGTTGACGCTCGCGAGGGCGCTCTCTACAGTGCGCGCGCCTATGGCCCACAACCTGACCGTCGACGAGCTGCTCGCGCTCCTCAAGGACGAATCGCTCAAGGAAGGCAGCATCGCCGAGGAGATGGAGTGCGCGGGCTGCCCGCGGCCGGAGGCGGGGCAGGTGCAGCAGGCGCGCGACGCGCTTTCCAGGCTACGGGTCGAGGCGGTGGCCCAGACGGCGGGGCTGGAAGGCCCGGACGCGCGCGGGCTCGCGGCCGACATTGCGGCGCTGCCGGAGATGCTGGCGCTTGCGCTGGTGCACGCTGCCGGGCGGGCCTCGCGGCAGGAGGTGCTCTTGCAGCTGGCGCTGGGTGGAAACAAGGCGCTGGCCAAGGAGGCGAAGCGCGAATTGCAGCGCCTGAAGCAAAAGGGCGTGGTGGTGCAGGAGATCCGGCCGCAGGGGGAGGCGGTGCTGAAGCCGTTGCCCGAGGCGGAGGCGCCCTCCTGCTACGCCAGCTCCATCGATGCCTACGGGGAGCGCGCCATCTGGTGGGCGCGGCCTGCCCGCCAGGGCGTCGAGGTGGTGCAGGTGGTGATCTCGGACCTGAAGGGCATCCTCGCGGTCGACGCGCTCGCCTTGTCGCGGCGCTCCTACCGCGAGTTCGTCAAACGGCTGCCGCGGACCAACGTGGTCACCACTGCGGAGATTTCCAGGGAGCACGCGCGGCAGCTGATCGCCGACGCCGAAGCGGAAGGGACGCGCAACGGCTTCGCTCCGCCGGAGAGCTACGCGGGGGCACTGCGGCTCCTCGGCCCGGCGCCGGAGACGCCGCCGCCGTCGCCGGGCGCCGCGGTGGATCTGGGCGCGGACGGCGAGCTGCCGCACCAGCTGGCGGGCGCGGCGTTGTTCGAGGATCCGCTCTTCATGTCGTGGATTCCGGAAGAGGACGCGCTGCGATCGTTCGCGCTCAAGGTCGACGAGATCGCGGTCAGCAAGCTCTACATCGATGCGCTGCAGCGGCAGCAGGCGTTCGACCGCGCCGCCGAGGACGCCGCGCTGCGGTACTTCACGCCGCAGCGGCGGGCGCTCTATGCGAAGCGGCTGCTGGAGATGGCGCACGCGCTCGCTTCCACGGGGCGTATCGACGCCGCCCGCACCGCGTTGGCGGTCTCGCGCGCGCTGCCTGCCGACCCCTCCACGCCCTTCTGCCGCGCGCTCTTCTCCCACACGCTGCAGGGTCGCCTGGAGCCAGCCCCTCCGGAGCCAGCGGCGCCGCCTGCCGGCACGCTGGTGATGCCGTGAGCGAGCAGCGGAATCCGCTGCCTACCACCGACGCGGTCATCGCCGGAACCGACGGGCGGGTGGTCCTCATCCTGCGCAAGAACGAGCCGCAGGGCTGGGCCTTGCCGGGCGGCTTCGTCGACGCGGGCGAGGAGCTGGGCGCCGCCTGCCGCCGCGAGGCGCGCGAGGAGACGGGGCTCGACGTCGAGCTGGTCGCGCAGCTGTTCACGTATTCGGATCCGAAGCGCGATCCGCGCAAGCACACCATCTCGACCGCCTACGCGTGCAAGGCGAAGCCGGGCGCGCAGCCGGTGGCGGCCGACGACGCCAGGGACGCTCGCTGGTTCGGCGAGACGGACGTCCCCTGGGGCGAGCTGTGCTTCGACCACGGGCAGATCCTGCGCGACTACTTCCACTGGGTCCGCACCGGCGAGCACCGGAAGCTCTGAGCTCGCGGCGGCCAAAAATGCGACGGACGGCGGACCTCCCAGAGGTCCACCGTCCAGTTGCTGAACAAAAAAAATAATTTTTTTTATTTTTTCGCGGCCTATTTCGACGGTTCCGAGGTGGGCGGAGGAACCGGCATGCCCTCGGGGCGCGCCAGCGTGCGGGCGCTCGCATCGGCCTGTTGCCACCGGTTGTACAGCGCCACCGCGTTGGAGCGCTGCTCCGCCGCATCGTGCTGGAGCTGGGCCTCGTGACTGCGTGCCGCCGCGAGCTGCTGCTCGAGATCGCCCGGATTGACCGACGCTGCCTGCGGGGCATTGCCGGCCTTCATCGCCCGGTACTTCGCTGACTCGGTGGCCGCGTGCGCAGTGAGCACGTGCGCCTCGGCCGCTTTGCGCTCCGTCTCGGACACCGCGATCAGTTGGTTCAGGTAGCTGAGCTTGAAGTCCGTCGCCTTCACCCGATCCTGTGCCGCAGCGATGTCCTGGTCAGCGCGCGCCATCTGGTCCGGCGGGGCGTACTGCTTCTTGAGCAGGTCGCGCTCCGCCATGCTGCGCTTGAGCTGCGCCTCTGCCACGTCCTTCTCGCTCTTGGCCACCTCCAGCCTGGCCCGAGCGTCCGCCTCGGCGGCACGCGTCTTGGCGACCGCGTCGTTGGCGCGGCCCTCCTCGATGCGCGCATTGTCGACCGGCTCCATCTGCCGCTCGTCCAGCCGCGCCAGACCGGAGTCGTCTACCTTCGACATCGCCTTTTGCTGCGCGCAGCCGACCGCCAGCAGCGCGCCTGCACCCCAAATCATCAGCTTCCTCATACGCCCCCAATCGATCGTCCAGGTTTGAACGTAGTCACCCCACGGCCGGGAGGCATGAGCTATGCTGCCGCGCTTCCATGTCCATCGTCGTCGCCATCGTGGGCCTCGGGCTCCTCATCGCGGCCCACGAGGCGGGCCACCTCCTGCTCGCTCGCTTGATGGGGATGCGGGTGGAGACCTACTCGCTGGGCTTCGGCCCGCGCATCGCCGGCTTCAAGAGCGGCGACACCGATTACCGGCTGTCCGCGCTGCCGCTCGGCGGCTACTGCAAGATCGCCGGCTTCACGCCCGACGACCCCGCCGCGCAGGATCCCAACGACACCGGCTCGTACATGAACAAGCCCGCCTGGCGGCGCTTCCTCGTCATCGCGGCCGGGCCGGGGGTGAACTACTTCGTCGCCTTCCTCATCATGGCGCTTCTCTATGTCACCCGCGGCTTCCTCGACCTGACCACCTCCCGCATCGAAGTGTTCCCCGGGGGGCCGGCCGCGGCGGCCGGGCTGCGGACCGGCGATCAGATCGTCGCCGTGGACGGCGTGACGGTGGCGTCGTTCGACGAGTTGAAACGGGAGCTGCAGAAGCCGGGTGCGCCTGCCGAGCGGCAGATCGAGGCGCTGCGCGCGGGCGCGCGAGAGAAGTTCGCCGTGCGCCCCGATCACGGCGCCATCTCGGTGAAGCTCGATCACGTGCTGGTGCAGCTCTCCCTCGGCGCAGCCATCCCGCGGGCGCTGCGCGACGTCTGGACCCTCAACGCGGCCACGCTGGGCGCGCTCTTCGATGCGCTGCGCGGCAAAGGCAGCGCCTCGCTGGCGGGGCCCATCGCCATCGTCCGCCAGTCGGCCGCCGAGGTGAAGCGCGGCCTCGCCGACTTCGCCAGCATCCTCGCCAACATCTCGGTGGGGCTGGCGCTGTTCAACTTCCTGCCGGTGCCCGCGCTCGACGGCGGCCGCCTCGTCTTTCTCGGCGTCGAGCTGGTCACCGGGCGCAAGGTGAACGCGCGGCTCGAGTCGGTGGTGCACGTGATCGGCCTTCTGCTCTTGCTCGGCCTCATCATCACGGTGGTGCTCTTCGGCGATCTGCAACTCGGCAAGCGGCTCTTCAGCCGCAGCTGAAGACCATCCCATGGTAGACCACCGCGCCATGGCCAAGACGCGCAAGACCCTGGGCCGCAAGCCGGCTGCCAAAGCCGCGGGCCGCGGCGCTGCCAAGAAGGCGCCGGCCGCGCTGCAGTTCACCGACGCCGACCGCGACCTGCTGCGGCGCCTCTCCGAGCGCACCGGCCTCGCGGCGCACGAAGTGGTGGCGCGCGCGCTGGCGGGCTACGCAGCGGCGGTCGCGCCAGGCATGCCCTTGCACCCTGAGCCGCCGCGCAAGGGCAAAAAGGGCGAGCCGCCGCCGCAGAAGCTGTACCTCTCGGTGGACGGCAAGCCGGAGATCGAGATCGGACAGCCTGAGTTCGTGATGGGCTCGGGCGAGGACGTCGACCTGCGCCTCGACCTGCCCCTCATTTCGCCCCGGCACGCCCGTATCCTCTGGAGGGAAGGTCGCCATGTTTTCGAGGACTTGCGCTCCGACAAGGGCTCCTTCCGGCTGGGGCAGCCGGTCGACGTGCGGTTCATCGAGACCGGCGACGAGATCGACCTGGGCGGCTTCCTCCCGGTGCGCTTCCGGCTGGCATAGGGGCTTGTAACCTTCTCGCGGGCTCCTGGGTCGGCCTACGGGAGGCGATGGTCATGGCGAGGGAGAGGATGACGCAGGACCAGCTCCAGGAGGACGCCCTGCTGCGCGAGGCGCGGGCGATCATGCCCCCGCTCGCCGCTCGGGAACCCCGGGCGGGTTTCGCGGCGATGGTGGCGCTGAACGCCCGCGACCGGCGCTTTCCCAAGTTCGCGGGCTGGCTGCGCTGGAGCTTTGGCGGGCTGGCGCTCGCCGGCGCGGCGGCGGTAGCCCTGGCGCTGGCGATGCCGCCCCCGCACCATGAAGAGGACGTCGTGCTGGCGCAGCGACTCGAGCTCCTGGAGGACCTGTCTGTGGTGCAGAACCAGCAGGCGCTCGAGGACCTGGACGTGGTCGAGGTGCTGCACACGTTGCAGCCGGAGGGCCGCCCATGAGCCGGGCGCTGCTCATCGCCGCGGCCCTGCTCTGTGCCGCGCCCGCTCGCGCCCAGACGGCGGAGGAGCGGTTCCGCAGCCTGCCTGCTGAACAGCAGGAGGAGCTGCGGCTGAAGTTCCGCCAGCTGCAGCAGCTGCCGCCCGGGCAGCGCGCCGAGCTGCAGCAGAATCTCCAGCGACTGCAGGCGATGCCGCCGGAGCAGCGGCAGAAGGTGGAGGAGAACTACCGCCGCTTCCAGAAGATGGGCTCCGCGGAGCGGCAACAGGTTTTGCAACGCTGGGAGGAGTTCAAGAATCTGCCTCCCGAGAAGCGCGCCGAGCTGCGCGCGCAGCTGCGGCGTGTGCTGGAAGCCGACCCGGCGGAGCGCAAGCAGATCCTGGAGAACATGCACCGCTGGCAGCAGATGACGCCGCGGGAGCGCGAGGAGCTGCGGCAGAAGTTCCGGGAGCGCCGCCAGCAGCGCAAGCTGGAGCGGCAGGATAAAAAGCTGGAGCGGCGGCTGGAGCGCCGGCACCCGTAACATGCGTCCCTGGATCTGCAAGTTGTTGGCGGCGCTGGTCTGTGCAGGCGCGGCACGCGCGCAGGATCGGCGTACCGAGCCGCCTCCGCCGCCGCAGCAGAGGCAGCCGGCGCCGCCGCCGCTCTCGCAGGAGGACGCGGAGCTGGTGAAGGAGCTGGCGCTCCTCGAGCAGATGGACCTGGTCAAGAACCTCGAGCTGTTTCAGCCCGACAAGGAAGACGAGAAAGAGCCGCAGCAGCTGCAGCCCTGACGATCGTTCGGCGGTGATTGCCGCTGCGGCGGCGCAAACTCACGCCGCGCGGCCCCGCCCGAGCACCTTGCCCAGATACTGCCCGGTGTAGCTGCCCTTCGCCTGAGCCACCTGCTCGGGAGTGCCGGTGGCGACGATCAGGCCGCCCTTGTCGCCGCCCTCGGGGCCGACGTCGATGATGTGATCGGCGCACTTGATCACGTCGAGGTTGTGCTCGATGACCAACACGGTGTTGCCGGCGTCGACCAGCCGGTTGAGCACGATGAGCAGCCGGCGGATGTCCTCGAAGTGCAGGCCTGTGGTCGGCTCGTCGAGCACGTAGAGCGTGCGGCCGGTGTCGGTGCGCGCCAGCTCGCGGGAGAGCTTGATGCGCTGCGCTTCGCCGCCCGAGAGCGTCGGCGAGGGCTGGCCGATCTTGATGTAGCCGAGCCCCACGTCGTCCAGCGTCTTCAAGATGCGGATGATCTCCTTGTGCACGCTGAAGTGCTCCATCGCCTCGCGCACGCTCATGTCGAGCACCTCGGCGATGTTCTTGCCCTTGAACTGGACCCGCAGCGTGGCGTCGTTGAAGCGCTTGCCGTGGCACACCTCGCAGGGGACGTAGACGTCGGCGAGGAAGTGCATCTCCACCACTTTGAGACCATCGCCCTCGCAGGCTTCGCAGCGGCCGCCCTTGACGTTGAAGGAGAAGCGCCCGGGCTCGTAGCCGTAGGCGCGCGCTTCCGGCGAGCGGGCGAAGACGTCGCGGATGCAGTCGAAGACCTTGGTGTACGTGGCCGGGTTCGAGCGCGGCGTGCGTCCGATTGGCTTCTGGTCGATCTCGATCACCTTGTCGAGGTGCTCGATGCCCGAGAGCGCCTTGTATGCGCCCGGCGCATCGCGCGAGCCGTAGATGGCGCGCGCCAGCGCCGGGTAGAGGATGCGGTTGACCAGCGTGGACTTGCCCGCGCCCGACACGCCGGTGACGGCGACGAGGCAGCCGAGCGGGATGTCGACGTCCACTTCCTTCAGGTTGTTGGCGGCCGCGCCCAGCAGCCGCACCCACTTGCCGTTGCCGCGCCGGCGCTGCGCGGGGATGTCGATCTTGCGCCGCCCCGAGAGGTACGCGCCGGTCAGCGAGCGCTCGGTCTTCATCACGTCCTGGGGCGAGCCCTGGGCGACGATCTCGCCGCCCAGCTCGCCCGCGCCCGGCCCGAAGTCGACGATGAAGTCGGCCTCCACCATGGTCTCCTCGTCATGCTCGACGACGATGACCGAGTTGCCGAGGTCGCGCAGCCGCTTCAGCGTCGAGAGCAGCCGCGCGTTGTCGCGCTGGTGCAGGCCGATGGACGGCTCGTCGAGGATGTAGATGACGCCGGTCAGCTCGGAGCCCATCTGTGAGGCGAGCCGGATGCGCTGGGACTCGCCGCCGCTGAGCGAAGGGCCGGGCCGGTCGAGCGTGAGGTAGCCGAGCCCGACGTCGATGAGGAAGCGCAGGCGGTTGCCGATCTCCTTGAGCAGCTCGGCCGCGATCACCCTTTCGTTTCCCACCAACGGCAGCGCGCCGATGAACTCCGTCGCTCCCTCGATGGTCAGGCGCGAGAGCTCGACGATGCTCTTGCCGCGCGTCTCGACGCCGGCCTTGTCGAGCGCGTCGCCTACGCTGACGGCGCGGCTTTCGGGCCGCAGGCGCTCGCCCTGGCAGGCGCTGCACGGCTTGTCGCTGAAGTAGCGCAGGTAGTGCTTGCGCATGCTCTCGGAGGTCGTCTCCTTGAAGCGGCGCATGAGCATGGGGATGATGCCTTCGAACGCGGTCTTGTACGTGCCGGTGCGGCCGCCTTCGGACCACTTGATGCTCATGGTCTCGTCGCCGGAGCCGTAGAGGAGCAGCTCCCGCACCTCCCGGGGCAGATCCTTCCAGGGCTTGTCGAGCGGCACCTTGAAGGACTGCGAGAGCGACTCGATCATCCGGAAGGTCCAGCCGCCCTGCTTCTCGAGCGCGTGCGTCCACGGTTCGACTGCGCCGCCGCGGATGGACTTGTTCTGGTCCGGCACGATCAGGTCCGCGTCCATCTCCGGCCTCGTGCCGAGGCCGTTGCACTCGTGGCACATGCCGAGCGGGTTGTTGAAGGAGAAGCTGTGCGGCGCCAGCTCGGGGAAGCTGATGCCGTCGACCGGGCAGGAGAGGTGCTCCGAGTACATGCTGTGCGTCTCGCCGCCGCCTTTGAGCTGGGTGAGCGCGTGCAGGACGCCCTTGCCCTCGCGCAGCGCCGTCTCCACGGAGTCGTGCAGACGGCTGTCGGCGCCCTTGATGACGATGCGATCCACCACCACCGCGATGTCGTGCTTGCGCTTCTTGTCGAGCTCGATGTCCTCGTCGAGGTCGCGGATGACGCCGTCGACCCGGACGCGGGCGAAGCCGCGCTTGCGCGCGTCGGCCAGCACTTCCTTGTGCTCGCCCTTGCGCTGCTCGATGAGGGGGGCGAGGAGGGTCAGCTTGGTGCCCTCGGGCAGCTTGGCCAGCTCCTCCGCGATCTGCTGCGCGCTCTGCTTGCCGACCCGCCGCCCGCAGATGGTGCAGTGCTGCCTGCCCACCGCCGCGTAGAGGACGCGCAGGTAGTCGTGGATCTCGGTGATGGTGCCCACCGTCGAGCGCGGGTTGTTGCTGGCTGCCTTCTGCTCGATGGAGATGGTGGGCGAGAGCCCGCGGATGACGTCGTAGTGCGGCTTCTCCATCTGCCCGAGGAACTGGCGCGCGTAGGCGGACAGCGACTCGACGTAGCGGCGCTGGCCCTCGGCGTAGAGGGTGTCGAAAGCGAGCGAGCTCTTGCCGCTGCCGGAGACGCCGGTGAAGACCACCAGGCGCTTCTTCGGGATCTCCAGCGTGATGCCCTTGAGGTTGTGCTCGCGGGCACCCTTCACCAGGATCGATTCGGGCTCCATGCTTTCCTTCAGGTGCTGGGGGAACCGAGCAGGATAAAGGGCGGCGGCAGCGTTCTCAAGCATGAACCGCAGCCTGCCATCGGGGTCTGACATCGCTTGGCGTTCCTTCGGGCGGACAGGTAGACGAGCCCTCCGTGAGGCCCCTCTGGTTTACCGAAGCGCCAGCAGACGCCGCGCAGCCGGGACCTCTTGCGGATCGAGCGTGACCGCAGCTTCGAGGAGCGCTCTCGCGCGCACAGGGTCCCGCTCGCGCAGCCCGTCTCTGGAGAGCCGCGCCGCCAGCCGCG
>WNFI01199731.1_pt1 | contig 19199 bp, 16 predicted proteins | sample 5400471 | NCBI WGS metagenome assembly WNFI01 (sample SAMN13153348, study PRJNA577476) | soil metagenome | isolation source: 100 cm saprolite on Douglas fir-dominated hillslope | place: USA:California | collected 2013-09-17 | reverse complement strand
GTTGAACACGGGGCAGCGTTGTCCGCGCATCCGGCTCAGCCCAACCCAGCGACGCATGCGCCAGAAACTGCGCGGGCCCACCGGACAAGCGGTCTATCGCCGACGCAAGGCTTTGGTAGAACCGGTTTGGGGAACGCTCAAAGAACAACGCGGCATGCGGCGGTTTCGGTTACGTGGATTGGAAAAAGTGAGCACGGAGTTCACCCTGGCCGCCATCGCGTTCAACCTGACCCGGCTCCTGGCCCACCCCCAGACCCGGACCGCAACCATAACAACAATCGGCTGATGATCGCGTTCTCACGCGCTCTCTGGAAGCCCCTGAGGGCCCCGCTAATGTTCTTTCATCTGCTCCGCCCTACTTCGCGCTTCCTGTGCCTGCTGCGTCATCCCTTTCGCTTGATATGCGTCCGCTAACCCGTTCTCAACACTGGCGTCATCGCCGCTTGCTTTTTGCTTGAGATAAGCGGCAATCGCCTCATCGTACATCTTAAGCTTCAAATAGGACGTACCCATCTCTGCATACAGCCCCGAGAAATCCTTGTTCAGGCGCTCCGCATTCTTGAACTCGTCAATTGCCGCCTGATTATTGTCTTCCGCCGCCAACGCCATGCCCATCGCCATGTGAGCGTCGGCGTCGTTGGGATCCTGCGCCAGCACTTGCTTGAATTCGTCCTTCGCTTCACTCAGCCGCTTCTGGTTCAGATAGTCAATTCCCAGGTCGATGCGCGCCTCCGCATTTTGCGGATCGAGTTCGAGCACTCGCTTGAATTCCGCCTCTGCCTGCGCCGACTGACCTTGATTGAAATACGCCCGTGCCAGTTCGAAGTGCGCCGGAGCATAGTCAGGCCTCTGCTTCACTATCTTCTGCAATTGCACGATCGCCTGCGCCGGGTTCCGTTCTTCGAGTTCGCCGATCTGCCCAAGCCCCATCGGAATCCCGCGCCAGGATTTCACTCCTAACGCTGCCGTCGCAACCAACAGCGCCACGAACAAAATAACGCCCGCGCGGCGTGCCGGATTGTCATGCTGCGGTGCAATGCGAGCAATCGTCGCGCCCAGGATCAATCCGGTAACAAGTCCTCCGATGTGCGCGGCGTTGTCGATGCCTCGAAAGAAGCCGCCACCAAACAAGCTGATGCCCGCAAAAATCAGTAGACTTCGCAGGGTGCCTCCGATGGCAACGCGAGGCAACGAAAATTCACCCAGATAGAACGACGCGATCAGCGCACCCGCTAAGCCAAATATCGCGCCCGATGCGCCCACACTCAGCACGCCGGGATGCCAAGCCACGCTCGCCAGCCCCGCGCCAATTCCTGAAAGAACGTAAATGCTGGCGAAGGTCCAGCGGCCATAGAGCGACTCGCTCAGCACGCCGAGATTCCACAAGCACCACATGTTCATAGCGATGTGGATGATATCGCCGTGAAGAAACATATACGTAAAGAGCCGCCACCATTGCCCGGACAAGGTGTAAGGCCCGAAGTTCGCGCCCCAATGCACGGACAGCAACCCCGCAAATCCATGGCCCGGACTTAGAGCAGCCAACGGCTCGGCGCTCGCCAGCACCATCCCCAGAAACACCGCAATGTTGGCACCGAAGAGAATTTGCGTGAGTCCGACACTCATCTGCGGGCGGACCCACGGCGCAGGCATGACGCGCTGCTTGTCTGCAACGACTTCGCCGCGCTGGATGGCCTGATACTCTACGCACCACTGGCACAGCTTTTTCCCGAACGAAAAAGCAGGAAGCTTACGGCCGCATTGAACGCAATTCGCCATAGGTTAGTAATGTAAAACGCACTTACACCGACTCTCATCGAGAGTCATGGGAAGGGCATGGCTTCAGCCGTGCCGCTACGCCTCCATAAGAATGCTGGCTTTAGCCGCTGAGGGAGCCACGCTTTTCCACAGGAGCACTTAACAGATCAACTCTAGCAGTTTGACATGCGCGGCGAATCTTTGGGAAGCCTGACGGGGAGGTTAGTGAATCGTCTTGGTCTTTCTCGACATGTAATCCATCAGCAGATACTGGCCCAGCGTATAGGGCGTGGTGAAGTAGGCTTTGCCGCGGCACATCTCCGTAACTTTCTGCACGAACTGGACCAGGCCATAATCGGACGCAAGCATGAAGGTGTTGATCAGCACTCCGGCGCGCTTGCACTTGGAAACTTCTTCCAGCGTCTGGCTCACGACCAGCGGATCGAGGCCGAAGGCGTTTTTATAGATACGTCCGTCTTCGAGGGTGAGTGCCGAAGGTTTGCCGTCAGTGATCATGACGATCTGCTTCATGTCTTTGCGTTGGCGCTGCAAGATTCTTTGTGCCAGGCGTAGGCCTTCACGGGTGTTGGTGTAGTACGGTCCGACTTTGACGCGCGCGAGCTGCGAGAGCGGGACTTCTTCGGCGGAATCGTGGAAGAGCACCAGCGACAGCGAGTCTCCGGGATACTGCGTGCGAATGAGATGCGACAGTGCCATGGCGACTTTTTTCGCAGGCGTGAATCGATCTTCGCCGTAAAGAATCATGGAGTGCGAGCAGTCGAGCATCAGCACCGTTGCGCACGACGACTGGTACTCGCACTGATGCACCTGCAAATCGCGGTACTCGATGTTCAGCGGTAGCTTCAGCCCTTCGCGCGCAATGGCGCTGGAAAGCGTCGCGGTGATGTCGAGATTGAGCGTATCGCCGAACTCGTAAGTCTTCGAAGATCCGCTGGCCTCAATGCCGGTGGCGAGGTCGCGTGTGTCGTGGCGCCCGAAGCTGGATTTGCCCAGCGAACCCAGCAGGTTGCGCAACGATTTGAAGCCCAGGAAGTCGAGACTCTTGTCAGTGATCTCAAATTTTGCTTGCTGTTGGCCTTCCCCAGTTTGTCCGCCCACGCTCGACTGGCGGGACGGGTCATGCGGGTCGTCAATGGAAATATAGTCTTCCTGCTGCATGCGTTCGATGAGCTTTTCGATCAACTCATCGAGCTGACCGTCCATGGCCATTTGCTGCAAGCGCTCCTTCATCTCTTCGTCAAATTGATCGCCTTCCATCAGCGCCTGTTCGAGAGCACGCCGAAGCTCGTCGAGCGTGTGCTCACCCTCCGGCATCTCGTACCACATGTCGCTCTGAAAGCCGCTCTGCAGCAGATAGTCCGAGAGCGCGCTGAGCAAGTCTTCCATGCTCATTTCGCCGGCGGGATCAGGCACGTATTTGGAATAGCGAATGCGTTTCATAACAACGTCGTTGGTCGTCGGTCGTTGGCCCTTAGGCTTTGGTCTTTGAATTTAGCCAACGACCAACGGCTAACGACCAACGAGGTTCTAGTTAAATTGCCTTCTCTGTCTCGAAGGCCGGTCTTCCGGCTCAAATGTCTTCTCCCGTTCGCGCGGCTCCTGCTTCTTTTCACCCGCTTTGAATACGCGCTCTTCGTTCCTGCCAATGCGCTTATGCGCGTGCAGACCTTCCAGAATGAATTCGCAGGCAGAGACCTGCAATTCGGAGCTGTCGTTGTGCGAAACACTTAGCGGGCCAAGCTTGTCACCCAACCCTTGGATCCCTTTCAGGTTTTCCAGCGCTTCGGACGCGGAAATCGAATCTGATAGTTGAATCTCACCGCCGAGATCGAACCACTGCACAATCTGATTTACGTTCGCGCCAGTGAAATATTCGTCGTAGGTCTTGGCGATGGCGGCGCGAATCAGTTCGCGGCCCACGAAGTCCGCACCCTTCATCTCACCTTCATATTCGAGTTCGAGCTTGCCCGTGATCGCAGGCAGAGCAGCGTAAACGTCGCTGATGCGTGGCACGACCAGCTTTTCTTCGTTACGAATAGCGCGGCGCTCGGCATTGGAGATCACATTCTCCATTGCAGAAATTGGCAGGCGCTGGCTCACGCCGGAGCGCTTGTCGATTTTCTTATCTTCGCGCGCAGCAAAAGCAATGCGCTCAATCACTTCCTGCACATAACTCGGGAGGTGCAAAGCGTTACCATTCCGCCGCGTCCAGGCTTCCTGCGCGGTTATGGCGATGCCTTCCTCCACCGTCGCGGGATAGTGCGTGCGAATTTCCGATCCGATGCGGTCCTTGAGCGGCGTGATGATCTTCCCGCGCGCCGTGTAGTCTTCGGGATTCGCGCTGAACACCAGCGCCACGTCGAGCGGCAGGCGAATGGGGTAGCCCTTAATCTGTACATCGCCTTCCTGCATGATGTTGAACAGGCCAACCTGAATCTTTCCCGCGAGATCGGGCAATTCATTGATGGCGAAGATGCCGCGATTAGCGCGGGGTAGCAATCCGTAGTGGACCGTGAACTCGCTCGACAACTCGTGTCCGCCGCGAGCCGCTTTGATGGGGTCGATGTCGCCGATCAAGTCGGCGATCGTAACGTCAGGCGTGGCCAGCTTCTCCACATAACGTTCGTCCGCAGTAAGGTACGCGATGGGAGTGTCATCGCCGCGCTCAGCAATTTTGTCGCGGCAGTTGCGGCAGATGGGAGCGTAAGGATTGTCGTGAATTTCGCATCCCGCAACGTAGGGCATGTGAGGATCGAGCAGTGTGGTAAGAGCGCGCAGGATGCGGCTCTTGGCTTGCCCACGAAGTCCGAGCAGAATGAAATTATGGCGCGAAAGAATTGCGTTGATGATCTGCGGCACGACCGTGTCGTCGTATCCCACTATGCCGGGGAACACGGCGGCATCGCCATTGGCGCGCAGCCGGGCGGTGAGGTTTTCGCGCAATTCATCTTTAACATGGCGCGTGCGCAAAAGTTCTTCTGGAAAGGTGCTGCGGCGCAGATCGCCTAGCGTGCGCGGAAGACTCATGAAAGGAACCCCCGGGAAAAACAAATACACGAACAAATACTTTTGTCGATTATACGCGCGGTCGGTGAAGCGCGCGGACGGGCTGGTCAGTGCGCGTGTCCGTTGCCGCCAGCTTTTTGGCGTGCGCGGGCGACGCGACGAAGACTGGGAAGAATATTTTCCAGATATGCGGCGAGCGCAGAGATGCGTTCATTCTCTGAATGCATCTCCAGAAGAGTTTGCTTGAAGTCGAGATCAAGCGGCAGAGATCCGGCAAGATAAAACGAAAGAGTGGACTGGTCGGCCGCGGAAAGATCCTGCACGGCGCCCGCCAAGGTAAGAACCTCGCGATGAAATTGAACCGCGCGTGCAGTCTCTGCCGGAACGGGCATGCTGGGGATTTCGCTCAAGAACAATACTTCAGCCCGCAGAAACGATCGTTCGTGATTCAGTTCCAGCACTTCGAAGCGCTGCCGGCCTTCGGCGACCAGGTCGAGGCGGCCGTCGGAATATTCCTTCGTAACGGTGACGATCTCGGCCGTGCATCCAACACCGGCAAGACCTTTATCGAGAGCTCGGATGATTCCAAAGGGCGCATTGTTGGCGCGGGATTCACCGATCATCTCTTTATAGCGTGGCTCGAAAATGTGCAAAGGAAGAAGAATGCCGGGAAGGAGCACAACGTCGAGCGGAAAGAGAGGAAGAAGCGTCACAAGTCTCCAGGCGTGAATCGATCTTGCAGGTGCTTCGATTGTACGACAGAGAATGTCCGGGCCATCGACAGCGGCTTGACTTGTTAAGGTGCGGGGATTAAAACGCCAGCATGGAGATTGCAGGAAAAGTAGTTGTGGTAACGGGCGCTTCCATGGGTATCGGCGAAGCCATCGCCAAGCTTTTTGCCGATCAGGGGGCCAGTGTCGTTCTACTTTCGCGCGACGCGGCAAGAGTCGAGGCGGCTCGCGGTCGCATCGGCCACGCCGAACGCACGGCGGCGTTCGCGTGTGACGTGCGCCATGCGGAAGATATCGACCGCGTGCTAGCGCTCACCTTGCATCACTTTCAGCGCGTTGATCTTTGGGTGAACAATGCGGGCCATGGCTTGCGCGATTCCGTCGCGCATATGGAACTCTCCGCCTGCCGCGAAATGTTCGATACGAATTTCTTCGGCGCCATATCGGCGATGCAGGCTGTGATCCCCGTGATGCGCCGGCAGGGCGGCGGTACCATCATCAATATTTCGAGCGTTGCCGGACACATTCCCATGCCCTTCCACGCTGCCTATAGCGCGACCAAGTTCGCGCTGAACTCCATTGGCAAGGGTGCAGACGTCGAACTGAAAAAAGAAGGCATCCGCGTGTTGACGGTGTGCCCCGGTTACGTGCAGACGGATTTCGCTAAGAATGCGGTGCGCGGCAACGATGTCAAGAATGTGCGGCCGGGATCGGTGCGCGGAGTCACTGCCGAACGCGTAGCCCGCGCTACACTGCGAGCCTACACAAAGCAGAAGCGCGAAGTGATCGTGCCGTGGACGATGCATCTTCCGGTGAAGCTGTATCAAATGTTCCCCAGCGTGGTGGAGTGGGCGATGGGCAGGATGGCGGGGTGAGTGCCTTTTCGCCCTATCCCAACTCCGCGAGCATGGCTTCCATCTCCGACGAGAACTCCGCCAGCGCCCGATCAAAGTCGCCTTGCTTCGAATATTCCATGGCAAGGCCGTAGCGCGCAAAGGCATCCTTCGGATTCTCGGTCAAGACCTCGTTTAGAGCGGCGATGCGGTCCATAAGTGCAGTTGCCGGTTGCGAGTTGCCAGCCGCCAACAAGCATGAGGTTACTACAAGTTGGCGCGGCTTCGTTACAATGACCAGACCCAAATATTCTGAATTCTGAGATAAATCAAATTGGCCTGTCCATTTTTTATGCCGATGGAGAAGTTAGAAGGCGGTGCGTGGATGCATCCCGCGAGGCTGCCGTTGGGTGGCGGATGGAGCGGACACTGCGCCGCGCCGGAACATGAAGGTGAAGTTCCCGCGCAGGACGTGCTTCATAACTCCTGCAACCTTGGCTATGCGGCAAAGTGCAGTTGGCTGCCACAGCAGCGAACCTGGGACGCGGTTCGATTCGCCGTCACGGCGGAAGCGAACCCAACATCCGTCAGTGCGAATGGCGAGCACGCTCAGAGCCGTTCCATCCGTCTGCGCTATGTTTGCGAGCGCGATCATCGGCCCGCGGAACACGGCATGCTGGAATTTGACGTGACCCAAGCCACTTGGCCGATTCGTCATAACAACGATCGCGTGCAAAAAATGGCGGAGTGCTTTCTGGAGTCATATCTGACAAAGAGGAAACAAGCATGAACCATGATCTGCTGGCAGCCCGTCCGGTACGCGATTCGCAATCCGAAATGGCGGAGATCGTTCTGCCCAACGACGCCAATCCGCTGGGCGCTCTGCTGGGTGGCCGCCTCATGCACTGGATCGATCTCGCCGGAGCCATGGCCGCGCACCGGCACTCGCGCAACTACGTGGTGACGGCTGCGGTCGATCACATCGACTTTTTGGTTCCAGTGAGAGTCGGCGATCTGGTTCTGCTGCGTTCGTCGGTGAACCGTGTTTTTCATACTTCGATGGAAGTCGGGGTGAAAGTCTTCGTCGAAAACTATATCGCCGATACCGCGCATCACGTGGGCTCGGCCTACCTGACATTTGTGGCGGTCGATGGCGCAGGCAAGCGCCTGAAGGTTGCGGCCGTGATTCCCGAGACCGATGAGCAGCAACGTCGCTACGACGACGCCGGTCGCCGCCGCGAAATCCGCCGCTCCGAAATCGACCGCCGCCGCAAGACGCGCTGAACATTCACTCTGATCCGCTATCGCCGATCTTCGCAAAAGGCCGTCTGTATAATCGAATTACGGATTCTTCGCGATTCTTTCCTGGAGTGTGATCCTTTGAACGCACATACGCCGCATCAGCATGGCCCTGCACCGCAAGGCCCGCAACCGCTTCCCGGCGTCGACGCTATCATCGCGGTTGGCTCGGGCAAGGGCGGCGTCGGCAAGACCACGCTGTCGGTGAATTTGGCGGTCGCGTTGGCCAAGCTTGGCCACAAAGTCGGATTGCTTGATGCGGACGTTTACGGCCCGAACGTTCCGCTGATGCTGGGCGTGAACGCGCAGCCGCGGATGGTGGGTGAGAATCACATCGAGCCGCTGGAAGCGTTTGGACTGAAAGTAATTTCCGTGGGCTTTCTCAATCCCGGCGACAAGCCCATCATCTGGCGCGGACCCATGCTGCACCAGATCATTCGCCAATTCCTCGGCCTGGTCGAGTGGGGACAACTCGACTATCTCGTCGTCGATCTGCCGCCGGGCACGGGAGACATTGCACTGTCGCTGGTTCAGACCGTGCCGCTGACCGGAGCGATTGTGGTTTCAACGCCGTCCGATGTTTCCTTGCAGGACGCGCGCAAAGCCATCGAAATGTTCCGCCAGATGAAGGTCGACGTGGTGGGCATTGTCGAAAACATGAGCTACTTCGTCTGCCCGCATTGCCAGCATGAGGTTGATATCTTCTCTCGTGGCGGCGCCGAAAAAATGGCCGCGCAATTCAGCGCGCCGTTTCTTGGCGCGATTGAACTCGACCCCGAAGTGCGCAAGTCAGGCGATGGCGGCAAGCCAGTCGTGCTCGAAGGGGAAGACTCGCCCCACGCAAAATCAATTTACGCATTTGCCCGCAACGTCGTTGCGCGCGTGGATGAAATCAAGGCCAACGCTCCCGCGAGCGTGATTCAAATTCAATAGATCTTACTGTAGAGACGTTGCAAGCAACGTCTCTCTGACCATCGTTCAGAATGCTGCCGGCCAAGATGTAGCAAACTACGTCTCTACGACATCATGTTCTTAAACCGCGCCAGGCGCCACATCGCGGCCGGTTCCCCTTCCTTCAAAATCAAATCCGCCATCATTTCGCCGACGGCGGGGCCGTGCTTGAAGCCGTGGCCGGAGCCGCCGCCTAGCAGCCAGACGTTTTCATTTTGCGGATGGCGATCAATGATGAAGTGGCTGTCGGGAGTTTGCTCGTACTGGCAGACGCGGGTTTCGAGCAGCGGCGCGTCTTTCAGGGCGGGGAAGCGGTGGGCGAGATATTCGCGGACGAAGCGCAGCGTTTCCGGGCTGGCGATGCGCTCTCCGGATGTGGGATCGAAGGCGGGGCCGCGGGTGTCGTCGGCGACTTTGAATCCGCGGCGGGCATCACCTGACAGCGCGCCGGGGATGCCGTAGAAAAAATGATCGCGATGATCGCCCCAAACCGGAAGATGCTGGTCGGTGAAGCGGTTGTCGCCGGCGGGCGTGCCGAAGAAGAAAATATCTTGTTTCGTCGGCTGCACGAGATCGCCGATCGTCTGCGGAAAAAGTTTGCCCAGCCACGGACCGCAGGCGAAAACGAAAACGTCGGCCTTGAGTTGCGAGCCGTCCGATAAAGTTAGACTGCGAAACGGAGCAGCCTCTAAACCATCAGCAACGGCGGCCACTTGCCGATACTTGCCGCCTTGCCTGACAAATTCTTCGACTACTCCCTGGCAACTGGTGCGGGCGTCGAGGTATCCGCATTCGGGCTCGAAGATGGCCCACTCGATGCCTTTGAAATTTACCTGCGGCCAGCGCTTCTTCAGTTGCGGCTGCGAGAGTTCCTGAAACTTGATCTTTGCCGCGCGCAGCGGCTTGATCGAATCGCTTTCGAAAACATCATCGTTGGCCGGAGCCATCCACAGGACGCCGGTGCGATGCAGAAACTGCCGCTTCCATCGCCGCTCGTACTTTGCCCACAGCGTGAGCGCGCGTGCGGCCATTTCGGCATAGGGCTGGTCGGCGCCGTATGTGCCGCGCATCACCCGCGTCTCTCCGCCGGAGGACGCCCGCGAATTGCCCGGTCCCCAGGCATCGAGCAAGGTGACACGCGCGCCGCGTTCGAGAAGATGAAGAGCGGTCCATCCGCCGAAGGCTCCGGCGCCGATTACTGCGATGTGAGGCTTGGATTTCATGCGCCATCATCATAACGTCACCGTGATGGGGCGTCGTTGGTCGTTCGTCCCTTCGCTCAGCTCAGGGCAGGCTAAGAACGGTCGTTGGAAAAGGCCATAGCTGCGGGCTGTCCTGGCGGATACTCGACCACTTTTTCCGGCCTGACAGCGCGAGGGGCAGCAGGGTATATACCTTGTAAAAAAAGTATATACCTTTGAGCTAAAATATATATTTTGCAACGACTTACGCAAGTTTGATCCGGCAGACGGACTGTAGATTCTTGAGCTGTAAGGACTTAGAGGGAAAATATTGCAAAATAAGGAGTTAGCTGCGAGGCCTGGAGCTGCGATAAAAGCTGGCGAAACGGGTGTTCGGGATGGCTTACGGCTAACCACTGTGAATCATTATTGTAACATTCCAGATGAGGAATTGCGGTGGGGCGGGAGCGGTATCCGGTTGTGAGGGAAGGAGTTAAGAATATTTTCGGGGGGCTTGACAGGTACGGGTCGAAGGCCCCACTTCTCGCAAAATTGGCGAGAAATGGGGCACCCGCACACCAATCGACTTAATCTCTTAGTTGTTCCACGTGTGTACTAGCAGGTTGCGATTACTCGTCAATGTGCCACTCGGGGTTGTTACAACAACCGGGCCAGTCGTTGCTCCGCTCGGGACTACTGCTGTCATGTACGTACTTGAAACTACTTTAAAGGTAGTTGCTGGAATACCGTTCACCGTCACGCTCGTGCTGCCGGTGAAGCCCTGACCGAGAATCTCGATCAGTCCACCGGCTTTCGCCGTGGAATTTACGAGTGCTACAAACGGCCCAAGGCCCATATCGAGGCTATACAAGGACCCTTTGCCCTTGTCCCCGATGCCCCCACCATAAAATGTGGTGCCGTAGAATAGCCCGCTTGTATGCTGCATGGGAGGTGCAGATGGTTCGGCACCGACGTCCAAGGGAAAGCTGTAAAGAAGCGAATATTGTCCGCTCGGTGATATTCGGAAGATGGTGCCGTATCCGGATGCGCCGCCATAGGACGTAGTTCCGTAAAGGGTTCCGTCTGTGCCCTGCGTAAGCCCGCATTCTGGGTATTGGCCGTCTCCCGTCCCGCCCAAAAAACTGTACAGCACGGTCACAACACCATCTGGCGTCATCTTGAAAACGGTCCCGAGTCCAGTTGTGGTTTCGTCCCCCGAGGTGGTTCCATAGAAATTGCCATCCGCCGCCTGAATCAGTCCTCCTGCTGGATACGCCGTTGCTCCGCAAGGAAAACTGTAGTACTGAAGCAACGTCCCTGATGTTGTGAGCTTCAAAATCGTACCGCAGTTGTAGTCTCCCCCGCCGACCGCTGTCCCGTATAGTCCACCGTCTGTCGCCTGAATCAGCGGCCCGTTGAATTGTGTTCCATGTGTGGAATCAAGCGTGAGGATGGTACTGAATGCTCCGGAATTAGTGATCTTGTAAACGGTACCGTAAGTGCCTGAGTTATAGGTCGTAAGGAGGGTGGTGCCGTAAAAATTTCCGTCGGTCGCTTGAATAGGAGGGGCAAGAGGGAATGCTCCATCTGCGTTGAACTCGTGAAGAACGGTGTAGGTTCCGTTAGGTGCGATCTTGAACACCACGCCCGTGCCGGTGGTACCGCCGCCGAATGTTGTCCCATAGAAATTGCCGTCTGCGGAGAGGGTCAAGGAGCTAGCCGGCTCGCCGCCAGTTATTTGTTGATCGTTGATGAAGCTCAATAAAGAGCTGAGGGTGCCCTTGGTCGAGAAGCGAAACACCGCGCCTGATCCAAGTCCCGATGTAGTTCCGTAGAGTTGGCCGTCACGGCCTTGGGTGGGTGCATCGCGCACCGGGTATGACAATCCGCGCGTACCCGCAAAGTTGTGAAGGTCAGTGACGACTTGGGCGTGGCTGATTTCAACCGGCGCAAAAAACAATGCAATTGTTCCTGCTAAAAGGGACTTTGAAACGAAATCGAGGAAGGTCATAGAGTAGTACCCCAATTCTGTAGGGCTTGTTCCGAAGTTGCGCAAACGAAATCAAGCCTGAAGAAGATGCTGTTATTGGCTAGTGAATGCAAGCTCGGGGGATGAGCTTGGCGATTTCAGATGCATCGAAAGTGTACATGGCGCTTGTCATTGGGGCAACCTCGAATCTTGCATGTCGGCTGCGCGCTTGGCGAGAGCATGTCGATGCGAGGGCGTCCGGGGTTTGTGGTGCAAACTCCTGGCGAAGCCGCGGTTGCCGTGGAGAGGCATAGGGACCTTTCGACTGCGTAGAGTGATGCGCTTCGCGCATCGCTCTACTTCGCTCAAGATGACAGATTTTTTAGAGCGATGGCGATGGCGGCGGAATCACAAAGGGCCACGGCCTAAGCCGTGACCCCCTCACAGTCGAGGTCCTTTTTTACACTGGTGGAAGAGGGATGGCAAGGCTCTTTCGTGGTGGGGTGGGGGGAAGGGAGTGGGAGGTGGTGGAAACTTCCTTGCGGGATTTCTAGTGGAAACTCCTCACGGAGCCCTGAGTCGCTGTGGAGATGCAAGGGATCTTTCGACTGCGTAGAGCGATGCGCTTCGCGCGTCGCTCTACTTCGCTCAAGATGACAATGCTTTTGTGGCGGTGATGTGCTGCGGCCCGGTGGGGCTGGGTCGCTGGACAGCCGGGGGCGGCTGTCCCTACATGAGCATCGTCGTTACACGAGCATCGTCGTCCGCGGGGATTGGAATCCCACGTCTCCCAAAGTCGGCGAGAGGCACCCCATCTTATGTACAGCGGCCTGTGGATTCCCACCCTTTCGCAAAAAAGCGCGAAAGAGTGGGCCAGCCTCCGATGCGCGCGAGATCCCTTCGACTTCGCTCAGGGCAGGCTCTTCGCTCCGCCTGAAAAGCGGCTACGCTCAGGATGACGCCTGAGTCCAAAACTGCACCACTACCGTCATCTCGGTTGCTTGACAGGGTTTCGGGTCGTTCCTAGAATCCTGACAGGATTGCAGATTGGGTCCAAAAGGTAAGTTTTTGCATCTAAAATAGTCAAGTAGAATGGTTCGGTAAGATAGTTCATAGCATGAATCGGACGCAGTTTCTTCCCCCGGCAACCGCGGCTCGGACTGAGACAATAGACAGCGCAACCTATGCCTTCTGAACCCAATATCGGGAATCGGGAACGCGAAATCCTGACCGCTATTGTCGAGACATTTATCTCGACGGGCGAGCCGGTGGGGTCGCGCACGCTGGCGCGGTCGAATCGCGAGGGGCTGAGTCCGGCGTCGATTCGGAATGTGATGGCGGATTTGTCGGACGCCGGGTATCTCGATCAGCCGCACACTTCGGCGGGGCGCATTCCGACGACGGAGGCTTATCGTTATTACGTAGAGCAGATCTCCGGTAACGCGCGCCTGGCGCCGCAGGAAGAGGCGATGATTTCGGAGTCGCTGGCCGGGATTAACGATGTGCAGGAGTTTATGGAGCGCACGTCGCACGTGCTCTCGCTGATTTCGCGCAATGTGGGCGTGACCGTGGCGACGACGGGCGCGAAGAATGCTTTGGAACACGTTTATTTTTCGCGGCTGAGCGAGCAGAAAGTGCTGGCGGTGCTGGTGACGCGGTCGGGGCTGGTGCGGGATCGGGTGCTGCGGCTGGATTTGTCGCAGAACGATCTCGACCTGGCGGCTCGCTATATCAACGAAAATTTTCGTGGCTGGACGATGGAGTCGATGCGCACGGAGCTGGCGCGCCGTCTTGAGCAGGAGCGCAGCGAATACGACCGGCTGATGAGTTCGATCGAGCAGCTCTACAAACAAGGAGCGCTGGCGCATGAGCAGGGCGGGCATGCGGTGTTTGTGGAAGGCGCGGCGAACCTGGTAAGCGGAGAGCATGACCGGCAGCGATTGCAGGAGATGCTGCAGACGCTGGAAGAGAAGGAAAAAGTCGTCAAGCTGCTGGGGGCTTACCTGGATGTGAAGCAGGAGGCGGTACGGGTTGTGATTGGGCTGGATCAGGCGCTGCCCTCGATGCAGAATTTCGTGCTGATTGGGGCTCCGGCGCACTCGGGGAATGAAGTGATGGGGTCGCTGGCGGTGATTGGCCCGACGCGCATGGACTATCAGCACACCATGACCGCGGTGGCGTATATTGCGCGGTTGTTTGACAAGATCCTGAATGAATCGGAGTGAAGTGTAAGGGGATATGGCGAAGATCAACATAAAATCGGAAGCGGAGACGGCGGGCCTGGATTTGGAGCATGAACTTCCTGCGGGCGACGGCGGGGAAGTGGGAGCGTCGTCTGGTGGCGTGGCGGTTGAGACGACGGGCGCTGAAGGTGAGTTGCAGAAGCTGAAGGCGGAGCGAGATTCGCTAGTCGATCGGTTGGCGCGGGCGCAGGCTGAATTTGAGAATGCGCGGCGGCGGGCGAGCAAAGAGCAGCAGGACTTTCGCGACTACGCGACACTGGATGCGATCCGCACGCTGCTGCCGGTAATTGACAGCTTTGATCGCGCGTTGCAGGTGAAGTCGGAGGCGGGGGATTTCCGCAGCGGCGTGGAACTAATCTACAAGCAGTTGCAGGATGCGCTGGCGAAGCTGGGCGTGCGCGAAATTCCGGGCAAGGGCGAGCCGTTTGATCCGAGATATCACGAGGCCATTGAGATGGTCGAGACCAGCGAGGTTCCCGACCATCAAGTGATCGAGGAGTTGCAGCGGGGATACAAGCTTAAAGACCGGCTGCTGCGTCCGGCGATGGTGAAGGTCGCGAAAAATCCTGGCGCATAATTTGTCCGCGCCGATTCTCTTGTTCAATATTCTTTGGAGCCTATTCTGACGACGAACGCAAAACGTGACTATTACGAGGTGTTGGGCGTGACCCGCACCGTGACTGAGGTCGAGCTCAAGAGCACGTATCGCAAGCTGGCCTTGCAGTTTCATCCCGACCGCAATCCCAATAATCCGGATGCCGAAGAGAAGTTCAAAGAAGTCAGCGAGGCCTATGCGGTGCTGGCGGATGCGGACAAACGCGCCGCCTATGACCGCTACGGGCATGCGGGGCTTGGCGGCGGCGGAGGGCAGGGAGGCGGCTTTGATGCCTCGGTCATTCAGGATTTCGGCGATATCTTCGGCGAATTTTTCGGGTTTGGCGATGCCGTCGGCGGCGGAAGGCGGCGCAGTCGTGTGCAGCGAGGAGCGGATCTCCGCGAGGACTTGACGCTGGAGTTCGAACAGGCGTTCTTTGGGGCCGAGGCAAAGGTTAACGTTCGCCGCCATGAGGCGTGCGAGGAGTGCAGGGGATCGGGCTCGGCGCCGGGGAAAGGTCCAACGACTTGCCGGTCATGTAATGGACGCGGGCAAGTGCGTTATCAGCAGGGATTTTTCAGCATCGCGCGGACTTGTCCGACGTGCCAGGGTACGGGCAGCGTGATTACCGATCCGTGCGCGAAGTGCAAGGGCGAAGGGCGCGTCCTGCGGCAGAAGACGGTGGAAGCCAAAGTTCCGGCGGGCGTGGAAGATGGAACGCGCATCCGCTTTGCGGGCGGGGGCGAGGTAGGCCAGTTCGGTGGGCCCGCGGGCGATTTGTACATCGTGCTGCACGTTAAGGAGCATCCGTTCTTTGCGCGGGAAGGGAACGATCTGCACTGTGTGGTACCGATTTCGGTGACGCAGGCGGCGATGGGCGCTGAGATTCGCGTTCCCACAATGGACGGCGAACATACTCTCAAGGTTCCTGACGGCACCCAGCCGGGCACCACGTTTCGCGTCCGCAACAAGGGCGTGCCCGTGCTGAATGGTCACGGCAAGGGCGACTTGTATGTCGAGGTGCGAGTGCAGGTTCCGACCAAGCTGAACAAGCGCCAGCGCGAGTTATTGCAGGAATTGGAAGTCACGTCGAAGGTCGACAACCAGCCGCTGCTGTTGTCGTTGCTCGGAAAGGTGAAGGACATGTTCGACTAGGTCCCGCCGGTCTCTGTATTTCCGCATTCTCCTATCTATGACCCGCAGACGATGGATCGCAGACGAAGTCTCCGGGGATAAAGCTGCGCTCACTGGCGACCATGCCGATCACCTTGTGCGCGTGCTGCGTGCCCGCGTGGGTCAGGAGTTCGACATTGCAATGGGCGCGACCGTTAGGCGCGGACACGTTGTATCGGTTGCCGAGGGTCGAGTTGAATTCCAGCTTGGCGAAGAAGTGGCCTCCGCACAAATCCTGCACGTTACACTGCTGCTCTCCATCTTCAAGTTTGACCGGATGGAATGGGCGATCGAGAAGTGCACCGAGCTAGGTGTTTCGCGGATCGTCCCGGTAATTGCCCGCAGGTCCGACGCGCATCTGGTGGCGGCGTCGGCCAAGAGAGTTGAGCGCTGGAGGCGGATCGCGCTGCAGGCTGCTGAACAAGCACGGCGTGCATTTCCGCCGGAGGTCGTTGACCCCGCGAAGCTGCTGGATGCCATGAAGGAGGCCGTCGGCTTGAAAATCGTGCTATCGGAAGAAGAGAAGCAGACTTCGCTGCGCGATCTGGTGGAAGGTCGCGAGGATGGGGGCGAGATCGTTCTGGCTCTCGGCCCTGAGGGTGGATGGGCCGGAGAAGAGTTGCAAGGGTTCGTCCAAGCCGGGTGGCTGTCGGCATCTCTAGGATCGACGATTTTGCGGGCCGAGACCGCGGCCATCGCGGCGACCGCAATAGCTATGTCGGAACTTAGCGCCTGATTGCATTCCGAGCTGTCCGCAGGAGAAAATTAGTCATGAATCCAGGTCACATCTATTTCGAAATTCAAGCTGACGATCCCAAGCGTGCGATCAATTTCTATTCGCAAACGTTCGGGTGGAAATTCTCCGAGATCACGGGGCTTCCCATTTCTTACTGGAGTATCGAAACCGGCGGGTCGAGAGGAGGCTTGCTACAGCGGCCAGCTAAGACGCCTCCACCGCAATGCGGCACCAACGCTTTTGTCTGCTCGCTTGAGGTTGAGAGTTTTGATGCGACGGCGAAAACAATCAGCGAGCTTGGCGGAATTGTTGCGCTTCCTAAATTTGCCGTGCCCGGTACGTGCTGGCAAGGCTACTTCGTAGACACTGAGGGGAATACCTTCGGCGTTTTTGAAGTCGATGAGAACGCGGGAAAATAGGTACGCGAGTTAGGACTCCAGCAAGTGATATCCTGAGCCCGCGATGTCAGTCCTGAAGTCTCAACCGCGTCCTGCACAATTTATTCCCGACGAGCACCAGTGGGAAGCCATTGAGCACGTCCACGGTCCCATGCTGGTAGTTGCCGGCGCAGGTACCGGAAAGACTTCGGTGCTCACCCACCGCATTGAGCGCCTGGTTCGTGAGAGTCACGCTCAACCGCACGAGATTCTTGCGCTCACCTACACCGTGAACGCTGCCGCCGAAATGCGGGAACGGGTCAGCAAGTTGCTGGACGGCAAGAAAGTGCAGGCCGCTACCTTCCATGACTATTGTCTCCAACTGCTGAAGCGCACCGGCCACGACTTCGGCGTGCTCGACGACAAAGATCTGTGGATCTACCTGCGGCGCAGAATCCGCGAACTCAAACTTGAGCATTACATCCGCGCCGCCAATGTGGGGCAATTTCTGAACGATCTGCTGGATTTTGTCAGCCGCTGCCACGACGAACTCGTGACGCCCGAAAAATACGCGCAATATGTGGAGCGGCTGGAGCGCGGCGAGTTACCCATTCCTCGCGTGGTGAAATCCAAAAACGTTCTGGACGAAGCCGAGGCCTTAGGCCGCTGCCAGGAAATTGCCCGAGTCTTCGCTACGTTGGAGCGTTGGCTACAGCAGGAGAACCTCGGTACCTTCAGCCACATGATTACGCGTGCCCACAGCCTGTTGCACAGCGACGCCAATGTTCTAGCCGAGGCCCGCGCCGGAGCCCGCTTTATCCTCGTCGACGAATTTCAGGATGCCAATTTCGCCCAGGTGAACATCCTCGCCCGGCTCACGGGAGAGGAAGCGAACATTTTCGCCGTCGGCGACCCCGACCAGGCCATCTACCGTTTTCGTGGCGCATCGAGTGCGGCGTTTGAGCTGTTTCATCGCCATTTTCCATCGCCCAGGCTCGTCGTTCTGGAGAAGAATCGCCGTTCCACGACCCCCATCCTGCGTAATGCTTTTGCGTTGATCGATAAGAATCCCCCCGTTTTCGCCAAGCATCCAGACGGAGCGCTTGCCTACCGGCGGACTCCGCTTCAGTCGGCGCGCGACGAGCAAGCTGCGGCGGATGGCAGGCCGCTCGCCAGTGTTCCGGTATCAGTCGTCGCGTTGACCAGCAAAGACGCCGAAGGCCCCGATCTTGTCGCCTTCATTCGAGATTCTCAGAAGAAGATGAAGTGCAAGTGGTCGGATTTTGGCATCCTGTACCGTTCGCATTTCCATCGCGATGACGTCGTCCGCGAACTGGCCGACGCGAATATTCCGTTCATCATTGAAAACGTGGATGTGTCCGATACGCCGCAGGCCCGCGACATCTTCGCCTGCCTCAACGCGGTTGTGAATAGCGGCGATGACGTTAGCCTGTTTCGCGTGGCGGCGCTGCCGCGGTTCAGCGTGGATCCGGAGGAGTTGCGCTCCGTGATGCGAGCCATCGCCAGGCAATCGCGGGACAGTCAGGTCGTTCCCCTGGCTTCGGCGCTAGACCGAGTTCCGGGAGGGGGCGAGGTTCTAACTGCGGTGCAGAATGCCCGCGAAGAAATTCGCCGTCGCGACGCCAAAGGTCGTGCCGCGCTTGATGTGATCGTAAGACTGTTTGGGCTCGATGCCACCTCGGAGATTGTGCAGGCCGTCCTGAAATTCGTCGTGGCGTGGGAGAAGAAAGAAATCAATGTCACCACCAGTCTCGACGAACTAGTCGACTATCTGGGATATTTCCGCGAAGCGGGCGGAGTGATCCCCCTGGAGTCAACCACTGACGGTAACGCCGTTCGGCTCATGACCGTCCATCTCGCCAAGGGCCTGGAGTTCCCGCACGTTTTCATTTTGCGCGCCAATGCGAACTCGTTTCCGGCCTCGTACAAAGAAACCCTTGTGGGATTTCCCTGCGAGCTGCGTGACCCTGACTCCGCCGCCGAGGGCGATGACAAGACTCTCCACGGTCAGGACGAACGCCGCCTGTTCTATGTCGCGATGACCCGTGCCCGCGATACGCTTCGTGTCTATGCTCGCCAGGGACGCGGCAAGACCAACAAGAATCCGGATGGCTACACCCGTGAACTGCTTGAGAACGCGAGATTGGCTCCCTGGGTGCAAGCAACACCCGCACGCGGAGCGCAAGCCAGTCTATCTCTTTTCGCCGCTGCATCGCCGGCGTCTCCCTCTGAGTCGCGTACCACGGCATGGTTTGATCTTCCCGTGATCGACGGCCTACACTCTCGCCTCAGCGCATCCGCCATT
>WNFI01711705.1_pt1 | contig 19201 bp, 13 predicted proteins | sample 5400471 | NCBI WGS metagenome assembly WNFI01 (sample SAMN13153348, study PRJNA577476) | soil metagenome | isolation source: 100 cm saprolite on Douglas fir-dominated hillslope | place: USA:California | collected 2013-09-17 | reverse complement strand
GCCTGTTCCGCTATCCGCAGTATTTGGTTCATCTGCATTATCGCGCCCAGGCCCGATTGATCGGCCTCGCTGGGCGGGACAATACAAACGATAAAATACCGTAACTATTCAGGACTTTTGGCCGCCGCAGGCAGTGAGGAGTCAAGAAGAGGGAAGTCCTGAATAGTTACAAAATACCTTACAATTTAAAGAATGTTGTACAGTTGCTTTCATGGAGACGCGTATGGATAGTCGGGTGCTTACCATCACTTCGGGGAAGGGCGGTGTTGGCAAAACCACGACCACGGCGAATTTGGGAACTGCCCTCGCAATGCAGGGAAAAAAGGTCGCGGTTGTAGACTCAGATATCGGCCTGCGCAACCTCGATGCTGTACTGGGATTGGAGAATCGCATTGTCTATGATCTCGTTGATGTTGTAGAGGGTCAATGCCGTTTACGGCAGGCATTGATCAAAGATAAACGCCTGCCCGACCTTTATTTACTACCCGCAGCCCAAACTCGTGACAAGAATGCCATCAATAGCATCCAGATGGAGCAACTCTGCCAGCAATTGCGCCAGGAGTTTGATTTTGTCCTGATAGATTCTCCTGCAGGTATCGAGCAAGGCTTCCGTAATGCAATCGTTGGTGCCGATGAGATTATCATTGTCGCGAATCCTGAAATGGCTTCAGTTCGTGATGCAGACCGCATCATTGGATTGGTTGAGGCTGCTGGCAAGGCGGAGCCACGTCTTATAATCAATCGCCTGCGTCCCGAAATGGTGAAACGCGGTGATATGATGGATGTGGCCGATGTATTAGAAGTATTGGGCATCGATCTTTTGGGCATCGTCCCCGAAGACGAAACAATCATCGTATCAATCAATAGAGGCGAACCAATTGTCTATGAAAAACGTTCACGTGCCGGACGCGCATTTATCAATGCTGCTCATCGTATCATAGGTGAAGAAGTTCCCCTCGATGAAATTGTCGACGCACCATCACTCATGGAGCGCTTTCGGCGCCTGATGGGGTTTGGCCCTCCAATGACTGAGAGGCGTGTACGTCCCTAGCGGTCCTGAAAAGGCAGGCGGTAATTATGGGTGTATTTGATTTTATTGCAGGTCGTAAGAAGCCCAGCCCGAGTGAAGTGGCAAAAGAGCGCTTGAAAGTCGTTCTGGCGCATGATCGCCTCAAAGTGAATCCCGAATTACTTGAACAGATTAAGACCGATCTGCTCAAGGTCATTTCGCTTCGCCTCGAGGTGGATGAACAAAATGTGCAGGTTGTCATGGCCCGTGAGGATCGCTGGGATAAACTGCATGCCGAGGTTCCTATAAAACGCCAGAAAATTTCATTTGAGTGGGATCCTCCCTCGTATACTCCCGCTGCTAATGCACTGCGAGGCGACAAAATAAGAGTAGTAGTGGAACGAATCGAAGAAGAGTAATATGACCTTCGGGTAGTTTCGTTGACCCTCCGGGCACGCCTGTGTATGATACACGTTAATATATCTGAAGATACGACACGTGCACTGTATACCAGGAGGCAACTATGAGCGAGCAGCAGATTCAGAAGGTCCGAGTGAAGAGGTTGGCCCATGTCGGCTTTTGGGCAGCCGATGTAGGAGCCCAGACACGATTTTACCGCCAGGTGCTAGGATTTAATCTGCGAGCCACCGAAATTATTTCTGCTGACCAGGATATTGAATTTGACGATGCAAACACCTTTCTATCACTGGGTGATGAGCACCATTGCCTGGGTCTGTTTAACGATACAAGAACCGCGACGAGTAATGGAAGTAATCCGCTGCTACGCAATCGTATCCATCATTTTGCCTACGAAGTTGATACCGATGCTGAACTCGCTGCCCTTGCCGCCCGCCTCAACCAGTCTGGTATCGAACTGGCCTTAGAGCCACGTGACGGGAATCCAGAGATAGGCGATACTCTCTGGTTTAATGATCCTGATGGCAACCGTATCGAAATATCTGTCACATCTGATGATTCGTTGACACTCCCTCCTGCCAGTAGTGAGGGGCGACGAACGCGCCTCCATCCGCATGCTCTGCAGCATGTGGCGATCCGCACCTTGCATATGGAGGCCATGGCCGATTTTTATACCGAAGCTCTGGGTTTCGATATCTCCGACTGGCTGTTGCGAGAATGCGTTTGGCTGCGCTGCAATGGTGATCATCACACTCTCATTCTCATAGAAGGAAAACCTGATATCGATCACATCGGCTATAGCATCCCGGCCGGCCCAGAATTACTGGCGTGGGCAGATTATTTGAGCCGTCAACAGACGCCAATCCTCTGGGGACCTGGCCGTCATGGTGCCGGAAACGACCTCTTCCTGCGCTTTGCCGATGCCGAAGGTATGCACATCGAACTATCGGCTGAGCTTCAACAGTACTACGACCGCGATGTGACAACACCTCCACGCCTCTGGCACTCACGTCCCACTGCTCTCAATCTTTGGGGCGTTATGCCAACCTGGATACGTGAAGAGGTAAGAGTTTAATCCTGCCTCACCCCTGCATTCGTATATTCTGCAGGCGCAAAGATCACCAGGACCCGTAAATCCTCCGTGATCGAGTGAAAATGGTGCTGGACATTCGCCTTGACGAATATCAGTGTACCAGCTTCAACCGGACGACTCTCCGAGTCTACCTGGATGTGACCACGACCACTGACGACGTAGTAAACCTCGTCTTCGGTATGTGGTTCCTGCGTATCCGCTGCACCTGCTGACAGCATATACAAACCAGCACTGAGCGAAGGCACGCGAAGAAATTCAAGGTACTCCTGATTCGATTGTTCCTGCTGATCGATGAGATGGGCGAGTTCGAAGGCATCCAAAATGTTTACCCTCCTCCTCTCTCTTTTATGTTCCCTGCTTTATAACAACATTTCTCAGTGTACCAATGCCCTCAATCTCTGTTTCCATCACGTCTCCCGCTCTGAGATATTCGGGTGGATTGCGGGCAAATCCGACACCACTGGGTGTGCCCGTCGCTATGATATCGCCCGGCTCAATCGTCATGCCCTTAGAAAGTACAGCGATAATGGTACGCACAGGAAAAATCATCATGCTCGTGTTGCCCTCTTGCTTCGTGACATCATTCACACATAGTCTCAACGTGAGCTTTTGCGGGTCGGGGATCTCGTCAGCAGTGACAATCCATGGCCCCATTGGACAATAACCGTCAATGCTTTTTCCCTTAAAGAACTGTTTGTGGCGCGATTGAAGGTCACGAGCTGTGACATCATTGAGTACAGTGTAACCAAAGACGTGCGATAATGCGTCCTCTTCGCGTATATTTTTGCCACCTTTACCGATTATTACTGCTAGCTCGGCCTCCCAGTCAACCTGTTCAGAGACTGCTGGATCGATTACTATATTGCCATAAGGACTGTTGACTGTGGTGGGTGCCTTCGTGAAAATGACAGGATCTTCTGGTAATTTAGCTTCTTGCCCGCGTAATCGTGCCGTCTCTTGCTCATGCTCGGCATAATTCCAGCCGAGACACATGAGATTTTTGCGTGGACGCGGAATAGGAGCGGCAAGTTGCACATCGGATAGCTCATGTACCGCACCAAGCTCAGTAAATGTCTTGACTTCACTGAAACGACGACCGGCTGCTTTATCCAGGATTACTCTTAGATTGCGCATCCCTTCCTCGGAATGATCAAGTAAATCAAGCATCTGTTCGTATGGCATGATGTTTAGCGCCCGTGCTGCAAGATCAACATCGACAATCTCATTTCCCTGGACAATGCCTATACGTGTCTTAGGAATATCAACGGTGGAAAAGCTGGCAAGTTTCATGCTGGTCTCCTCTTGTTTGGTTTACATGTTCTGTTTGTCACAGGCAACTATATGGTAGTATACAATAGTACAAGATAAGCTGGCACCTGCATCAAGGTTAAAAATGACGCACACCCGGTTAAAAACCCCTGCGTACCAGGAAAATAGTAGGAACGGAGATAAACCTATGGCAATTGAACCTCGCCTCGCTTCAGCAATAATGTTACTACGCGATACCGCTTCGGGTCAGGGAATAGAAGTGTTTATGGTGCGCCGTGTCATCCAGAGTGATTTTATGCCCGATGTTTACGTCTTTCCTGGAGGATCCGTCTCGAAAGGTGATCGTGCCGCCGAACTCACGAAGGGTATCTGCAAACCTGTAGTATCCTCTGCAGCGGACCCTGAAGGACGTACTGCACTTGGCACTGGTGCAAGAGCTGCCGCTATTCGTGAGCTTTATGAGGAGGCTGGTGTCCTGCTGGCCTATCGTGCTGAGAAATTGCTGGCTATCAGTGATCAGGATGTTGCCCGCTTCGATACTTACCGAAAGGCATTCCAGCATCGGCAGGGTTCACTTGTAGAAATGGCACATGCGGAGCACCTTACTCTTGCCACCGACCTCCTTGATTACTTCGCTCACTGGATCACGCCGGAGAGCATGCCTAAACGTTTCGATACCCACTTTTTTCTTACGACTGCCCCTGCCGAACAGCAGGCTGCTCATGATCATCTGGAGACAAGCGAAGGCATCTGGATCTCACCCGCCGAGGCGCTGGCACGTTTCGAACGCAAGGAATTTCCGCTCGTCTTTGCCACCATTTACCAGTTGCGCGAACTCACGGCATTCGGCAATGTAAAAGAAGCCCTGGAGACTGTAGCCACGCAACAGGTGCCGACCCGCATACCAAAGCTGATCCAGGAAAATGGCAAAACTCGTGTCTTTCTTCAAGAAGACGCTGCCAACACCTGGGAAGTACCTGAGCGTATGATAAGATCATAGACCACCAGAGCTGGAGTTCTTGATTATGCAACAACCATACACAATCATCGTTGCCCCGAATCCCTCGATCATGACGGGCCCAGGCACAAATACTATCATTCTTGGCGAAGGAGTCGAAGGCGTATCAGTAATTGATCCAGCGGTTGACGACGCTGCCTACCTTGATGCTATTGTACAAGCAGGAGCGGAGCGCGGTGGCATCCAGCGCATACTCATCACGCACGGGCATCCTGACCATATCGGAGGCGCCGTTGCACTGCGGGATCGCCTCGGCGTGCATATCTACGCTTTCAATCGGCAGGGAGTACCGGTAGCTGATGAAGAAATCACCGATAGAGCAACATTTCCTGCAGGAGATGATACCCTACAAGTCCTCTATACGCCTGGCCATCGTTTTGACCATCTCAGCTTTCTGTTGGAAAAGCAGCGCACGCTCTTTGCGGGCGATCTTATCTCAGGTATCACAACTAATGTGATTGCACCACCAGAGGGCGATATGCTCGACTACATCAATTCGCTCAAACGTTTACAAGAGATAGAAATTTCTGAGATCGTTCCCGCTCACGGGCCGGCTATTTCTGATGCGCAGGCGAAAATTGCCGAGTACATCGCTCATCGGATGCTGCGTGAACAAATGGTAATGCAGGCTCTGGAAGTGCTACCTCCTGGTGTGACCATTCCTGAGATGGTACGGCAAATTTACGTAGATGTAAACCCAAATCTGTACCCTCTAGCCGCGAGATCTGTGGAAGCGCATCTATTGAAATTAGAACGTGAAGGATTGGTAGAAAGATTGGAAGGTGGAGGGTGGGCATTGGTGAGACCAACAGCCTAGCCCTGTTTCTCCCTCACTTTTTGAATAACAACCTCAGTCCAGTCAATCCTGACAGTACAAGGAAAAACGAGGCTGGAATTACCTGGTGCGCGTTTGCGAATAATAAATAGCCCCCGCCCAGGGATGCCGCGAACATCAAAACTAAGTTGAGATTTCCAACCGAATTACCATTCTCTTTGCTGCGTCCGCGACGGCGCGACCTGCCTCTGCCGTTCGGCGTTTCTCCAGCGAGCTTCACCTCGATCTGCCCCGTCTCCAGCCTGGTGATGACCTGCTCCAATGAACGCGGCAATTTCAGAAGAATGCGCCCCGTCTCCAATAACTGGCTGAGTATCTCCTGAATCGTCTGTCCTGCATTTTCTGCATCAATGCCCAGGAATTTGCGGGCATAAGGTGTAGCGACATCAACAAAATTGAAGTCGGGCGCAAGTCCTGTCGAGACACCCACCAGGGTGCCAATGGCCCGCCCCGTGAATGCAAATTGCGCAGGAATCTGGAAAGGTTGACCGTACAAAAGTTTTCCCACATCCTCTGTCACCTCAGGAATGTCCAACTCGCGCGCCTGGCCCAGCGTCATACCATAATACTGCTCCAGCATAATTGAAAGAGCGCGCTCGATAGCAGTAATATTTGCTCCCTCGCCGATAAATCCAAGGCGAGATAGTGCATCCACCAGCGCGCGCGAATCGCGCATCACGAAGCTCAAAAACAAGTCTTTCATCGCTTTCTTCATGCTTTTTGTAAGCGAGCCCACCATACCAAAATCGACAAATTCGATGATCGGGCCAATATCTGGCGTTCCCTTTTTAATAAAGATGTTGCCTGGATGTGGATCAGCATGAAAGAAGCCCGCGTCAAAGAATTGGGAAAAGTAAGCATTGACAGTACGCTTCGCTACCTCCAGGCGGTCAATTCCTGCCGCCTCTAGCGCTGCATAATCATTGATTTTAATCCCATTGATCCATTCCAATACCAGAACACGGCGCGATGTATACTCCTCATACGCTCGTGGGATATAGATGGTTGGGTCATCCTTGAACATCTCTTTGAAGCGTTTGCAATTGGCCGCTTCAGTGATATAGTCAATCTCTTCGTACGTAGTGCGTTTGAATTCGCGATAAACGGCCTGTAGATCGATGAATTGACTCGTGTCAACAAAGCGCGTAATCACCCAGATCACGAACTTGAGCGTACTTAAATCCATGCCCACAAGTTGATCGATATTGGGCCGTTGAACTTTGACAGCCACCTCCTCCCCTGTGGAGGCCAGTATGGCCTTGTGAACCTGGCCAAGCGAAGCAGCAGCGATCGCTTTACGCTCTAATACGCTGAAAATTTGCTCGACCGGCTTCCCCAGTTCTGTTTCGATGACGGAAACAACGTGACTGAATGGTGCTGGTGGTACCTCGTCCTGGAGTGCGTTAAGCGCCGCCAGCGCCTGTTCTGGCAACAGGTCAGCACGTGAGCTGAGGAACTGTCCAAGCTTGATCATCAGCACACCAAGCTTAATCGCCGTTTGTCGGAAAGCAACCAGAACTTCGACTAGAACTTCGACGTTTGGCTGGACATCGTTATTGCCTCGCTCATGAGCCCGTATGACACGACGGCGCTCGCGATAAATAACCCAGATCGTCCAGAATAGCAGCCGCGAAACACGTATGAAGCGTACGATTTGCGAAAATCTATTTATTCTCGGTGGTTTTCTATTCATTGAAATCCCTTTCATCTCCCTATACCGTAGCATAACATGTACGTTAGTAGCCAGGTAAAGGTTGAAAGGAAGAAACTCAGAGCAATTCAAACTATGGGGGCAATACCCCCGTACCGGTGGTTTGCTCCCACCGCATCTCTAAAGAAGCCAGGTAGTCGAGTGGACGGTGGCGGAAACGAAAGCGGTTGAGCTGCTCCATGTGGCATTGGCGTGTCTCCTGCCGGACCTGCCGCCACGATGCAGGCGGCACCTGCCGTAAACGAGCGTGCAATTGAGCCTCACCATCAGGTTGCTGCTGCCACCATTCTTGATAGGCGACACAGCGTCCATAGCGTAAGAGATACGTGTTCCAGTTTTTGCGACCACTGATGCGACGATAGTGCATTTTAATAGCACGGATCGTGCGTTCCATCTCATTGTTGGTCCGGGGAAATCCTTCGATGTCGTAACAGTGGACGAGCCCTGGCCTCAAATGCGTTAACACTTTGAAGAGATGGCCTAAACGGGATTGTTCGTCTGCTGTTCGTTCTGGCGCATCGACAAAGCACGAGAGCCGCTCTAAGTAGGCATCGAAGCGCCGCGCGACCTCCACATTGGTGATCTCTTCCGCTTGACTGGCCCATGATCCATCAAAAATGTGTTCCACTTCCAATACCCATTCCCGCATGCTCTTGATCTGAGTCAGCAGCTCTTGTTTCTCCTCATGCAAGCTCACAATCGTCAGCAGGCGCCTCAGGCGCTTCTTGCACGTTTGGTTTACCGCTCCCCCCTTTTTTCAAGCTTCTCTAAGCTCGCCTGAATCTGGGTTAACGCTTCTTGCATCGCCAGTCCTCCATACTGGAAAGGAGCTTGACTCTCCAGATTGAAGGCTCCTTCTACGGTTGCAGCGTATTCCTCGAGGATCTGTAATTGGTGGATTGCTTGTTCGTGCTCTTCTTTGCTCTCTTCAGCTTCCCGCAGACGTTGGTGGAGGTCGTGACGATAGGCGTGCGTTTTTCCCTGCATGCGGATGCGCATATCGGTCTTCACGCGATGATCGGCATTGTAAATCAGTCTGCCTGCTTCACGAATGGCGTGAAATTGACAGATTTGATGAGGAGTTTCAGGCCATAATTCCGCAACGGCTTGTAATTCGGTGGGTTGCGCATCGCTAATCACCCCGATCACCGGTACCTTCAATGCAATAACGGGTGCCAGGAGCTGTTTCAAGCGTTCTCTCGTACTCTCCGTGACATTGTCTGCATGCAGGATTCTTCCCGTCAAGACATCACGGAGTAGATAGATGGTTTCGTTCCCTTTATCGGGCTGAATGCCATCAATCGAGAGCACGATCCCTTTATTTTTGCGGACTTGCTCTTTCCAGGCTTCATCATGGGTGACTTCCGTCCCTGCGCGCAACAACGCGCTGTAGGCTTCAAACAGAAACAAGATTTCTCTGCGCGAGATCGTTTGTGCCAGTGGCGCTAACTGCTGCGACAGGGACTGGTGAATTTCATCGACGGTTTTATGCTCTCTCAATCGCTGAGATCCTACGAACAAGACAATATCCAGTCCAAACGTAAAACCCGCTAAAGCCAACGCATCTGCTTCTGCACTTCGGTAGAGCGTTTTTCGTCCTGAGCATTCGGGGTGTGGGCATCGATACCCACAATGCACGAGTCGAATGACTTGCTTGAGGGTAATAATCATGCGCTCGGAAATCGTGACAGACCGTTGGAGCTTGCTTTGGCACTCCAAACAGTGCGTTAGTTCTGGGCGCATGATGCACTTGACGACTTGATCGTAGCTCCTCTTTTTGCGCATTGACTTCCTCTGCTCTTTCTCTGCTCCAGCATCTCCTTTCATTTTACCATGTGTGACGGTACGGACGTATTGCCCCCACGGTTTCAAAAGTCCAGAGGGAGCATGGAGCGACGATTCCCCGCAGGGCGACCGCAAGGGTCCCCACCCCGCTCCACACCGCCCCCGCCCTTACAATGAAGACGAAAGGGGCATCACCCGCCAGGTCTCATTGTAAGGGCGGGGGCGGTGTGGAGCGGGGTGGGGACCCTTGCGGTCGCCCTGGAAGAAACTTGCCTGCACGAAGGAGATTATTTGCTCAGTTGCCTACTCTAGACTCAAACGGTTTTAATCATGAACTTTAACGAAATACCCAGGGTATCGTGCCATCGACTCAAAACTGCGAGGTTTTTCACTTGACATTTGGCCGAAAGATAGGCTACAACCAAGTAGAGAGTATTAGCGAAAGGTCTACGCTGCATCTGGAAGGGATGCAGAGACATCCTATCTGTATTAATAGATGACTTCGTGATGTTTTAGCGCTATGCGACTTTCCAATTAAGTTTTCGATTTCTTACTATAACGGAGGTGAACCTTGTCCAGTGTCCGAGTGGACATTTCTCCGGCAATACCTACTCGCAAGCACGATATCTCTTCATGGGAAGAACCAGATATCAGTAGGCTGAGTTCGAGAGCAAAGAAACGTTACTATAAACGCAAATCAGCTATTAAAGACTACTTTACGACTGAGGATCCCCTAGATGAAATAACACTTCGATACCATTTTTCACCAGAAATACTTCTGAAACTGGCTGAACAATGTTTAATGCAGCACGAAGATGGAGATCCGTGGGGCTATCGTGCTTTGTTGCCAGGTGTGATTGTCACTAACCATTCTTCCTTATCCCTTTCCTCTGAACAAGAGACCCTCAAGGATAAGGCGTTGAAACATCCCAGGCAAGAGCCTCCTGCAGAAGTCCCGGATTCCGTATCCGGCGAACCATGCCAAAAGTTATCAGAGAATAAGCTCATTGAGGATGATGAGAATACAGCAAAATATAATGCTATCAAAATTTCTCCCACTACCGAACATATTGAGACAATATCCCCTGCTTCCTTAAACAACAAAGACAAGCATAACGAAATTGTCGACGAGGAAATGGGCACATCTGTTGCGGACATTGAGGACGCGATTATCGAAGCTGGACCAGCGGATGTATCCGATGACATGGTAATCATTGCTGTGGAGGAGGGAGTAAGCTCTCCCATTGCTCCCATACCCGGTAAATCCAGGATGCAGGTTATTGCCCGCGAAAGCTTCATTCCAGCGGTTTTACCGCTCTATGGCAAGGGAAAGAAGCGCGTAGATATTAAAAAAATAGTACGAATGCGGCGTTCGATACACAAAAGGTGGATATACTACGTTCAGACTCAGCGCAGGCAGAGGCGTTTCTACAATATGATGTCTACGGCTGTAGTGGTTGCTTTATTGATTGTGATTTTCATACCCGTCAGTACAGGATTGGCTGCATATAGCGCTTACAATTCGATTAGGGGTGTTGCCCTGGATGGTGTTAACAACCTTCTTGTTGTGAAAAGCTTGCTCCCTGTCTCTAAAAGCGACCCTCTAGCAGCGCTGGATGCCGGGAAGTTACAACAGGCACAGCGTGAATTGAACAAGGCGGAAAGCGACTTTCTACAGCTGCAGCAACTGGTAAATCGCCCCGATATTCAGTCTGCAATTGGACAATATGCTCCCCAGTATAGCGATAAGCTTGACATGGCCAGGCGCCTGGTTCAGGTCGGTATAGATATATCCCGCATGGGGAATGAGGTGATAGATGTGGGGCTCCTTGGTGCCAGCATTTTTCACAGCTCGCCCCTTGCCAGTGCCAGTGCCAGTGCCTCCACAAAGCCTCTTATCACCGTCTCAGACATCTCAAATGCCGAAGGAGTCATGATACATGCCCTCTACTACGTTAATGACATTCGTACACTGATGAGCCAGGTATCGATACAGGATCTACCTATCAGTGATGCACAGAAAAAGGAGCTCACCTCAGTAATGGCCCTGTTGCCTAAAGTACAAGACATGATTGTGCAAGGGCAGGGATTGATTGGGATCGTCTCCTGGTTACTCGGTATCGGCCAAGCACGTCACTTCCTCGTGCAGACGATGGATCGTGCCGAACTCCGCCCTAGTGGCGGTTTTACGGGTCTGTATGGCGTCCTTACTATTCAAAATGGGCGTATGGCTCCATTTACTCTAACAGATGTCACCGAACTCGACTACAATGGCAATGGAATGGAACTAGGTCGCCAGGCGCCGCCAGAATATCGCAGTTGGATGAAGTTCGGATTCTGGGGATTGCGGGACTCAAACCTGTCCGGTGACTATCCCACAACTGCCAGGTTGAGTACGCAGGTCTTCCAGGAAGAAGGAGGCGGACCTGTCGACGGCGATATTTCCTTAACTCCCACCGTTATTGCCCATGTTCTTAATGTGATTGGGCCAATAAAGGTACCACAATATAACGAAATTATCACTGCACAGAACCTGGAGGATAAGCTACATTACTACCAGCAGGACTTTGGGGCCATTGCTCGCCAGAGGCAGATAACCGGTACTCACAATGCCGCCACTCGTAAAGCTTTCACTGCCCTCCTCGGTAAACTCCTGCTTGATAACCTCAAGCATCAACCGGTCAAGCAACTCCTGAAGATTATGCAAAATGCCGTGAAGGATATTCAATCGCGTGACCTTGAGATTTACTTCACCAATCCTCTTGCTGAATCCTGGCTGGTTCAGCATGGCTTTAGCGGCGGTATGGATACCTTTACCAGGCACGATGGCTTTATGGTGGTGCAATCAAATATCAGTATCAGCAAAGCCAGCCAGTATGTGCATACCACGGAGCAGGATAACATCACGTTGGATGCGCAGGGTGGGGCCTTGCATAACCTGACGATTACGCTTGATTACAAGCAAACTGGTCCCGTCTACGGCTACGATACCTACGCCGACTATATCCGTGTCTATGCTCCCGCGAACGCTCAATTCATCAGTGGTGATGGTTTTGATTCTTTAAAGTCCCTATGTACCTCTAAACCACCATCAGGAGATCCAGGAGGTACTGATGGCCTGGCGGCGCCACTTCCCAATGACCCGGGCTGTAAACAATTTAAAAACTCCTTCCCAAGTAATGCCCGCTATTGTCCCAATGGTAACTACTCGCTTGGCCCGAGCGGCTATTCCTTTGGCAATTGGCCTGTTGATCGTCTAGGTGGTCCAACCGAGCTTACCAGTGATCTACCTGGACGTGCCATGTGGGGTGGTTTGACACTAACACCCAAGAATTGTACCTCAACGATCACACTGCAATGGTACGTGCCAAATGAAGTAATGAATATTCCCGGTCAATCACCCTATTCGATACTGGTACAGAAGCAGGGTGGATACATTCCTACGGTGCAGATCACTATCGATACCAGCGCTATCGCAGGACTGCAACCATTTAGCTTTCAAGGTGACATTGCCACCGACAAGCTGTTCTCGCTGCCACCGCGCAATAAGTAGGGACCCGATTTATCGCGTCCACGGGGCGGGGGGAAGGCACATGTGGACACGTTCGGACGTCTGAATAGGAAATACACCCGTCCCTCGAATCCTGCTCTTGACATCCTACAGGTAAAATTGTAGACTGTAACTAACGAACAAAACTGTAAACGTGACGGTGAGCAGGAGGAGTAAGCGCGTACTCCGCAAGAGAGGGAAGACCAGAAAGGCTGCAAGTCTTCCTCGGAGCAGATGTGCCGAAGGTCGCCTGGGAGTCTGGAAACTGCAATTTCCACGGATGCGCCCGTTAATGCGCCACTTGAGGATCAATTTGCCTTTTCTTTTGGATTGATCGAAACAAGGTGGTACCACGAGCAATGCAATGCCCTCTCTCGTCCTTGACGGGAAAGGGCTTTTTCTATATGTAATTAAATTTATCGCAGTACCTGATACTGGAGGGGATATGATCGAGCAGGAGAAGCAAATAATTTCATCCTTACCTAAAACCTATGAGCCACAGGCCGTTGAGGGCAAATGGTACCGTTTCTGGGAAGAAGGAGGCTACTTCAAACCGAACGGTAATACCAACTCACCAACGTTTGTAATTAGCATGCCGCCTCCTAACGTGACCGGCGCCCTCCACCTGGGTCATGCCATTACCGCCACTATCGAAGATATTCTTATTCGCTATCATCGTATGAAAGGCGATGACACGCTCTGGGTGCCGGGAGAAGATCACGCGGGTATTGCTACACAGACAGTGGTCGAACGATTGCTGGCACAGGAGGGAACAGACCGCCATGCCATTGGCCGTGAAGCTTTTCTCGAACGTGTCTGGCAGTGGGTGAGTCAGTACAAAAGTCGCATTCAGGATCAGCATCGCCGCCTGGGAGCTTCCTGCGATTGGTCTCGCGAACGCTTCACCCTGGACGAAGGCCTATCGAAGGCCGTGCGCGAAGTCTTCGTGCGTCTCTACGAAGAAGGCCTTATCTATCGTGGCGAGCGTATCATCAACTGGTGCCCACAGTGTATGAGCGCCCTCTCCGATCTCGAGGTTAATCATATCGATACCCAGGGGACACTCACTTATGTGCGTTATCCTTTGAGGTCAGACATAGGCCAGGCGAATGAGCCCGTTGAGTACATAACTGTTGCCACCACGCGCCCAGAAACGATCCTGGGTGATACGGCCGTGGCAGTGAATCCCAAAGACCCGCGCTACAAAGATCTGGTTGGACGAATGGCGATTTTACCCGTGATTGGTCGCGAGATACCGGTTATAGCAGATGAAGCTGTGGACCCAGCCTTTGGCACTGGAGCCGTGAAGGTGACTCCTGCCCATGACCCTGTAGACTTTGAGATTGGCATACGCCATAATCTCCCACGCGTTCAGGTTATCGGTTTCGATGCCAAAATGACCGAAGAGGCTGGCCCTTACGCTGGGCAGGATCGTTTTGAAGCTCGCAAAAACCTGGTGGAAGAATTGAATCGGCTCGGTCTGATAGAGAAGACCGAGGACTATGTGGTGCCCCTTGGCTACTGCCAGCGCTCTGATACCATAGTTGAACCTTTGATTTCGAAGCAGTGGTTCGTCAAGATGACTTCATTGGCAACCCCGGCCATGGGTGCAGTCGAGTACGGCTTGATGAAGATCGTGCCGGAGCGCTTCAACAAAATCTACATGGACTGGCTGGAAAATATCCATGATTGGTGTATCTCGCGCCAGCTCTGGTGGGGGCACCGCATCCCTGTCTGGTACTGTGATAACTGTGGGCAGATGACGGTCAGCCGTGAGGATATAGCCGTCTGCCCGCATTGCGACAGCACTGATATACACCAGGACGAGGACGTGTTGGATACCTGGTTTAGCTCATGGCTATGGCCGTTCAGCACGCTCGGCTGGCCCGAAGTGACACCCGACCTGTTGCGCTATTATCCGACCACTGTGATGGAGACAGGCTACGACATCATCTTCTTCTGGGTGGCTCGTATGGTAATGGCTGGTATTCACTTCCTGGGCGTGATCCCTTTCCATACCATCTACCTGCATGGTCTCGTGCGTGACGCAAAGGGCGAGAAGATGAGCAAGTCCAAGAATAACGTCGTCGATCCCATAGACGTGATGGATCAGTACGGCACTGATGCTCTGCGCTTCACGCTTGCCACGAGCAGTAGCCCCGGCAATGATATGAAGCTCGTGCCTGAGCGTATAGTGGGTAACCGAAACTTTGCCAACAAAATCTGGAATGCATCACGCTTCGTATTGATGGCAACCAGCGAAATTGGCGGTGGTGTTCCTGCCATCGACGAGGTGCAGCCATCGACGCTGGCAGATCGCTGGATTCTCAGTCGCCTGGCAAAGTTAACCAGTGACGTCACGCGCTTGATTGACGAATTTCAGCTTGGTGAAGCCGGTCGCCAGGTCCACGATTTCTTCTGGTCCGATTACTGTGACTGGTATGTTGAGATTGCCAAGGTGCAGATGCAAGGCGATGAAGCAATCAGGCGTGCTACGGCGGGTATCCTACGCGTGGTGCTTGATCAGAGTATGCGCCTGCTGCACCCGTTCATGCCCTTTGTGACCGAAGAGGTCTGGCAGTACCTCTATCGCACCAGCCAGCCGGACCGTAGCCAATGGCCAGCCACGGCCTTGATAGTGGCGCCATGGCCCATTATCAACACAGAGGCGATTGACGATGAGGCTGAGCAGGAGTTTGGTCTGTTGCAGGAAGTGATTACACGCATCCGTGATGCTCGCAACCAGGTAAATGTCGAGCCTGCTCGCCGCGTGCCCGTGATTATGGTCGCCGGTAACCAGGTTGCGATGTTGGAGACCCAGGCTCCACTTATAGAGTTTCTTGCCCGAACAGAGAAACCCCAATTGCACGTTCAGCTAGATCAAAAACCGAAGCAATCAATGAGTCTCTTAGCTGGACCCGTGGAGATTTACCTGCCACTGGCCGGTCTTCTCGATATCAGCAAAGAATTGGAGCGGCTCGACAAAGACATTGCCCAGGCGCAGCAAGAGATTGTCCGTCTCCAGGCAAAACTGGCAAACGAGGCTTTTGTAACGAAGGCGAAGCCAGAGGTCGTCGAGAAAGAATGCGAGAAGCTAGCGACACAAGAGGAGCGCATCGGCAAGCTCAAAGACAGAAGGGCAGAGTTGGGAGGATAGCGATTCATGAAAAACCGTAACGAGAGGGTGCCGCAGGGCCTCAAAGGTGGGTTTTTGGGAGAAATCCCTTAGGCGCGACCTGGATCGCGTAGGGGCGGGGCGGAGCAGCCACAAAGTGTCTCTATCACACCGCGATCTCTTCCCACACTCCCTTTGAGAACTGCTCGTTGTATAGCCTGGCATACAATCCATTAAGTTCCATCAGTTCGTCGTGCGTTCCTCGCTCCACAATCTCACCTTTATCCACTACAAGGATAACATCTGCAGCCAGGATAGTTGAGAGGCGGTGGGCAATCGCCAGCGTTGTGCGGTTCCTCATCAACGGCTCTAACGCCGCCTGGATCAAGCGCTCCGAGTGTGTATCAAGTGCGCTGGTCGCCTCGTCCAGGATCAAGACGCGCGGATCCTTGAGGATTACGCGAGCAATCGCTATACGTTGTTTCTCACCACCAGAGAGCTTATATCCGCGCTCACCAACGACGGTATCGTAGCCATCGTCGAGTTCCATGATGCGATCATGTATAGCCGCCGCCTTGGCTGCCGCGATCATCTCCTCTTCGGTAGCATCAGTACGCGCATACAGCAGGTTCTCCCTGATTGACGCATTGAAGAGATACGTCTCCTGCGTGACCACGCCGATAAATTCACCCAGCGAGGCCAGCGCAATATCCCTCACATCGTGCCCATCAATTTCTACAGCGCCGCTATCGACGTCATAAAGTCGCGGGACAAGATAGGTAATCGTAGTCTTACCCGCGCCGCTTGGCCCCACAAGCGCTGCTAACTGGCCGGGCTTGATGTCAAAAGAGGCATGATTGACTGCAGGGCGCCCCATAATCTCGTCCGAGACCGCTACAGGCTGTGGGGAAACGACACGTTTCTCCTTCCCATCCTCATCACGATCAGACTTGTTCAATCCATTTATCGCGCCTGGTTCGTCACGCTTATACGTAAAGGTGACATCATTAAATGTCACCTCACCACGCACTTCATCAGACTTGAGGCGCAGTGCGTTGGGCGCATCCTTGATTTCAATTGGCATATCCAGGTATTCAAAGATGCGATCGAACAGTGCCAGCGCCCCCTGGATCTCCACCTGGACGTTAAGCAACTGCCCAATAGGGAAGAAGAGCCTGCTTTGGAGTGTTGTAAATGCAACGATGCTTCCCAGGGTAATAGCAGTATGTAGTGGGTTGTTTATAATCTGCAAACCCGCTACCAGGTAAACAATAGCCGGAGTTATTGAGAAGAATGTGCCGATGAACATGAAAAACCACCGGCCAATCATCTGCTGCCTGACTTCCAGGTTGGTCAGTTTCTGATTCTCCTTCTCAAACCGTTGCTGGGCATATTTCTGGCGCCCAAAAGTTTTGGACAACAGAATACCGCTAACCGAGAGCGTTTCCTGCATCATAGCAGTAAGCGAAGCCATGCTCTCCTGAGTTTCCTTGCTCGTGGTTCTGCGCACTTTACCAACCTTGTAGGTGATCCACAGGAAGATCGGCAGAAGGCCGAGCGAAACCAATGTGAGCAGCGGACTGATGAACAGCATGGCGATTATAGTACTCAGGGCCGTCGAGATATTGGAAACAACGCTTGTAGCAGTATCTGTGACGACTCCTTGTACGCCTCCCACATCATTGGAAAGCCGCGACTGGATCTCCCCCGTACGTGTCGAGGTGAAGAAGCGCAACGACATACTCTGTAAGTGATCATAAAGGTTATTGCGGAAGTCGCGCATCACCCGTTGTCCAATAATATTGTTCAGGTATGTTTGCCCCACACCAATAATGCCCGTAATGATAGGCATCACGATCATGATGGATACGAATATAACCAATAGCGTAAGGTTGCGTTTCCCAATAGCATCATCAAAAATGAATCGGATCAGAAGTGGGTTAACGAGACCCAGAACGGTCGTAAGTATGATAGCAATCAGCACCAGGACAACCTGGAATTTGTAAGGTCTGAATGCTCCCGCGACGCGTCTGACAGTGCGTGCGTCGGTCTTACGTCCGCGTTTCTTTTGTTCTTCGAGATATGCGGACATTCCGCCACTCATTCCATGAAATCCCATTCGGTATATACTCCTGATTATTAAACAAAATTTTTCTTACTCTCTAATACTTTCTTTTGTAAAGTATAATGAATGTTCTCTATATTTTTCCCTGTACAAGCGGATGGTTTTTCCCTGTAAAATCGGACAGGCATAGGCTGTGAATCAATCCTGCCAGTAATGCTCCTCGTACTGGGATGGAATCCAAGCGCAGGTATTCTCTCTTGAGATCATGCATACCACCACCTGCAGGTCCCAGGCTATCGAGCGCAGGAACACCAACTTCCATCAGCAGATTTCCATCGGAGACGCCGCCCTTGCTTTCAGCTACAAGGTCAATGCCAAGCCCTTGAGCCTCTACTTGAGCCATTTCTACCAGGCGCATGATCTTGGGAGTTGCCTCATAGGCTATGCGTCCACGAATGCGTTTCAGCCGTGTCTGTGTGCCTGGGATACTACATCCTTTTGCAATCTGTTCGAGCGCTTCTGCCGCCAGGTCGAGGCCACGTTCAGTATATGCGCGTACAGAAATATGGCAACGCGCTGCATCAGGCACCACGTTTAACTGCTCGCTGCTGCTGATGCGTGTAACATTGAATGTGACCCCAGGAAACATGGAATTCAGGCTATGTACAGCAATCATCTTATGTGCCATCTCAATCACAGCAGAACGCCCGCGATTTGGCTCTGCCCCTGAATGCGCTGGCACCCCAATCACATCCATCACATATTTATCGGCGCCTTTGCGTGCCTTGGTCACAACTTCAATTGCTCGCGAGGGTTCGAGCACCAACCCGACATCTACTTGTTGGGCAATCTCGCGTATGAGGGTAGCGCTACCTGCCGAACCAACTTCCTCATCATTATTAAACACCAGGATGAGTTCGCTATATTCCTCAAAACCGCTTTCCACGAGAGCTTGCAGGGTATAAATGCCCTGTAAGACACCCGACTTCATATCGATGACTCCCGGTCCAAAAGCGACACCATCACGCACATGGAACGGCTGGATTGCCACTGACCCTTGAGGATAGACCGTGTCTACATGCCCAATCAAGAGGAGCCGCAAATACCCTCCTCCCTGCCCCTGGCGCCTTGCCACGAGGTTCTTTCCATAAAGATCGGAGGGATGTAGCTCGACAGCAAAGCCAATATCCCTGAGCCAATGCTCCAGGTATAACATAATTGAATTTATACCCTCAATCTGTCCTGTCCCAGAATCAATGTTCACAAGTAGTTCCAGACGGTCTAATAATTCTCGCTGGTACGATTGTAATCTCGGCAGGTAGTTTGGGGCATAG
>WNFI01171440.1_pt1 | contig 19208 bp, 17 predicted proteins | sample 5400471 | NCBI WGS metagenome assembly WNFI01 (sample SAMN13153348, study PRJNA577476) | soil metagenome | isolation source: 100 cm saprolite on Douglas fir-dominated hillslope | place: USA:California | collected 2013-09-17 | reverse complement strand
GTTCTCGAGCTGCGTCTGTGGAGCGGGCAGCTTGTAGTAGCTCTGAAAGATCAGCTGCCCGTTGACGATCTTGAAGATCGCGTCGGCGCCCCAGTTCCGCGGATCGCCGGCACGGCAGTAGGCCGCACCGCCGCCGCCCCACTCATCGGAGAAGAGCAGCATCGTTCCGTCATTGCTGAACGTCGCTGAATGCCAGAACGAGAAGTTGGAATCGGCATACTGGGCGATACGCTTTGGATGCGGGGTATCGTGGATGTCGAGCAGGAGCCCCATGCCAGCGCAGGCGCCGCCGGCCAAACCGACCGCCGGATAGGCGGTGATGTCATGGCACTGCGTCAGCACCCGCGGCGCGAATGGCGACCGAACACCATACTGCTTCGCGAGGCCATCGACTTTCGAGCGGTATGCCGTCGTGTGAGCGCCTTGACGGCGGCCGCGAATGCGTCGGCATTCAACTGCTCACGCGTTGGCGGTCCGGCGTTGCCACTGCGTCCGCGGCCACCGAAGCGTCCACGGGCAACGGCCGCCGCTCCGCATCCCCCGGCCAGCAACCCATCCTGTCCACCGGGGACAATTCTCGCGGCGGGGATCTGATATCCTGTCGCGCGCGCGACCGAGTCGACCTGGGCGTTACACCGTGCGGAGTCCGCCGCCGGCGCGCCGCCTCCAACGGGCATGAGTCGGGCGCGGGCGCTGTCGAACTGAGCGTGGATCCGGTTGGCGGCGGTGTCCAATGGCGACGCGCCGTGCCCTTGTGGATAGAGCAGGGCATCGGCAGCGCCGGACGTCGGGTCGGCGAAGATCGCGGGAGAGCTCACGACTTCCGCCAGCTCGGGGTGGGCGAGCGGAACTTTGATCACCTCGATCCGGAAGTCCGAGTTGTTCGGATCCCAGGTGTTGGCGTTGCAGCGCGGAAGCTCCTCGGACGGACGGATTGCAGACGTGCCAGAGATGTAGACGTAGACGTTGTTGGCGTCGTTGGGGTCGTGGACCACCGTGTGGGTGTGCGATCCGCGGCAGGTCTGGACGTTGGCGAGATACTTGGGGTGATCGATGTCGGTGATGTCGAAGATGCGCAGGCCGCGGATTCTATCCTTGCTCACCACTTCGGCGGGCGCATCCTTGCCGCAATCGAGTCGCGCCGTCGGAGCCTCGGCGGACACGAAGAGCAGATTGTTGTAGACCGAGACGTCGCTCTGCGACGCCGGGCAGACCGTGCCAAGGCGCAGCCGCGGCGCCATGGGATTCGAAATGTCCCAGATCTGGAAGCCGTTGTAGTTGCCCTGGATGACATTGGTGCCGTGAAACGCGAGATCCGAGTTGGTGATTCCAACAAAGTCCGGCGGCGACGGCGTGTGCGACACCAGCCGCATGTTCCAGATCGCCGAGCCGGCGTCCTGGAGTCCCGCCTTCAATCCGACACGCGGATCGGGGGAGGGCGCGGCGATGAGCGGCGCCGACAGGTCGGGGGCGCGCTCCGGAGTCGCGCTGGTCGACACCGATGACATTGACGACGAACTGCCGCACCCGGCGAGGGCGAGCGACGCAACGAGAAATGCGCCACCGCGACGGATCTTCGAAACCATGGGGAGTACCAGTGAGGGTGGGGATGAGCTGTCAGCTGTCGGCTGTCAGCTGTCAAGCTATCAGCTGCTTCATTCAACGTATTTTGTGCTCGGGCCGTTGGGGCGGGAGCGCTTCCAGCATCAACTCCATGCGCTCGATCTCGGTGGTCTGATCGGCCTGCACGTCGTTGGCGAACTTGAAGACGATCTCGTCCTGGCCGGCGCCGGAGGTGTTGAACAGGGTGTCGACCATCGTGATCGCACCGCGATGATGCTGGATCATGAACGTCAGGAACAGCCGGTCGAAGGTGACGCCGCGGGCCGAGTCGAGCTGCGCCATCTGGGTTGCGGTGAGCATCCCCGGCATCATCATGATGTGCTCCATGCCGTCCATCATCATCTTCATGCCCCGCGGGTCGGCGACAGGCACCGGCCGATTGCGGTCCTTCAACCAGGCCTGCATCAGGCCGATCTCGGCGGTCTGCGCCATCGCGACTCGGCCGCAATAGATCTGAAGGGACTTGCTGGCGTCGTGTGACTCGCACCAGCCGGCCATCTTCACCGCCTGCGCATGGTGTCCGATCATGCCCGACATGAAGGCGATGTCGGCGGCGTTGTACGGCCGGCGGATGCTGTCGCGTCGCGCCTGTTCGACGCCGGTCATGGGCGCTTGGCCGGCGGCCTGCCGACAAGGAATCGCGACGGCGGCCAGGGCGAGCGTGGATCCCACGGCTGCCCGGAGGAGAGAGATCGCCATATATAGGAAGGGAATCGTCCGGGTCGAATCAGGCCAGAGACTTCGAAGGTACGATCTGGCGGGGCGAAGCGGTAGTCTGCACGGCCAGGCGGTTCCGCTGAGAGCTATCAGGTTTCTAAGGATGCAGATCGGAGGAATTGGATCAATTCGGACTGTACCTTTGGTTTGGTATGTTCGCGGCAGCCAAGATTCAGCCGGCGTGGCGGACGTCAAAGAAGAAGATCCGACGTGATCGGACTTTTCCGATCTGTATCCTCGTAAAGCGCTTCCCTCAGCCTCCGCGCGGCATCGTGCACTCGGGAACACAGGGCACAAGGGACGGCAAACCTCGAACCAATTGTGGGCTAAATGCGCGCTGCCGGCGTAAGGGTTCGCCCAACCAGAAACGGTGAGGGCCTGGTCGCCGCCAAGCCATTTGCGGCGACCAAGCGCATCATCAGAATCGTCGGCAAAGTTGTCTCAGCGCGCGTCGTGACGCGAAGCCGCGGATCGTTTGCCGACAATTGCTTTCGCTTTGGGCCCGAGACGTATCTCGATCCAGGAAGCGAGGCAGGAGCGTATCTGAACCACTCGTGCGCGCCGAACGCGTACGTCCGGAAGTCCAACAACCGATTGTTTCTGGTGGCGCTCACCGGTATTCCCAGGGACGAGGAAATCGTCATCGACTACTCGACGATTCTCGGCGATGACGATGTCTGGACGATGCGCTGCAGCTGCGGATCGAGCCGCTGTCGCAAGACCATCAGGGGTTTCGGGTCCCTGCCGTCGAGCCTGAAGTCGCGGTACGTCGAAGCCGGTGCGGTGCCGCGATACGTCCTCGACACGCTCGGGTGATTGTGCAATTCCGGCCAGTCAGATCGTCTCCCTCATGAAGCGAACTGTCCCGGAATCCCCATCCATATGAAGCGCACCGTCATCGCACTGCTCGCGGCCACGCTCGTTAGCAGAGCCGCCTTCGCTCAGGTCGCGGCCCCACCAGCGTTTCGCCAAGAAGTGCCCGTGACCACGGTCGCTCTCTTTTCATCGGGAGTTGGCTACTTCGAGCACAGCGGCGTCGTGCGCGGCGATGGAACGACGGAGCTGCGCTTCCGAACCAGCCAGATGAACGATGTCCTCAAATCCCTCGTGCTTCAGGACGAGGGCGGCGGGCACGTCACGACGATTACCTACCCGTCGCAGGATCCGCTGTCGAAGAGCCTGCGCAGCTTTCAAGTCGATATCACCGCCAACCCGAGCATGGCGCAACTGCTCAATCAGCTGCGCGGCGCGCGCGTGACGATCCAGGCGCAAGCAGAGCGCCTCTCAGGCACGATCCTCGGCGTCGAGACGCGGCATCGCCAGCAGAACGACAAGGATGCCGTGATCGATGTTCCGGTGCTCAACCTGCTGTCGGGCGCGATGATACGGTCGGTGGAGCTGCAATCCATCACCAATCTGACGTTCGACGACCCGCAGCTACAGGATGAGCTGACCAAAGCTCTCGCCGCGCTGAGTCAGTCGCGCGATCAGGACAAGAAGCCGGTGCTCATCAACTTCAGCGGCACCGGTGACCGTCGCGTGCGCCTGGGCTACGTCGTCGAAACGCCGATCTGGAAGACGAGCTACCGGCTGATTCTCGACGAAAAGAGCGCCAAGCTCCAGGGTTGGGCCATCGTGGAGAATCAGACAGAGAGTGACTGGAACAACGTCTCGCTCTCGCTCGTCAGCGGGCGCCCGATCTCGTTCGTGATGGATCTCTATGCGCCGCAGTACCTCACTCGCCCTACGGTCGTTCAGCAGCGCTTCGCCGAGCTTCAGCCGCAGGTTTACGCCGGAGGAATTGCTTTTACATCGGGAGCCGCCCCGGCCGCCAAACAGCGGCGCATTGGATACGACGCCCAGGGGAGGCCCGTTACGAACCAACTGGAAGAGGTCGTCGTGACCGCGACAGGAATGGACGCCGCCGAATCGATTCGGTCGATGGCCACCACCGGCGAGCTCGGCGAGCTGTTCGAGTACACGGTAAAGAACGTCACGCTGCCGCGGCAGAAGTCGGCGATGATTCCGATCGTCACCGAAAACGTCGACATCGAACGGGTGTCCATCTACAACGCGTCAGTGCTCGCGACCAATCCCCTGTACGGTGTCCGCCTCAAGAACACCACCGGCAAGAGTCTGTTGCAGGGACCGCTGACGGTGCTGGAAAAGGGCGGGTACGCCGGCGATGCCCAGATCGACAACTTGCCCGCAGGACAGGAGCGGTTGGTGAGCTACGGCGTGGATCTCCAGCTGCTGGTCAACAGCACGAGGGGCACGCAGTCCTCGTCCGTCGTGACCGCGAAGATCGCGAAGGGCCTGTTGTACGTCGACCGCAGAGTGGCCCTGTCGCAGGAGTATCTGGCCGACAATAAGTCCGAGAAGGAGAAGATGCTCGTCGTCGAGCATCCGCTACGGCAAGGCTGGACGTTGGTGGATTCACCGAAGCCGTACGAGACCACGGGGTCGGTCTATCGATTCAAGGTTGCCGCGCCGGCCAGGAAAACGACGTCGCTGGTGATCAAGGAGCAATCGGTACAGACCCAGACGATGGCGATGCTTGGAACCGATCTTACGCAGTTGCTCGTCTACAGCCGGTCAGGCGAAATCCCGCCCGACGTCCGCAACGCGGTCGGAAAGGCTGCGCAGCTGATGCAAGCCGCGAGTGACCTCGACCGCCAAGTCGCGCAACGCGGCCAGCAGATTGCCGACATCACGGTCGAGCAGAACCGAATCCGCGAGAACATGAAGACCGTCGGGCAGACGTCGCAGTACTATCAGCGCCTGCTCGCCAAGCTCAATGATCAGGAATCGTCGATCGAGCGGCTCCAGCACGAGCGCGACGATCTACTCGTCAAGCGCGACGCGGCACGCAAGGAGCTCGAAGACTACCTGCGCGATCTGACGGTCGGTTGAAGACGACGTAAGAGCATTTTCTGCGTGATCAATCGGCTTGTTATCTTCTGCCGGATGATACCAGCGCGTGCGGCATTCGACCGGCTGCGGGAGGGGAATCTCCGGTTCGCCGCGAACGTCCGCGGCTCCGATGCCTTTGTGAGTCACACCCGGCGCGCCGAGCTCGCGAGCGGCCAGGAGCCGTTCGCGATTATCCTCGGCTGCTCCGACTCCCGCGTCCCGGCGGAGATCGTCTTCGATCAGGGGCTCGGAGACCTCTTCGTCATTCGCGTCGCCGGCAACATCGTCGCGCCCTCGCAGGTCGGCAGCGTCGAGTTTGCCGCGGAGCGATACCGCACGCGGCTGGTGGTGGTCCTCGGCCACTCGCAGTGCGGGGCAATTCTCGCCACCATCGAGGAGCTGCGCCGGCCGACGGCGAACCATTCGCGCAACCTCCGCGCGATTGTCGACCGGGTGAGACCATCGGTCGAAGGGCTTCTGGCGACGGGATTGAAGGACGACCCCGACGCGCTGGTCCAACAGGCGGTGCGCGCCAACATCCGCGCCTCGGTCAGCCACCTCCGCCATGGCTCGGAGGTGCTCGAGGAGCTGATTCAACGGGACGGTCTGCTCGTCGTGGGTGCCGAGTACTCGCTCGAGACGGGAGTCGTCGACTTCTTCGACGGAGCGCCGGCGTAGTTGAGCCGCCGTTCCCGTCGATCGTCGCGACAGCGATGCCGGACGACAGCCAAACAATACCCGCAGCAATGGTTTTGCCTGTGGAGTTCTTCGCGGTGGCGCTGAACGACTGCGTTGTGCCGACGCTGATGGTTGGCGACGACGGCGAAACGGTTACCGTGACGACGGTGTTGCTGTCAGTCACAACGCCCCGGCCGGTGACCGGGCCGGTGAGCCCCGAAAAGCGGCCCAGTCTGGTATCGCAGGCGTCGAGTGCCAGGGCCAATGCCGCTGATGCCGCCACGACGGCGACCTGCCGGGACCGGTTGAAAGCCATGCGCACCGCTTAGTCAGCCGACATAGGTATAGGTGAAGCCCCGCTCCTGGGCGCGGTTGGTGATGATGACACCTGCAGCAACCATGCGCGCGGAAGCCGTCACGAGGTTTGCCTTCAGGTCGGCCTCGACGTCAGCGGCCTTGAGCCCTGTCTTGGCCGCGATCTGTCCGGCGAACTTCGTCGTCGCCATCGAGCACACGGTGACGATGGCGCCCCGCGCCGCAAGCTCAGTGGACGCCGCGGCCTGCGGGTTCTTCACGGCCGGCGATGCGCCATCGTTCACCTTGAAGACCTCGCCGAGCGGGTACTTTGCCCACATCGCGTCACTGAATCCAAACCCGGTGGCGAGGTGACGCACGGAGACGATCACGGTGACGTCGGGATCTTTGAGCTGGTAGATGGGTCCGGTGTTGGCAATGAAGAAATTGCGCGCAAAGGCCCAGCCGAGGGGTCCGTTTTCCCCCGTCGTACAGTCGTAGATGTTCTTATGGATGCCCTTGAGATCATCCAGCCAGGCATCGGCCGGATGCGTGGGGGCGCGTCGCTCGGCGTTGGCGATCGACGGGAGCGTCGCGACTCCGACAAGGGCACTGCTCAGCGCGGCGAGACGTCCGAAAAAGGTGCGTCGGACCACTCCGGCCTGGCTCGTCATGGATCGGTCTCCTCTGCGAAGGATCTGGGTCGGCTGCGGGTTCCCCCTACGCTACACCGGGTGCCCTCGGTTGGTTAGCCCGTCTCGAGGCGAGTCTTATGCCGGCCCGTCCAGGTCCAAGGCCAACCAGCATCACCTGCGCAGTATTGAGGCTAACTCCCCGCTCGATCCCGCTCGCGCCTCAGAGCCTTCTCCGCCTGTTGGCGTTCGACGATCTCGTACTCGAGCTCGTAGAGCCGGCCGAGCTGGCCGGCGAGCACCAGGACGAGGTGCTCGTCGTCCTCGCTGAACGTCTTTCCCTCGTTCTGAACGAGGCAGATCCACCCGAATGCATGGACCGACGATGCGATTGGCACCGCCAGGAACGCGCAGATCTCGGGATGGCCCGACGGAAGCCCAAGTTTGTCGGGGTCACCGCCGGGATTGTCGCCACGAAACGTTCGCCGCTCGGCCACAGTTCGCCCGAGGATCCCCGGCGCGGGCTCCCCTGTCTTGATCCAACGTGACTCGTCCGATCCCCAGGTGACGAGACGCTGCAACGCCCCGATGTTTCGATCGACGATGCCGATCGTGACGTACGTCGCCTCGAACAGGTCGCGAACGGAGGCGCAAACACTCTGAAGCCGTCGATCGGGGTTCTCTTCGGAGGCGAGCTCCGCGCCGATGTTGATCAGCGTCCGCAACTGCGCGTTGGCGGCGACGAGGTCCCCGGCCTTCTCCGAGAGCTTGTCGGTGAGCAGCTGAAGGTGCTTGCGATCGAATTCGGTGGTGAGCGGAAGAACGTCTCGCGCCGCGGCCGCCGACCCTTCGGCGAGCACACGGCTGACGACCTTCAGGACTTCACCAGATTCTACCGGCTTGATGAGGACGTCAGACACGCCGCTCGACAGGGCCAACGCCTTGGCTTCTCGCTCGGCGTAATGCGCCGTATAGAACACCACGGGAATCCGGCTTGTCTCGGGATCGAGGCGGAGCTGTTTGACGAGCTCGTACCCGTCCATCACCGGCATCAGCGCGTCGGTGATCACCAGATCGGGATGCTCGGCGTGCGCCGCGGCGAGCCCTTCGCGGCCATCGGCTGCCTCAAGGAGCCGGTGTCCGTGGTACCCTAACAGCGTAACCAGGAACCCCCGGTTGTCCGCGACGTCGTCAACGACCAGGATGGTCGCCATGCCCAGCCCGCCCTGGGAGACAGCTCACACATCGAGGGACGGACGCCCACGGAGTGGTCGGCTTCGTTGCCTGGCTTGGATGTTCGGAGGCGGCTCGGGCGGACGCCATTGGTAAACGTCCGGATGTCGCTGGGGAAAACCCTTAGGGTGCCTTAGGTGATTCTCCAGATTGACCGCGAGCCCACGGGGTCTAAGGTCAACGGCGACGGTGAATCTGTCAGGGTGCGGGCGCCTCGGACGGGATTTTGCAAAATGAAGGGTGCCCAGAGCGAGACTTTCATTCCGATGAACACCACGCAGGCATTGTTGGCGGCGCTCGAGCAGGTGACACCTCCTGGCCATTTGTGCTCGATCTACGAGAGCGCCGAGGAGCAGCTCGCCGTTGCCGTACCCTTCGTCCGGATCGGACTCGAGCGCCGTGAGAAGTGCATCTATATCGCCGATGACGGAACTGAGTCGGCGGTACGCGAGGCGATGCACGCCGATGGGATCGACGTCGAACGGGCCATTGCGACCGACAGCCTGATTCTGGAGAAGAAGGAGGACGCCTATCTGAAACACGGGGCGTTCGATCCGGACTGGATGTTCACGTTCTGGGGGAGCGCGGCCGCCGCGGCAAGGCGCCAGGGCTACGCGGGGCTTCGCGTGACGGGTGAAACCGAGTGGGTGCTTCGCGGAGCCCCCGGGCTCGAGCGGTGGCTGGAGTATGAAAGCCTGATGAGGGACCTGCTGTCCCGCCATCACTGCGTCGCGTTGTGCCAATACAACCGAAGCCTGTTTCCGCCCGCGCTGATCCTCGATGTGATCCGCACCCACCCGACCGTCATCTATCGTGGCGTCGTCTGTCGAAACATGTACTACGTGCCGCCCGAGGAGTTGCTCGGGCCTGATCAGGCGGAGCGTGAAGTCGAGCGCCTGCTCGCGAACATCGCCGAACGTGAGGAGGTCGAGGACACCTTGCGGCGGCAGCGCGACGAGCTGCGAGACAGCGAGGGGCTGTTCCGTCAGATCGCCGAGAACGTCCGCGAGGTGTTCTGGGTGTTTGACATGGTCGACCGGCGATTCACGTTCATCAGCCCGATGTACGAAGAGCTGTTTGGGCGGAGCCGCGCCAGCCTGTACGAGGACTCCCGCTCTCATCTCGAGGCGACTCACCCCGACGATCGCGCACGGGTGGAGGCGGCGGTGAATCGCGGGCGAGCCGGAGGGGCCCCCGTCGACGAGCGGTTTCGAATTATCCGGCCGAATGGGTCGATGCGCTGGATCCGTGCCCGCTCGTTTCATGTGCCCAACCCAACGGGACCGGCCAGGCTGATGGTCGGCATCTCCGAGGACATCACCGATCAGAAGGGGTCCGAGGAGAAGCTGGAGAGAAGCGAACACCTCCTGCGCTTGGTGTTGGATGCGCTCCCCGTCGGCGTATCGCTCGTCGATCGGTCCGGAGACATCGTCCTCAGTAATCCGACTTCCCGGCGCATCTGGAGCGGATCGATACGCTCGGGTCGCCAACGGTACGCCGAGAGCAAAGCATGGTGGCATGGCACGGGCAGGCGACTGACTCCGACGGAATGGGCGTCGGTGCGTGCCATCGCCAACGGCGAAACTTCCGTCAACGAAGTCCTCGATATCGAGGACTTCGACGGCGTTCGGAAGACGATCCAGAACTCGGCGGTCCCGATTCGCGACACGAGCAACGGCATCACCGGAGCGGTTATCGTCAACGAGGACGTGACCGCCCGGAAGGCGGCGGAACGCGAGCTGAGCGACTCGTACAATCAGATGCGGGCGCTCACGGGACGGATGATGCGCGCGCAGGATGACGAGCGCCGGCGTATCGCCCAGATGCTACATGAGACGACTGCTCAGGATCTCGCCGGCCTCAAGATGCTGTTGGCCCGTCTGAAGCGAAGCGCCAAGCGCCTGAACGACGGCGAACGCGATGCCCTTGCCGAGAGTATCTCGCTCGCCGAGCGAGCGATGACCGAGATCCGGACGCTGTCGTATCTGCTCCATCCGCCGTTTCTCGACGAGAACGGGCTGATTTCGGCACTGCGGTGGTACGCCACTGGCTTCGATGAGCGCAGCGGCATCGCCGTGGACGTCGAGCTCCCAGAGCGCTTCGAGCGGCTGCCCCGAGACACCGAGACGGCCCTGTTTCGAATCGTCCAGGAGTCATTGATCAACATCCATCGGCATTCGCAAAGCGCGACCGCGGCCATCCGGTTGCGGCGCGACGGCCGGATGTTGGTACTCGAGATCGAAGATCGGGGCCGTGGCATTCCGACGGCGGACCTGAGAGCCATGTTGCAGGGCGGCGGCGACGTCGGCGTCGGTATTGCCGGCATGAGCGAGCGGATCGAGCAGCTCGGCGGCACGCTCGACATTGCATCGAACGCCGATGGCACGACTGGAACGATCGTCCGAGTGCGATTGCCGCTCTCCGAAGACGTGGGCTGATGCCACTTCGGATTCTCGTCGTGGATGACCACGCCGTCGTGCGGCGCGGCGTGCGGACGCTCCTCGAAAGCCAGGACGGCTGGGAGGTGTGTGGCGAGGCGACGACTGGCCGGCAGGCCGTAGAAATGAGCCGTCAGCTTCGGCCCGACGTCGTCGTCATGGACCTGAGCTTGCCTGAGTTGAACGGGCTCGATGCGACTCGGCAGATCCTCAAAGACGCGCCGAACACCGAAGTGCTCGTATTGACGATGCATCAATCGGAGGAGCTCGCCCGCGACGTACTGAAGGCCGGGGCACGGGGCTACGTCCTCAAGTCCGACGCCGACGAAAACCTGATCGGCGCTGTCGACACCCTGCGCCGCCACAAGCCGTTCCTGACGTCCGCCGTCACCGAGTTCGTGCTCGATGACTACCTTCGTCGGGGGGATGAAGAACCGGACGACGCGGCAGCGATCGCGGTGACGGCGCGCGAGCGCCAGATCATCCAGCTCGTGGCTGAGGGAAAGAGCAACAAACAGGCGGCGTCGGTGCTCGGCATCAGCGTCAAGACGATCGAGGCCCATCGCTCGAGCATCATGAAGAAGCTCCATCTCCGCTCCGTCAGCGATCTGGTGCGGTATGCCGTCCGCAACAAGATCGTCGAGCCCTGACCTCCCGCTGCAGCACCTCGCGAACCTTTCGATGAGGCAGGTGGCGTGAAGCTGCTGGCGGCATTTGACGGCCGCTTACAATAAGGAGAGGTCTACCGGTGAAGCTTCTCGTGCAAAGAGTCGGCTGCGCGCGATGCCGCTCGATGCCGATGTCCTCCCTGGGTCGTGATCGTCAGGTCCACTCCTCTCGAAAGTCAGCGTAAATGCCGAGTATACTGGTGGTTGAAGACGATCCGGCGCTGCGCCGCTTGTTCGAACAGATGCTCGTTCGCGATGGACACGAGGTCACGATGGCGGCCAACGGCGCAAAGGCGCTCAAGCTGATCGAAACGACGTCATTCGACATCGTGATTACCGACTTGGTCATGCCGGAGATGGAGGGATTGTCGCTCCTCCGCGCGCTGCGCGGCAAGAAACTGCCGCTCAAAGTCATCGCGATGTCTGGGGGCGGCCGCGGCTCGGCAGCCGATTATCTGGAGATGGCCACGATGCTCGGGGCGGCGGCGACGCTACCGAAGCCGTTCACGCACAAGGAGCTCACCGATGCCATCGAGCGAGTCCTGAAGCCCGTTTAGCGTTGGGACCTATCCATTTCGAAAGGGACGCTACCGTACATATGGCACCAGAGAGCGGGTCCCGAGGAGTATCTGGCTGGGGAGTAGTCAGTGGCGAGTCAGTCCTCTGGATTAACGCCGGGGAAGCTCCCTGATCCAGATGTTGCGGAAGCTGATCGCGGGGCTTGGATCACCATGCGCCTGGAGCAGGATCGGCGCTGGACCGTGCCGCGTGTACGCCGGCTGCCCGATGTACTTGGTTTCGCCGCGCAGCGCGACATGATCTTGAATCAGCACGCCGTTGTGGAACGCGGTCACGTACGCCGGCGTCGCGAGTGAGCCGTCGGCGCTGAACACCGGCGCCGTCCAGACGACGTCGTAGATCTGCCATTCACCGGGTTTGCGCATCGCGTTCACCAATGGCGCAAATTGCTTGTAGATGCTGCCCGCCTGGCCGTTCACGTACGTGGTGTTGTTGTAGGAATCGAGGACCTGTAACTCGTACCCGCCGCTATCCGTCGAGGCGAGGTAAACGCCGCTGTTGCCGCGAGCCTGATCCGCACCCGTGATGTTCTCCGGGATGCGCCACTCGACGTGCAGCTGGTAGTTCGTGAAAAGCCGCTTGGTTTGGATGTCCCCCGCGAGCTTGTTGACCGTGAGCAGGCCGCCAGCCACGGTCCATTTCGCCGGAGATCCGTCCCGCTTCAAAACCCATTCGTCCTGGTTCCGTCCATCGAAGAGAATGATGGCGTCCGACGGCGGGTCGGCAGTGCTATGCCCCGGTGTGATGATCGCTGGTACCGGCGTCCAGATCTCCGTGTCGGCCGGCTTGGGGTGACTCGTATCGGGCTTCACTGGAGCCTGGGCCAGGGTGGCGGACGCGAGCAACGTTGACAGCGCGAACGGGGAAAGCTTGGCAAACATCGGCATGGAAAGGTCTCCGGGTTGGACCATGCAATCTGTATCGGTCATGATCGGAATCAACCCGCCCGCCGTTCGGGCCCCGGGCTCGATGGCGCTTGCCGCCGCCAGCCCAGCCCCTCACTTTATCGTCGCGTTTACGGGACTCTCGTCTGAGGAACCGCTCGCAGGAGGAGTGAGACTGATGCCGATCACCGCCAAATCCGATGCCGCGGCGTATGTGCCGCACGCAGCGTCCGCGATGCCCGCGTCCGACCGACTCATGTCGCTCGACGTCATGCGCGGGCTCGTGATGGTCCTGATGGCCGTCGATCACGTCCGCGTCTACTCCGGGCTGCCGGCTGGCGGCCCAACGCCTGGAATCTTCTTCACGCGATGGATCACCCACTTCGTCGCGCCGGCGTTCTGCTTTCTCGCCGGAACCGCCGCCTATCTGCACGGTCGAAAGTTGGGTGACATGCGCGCCTTGTCGCGCTTTCTGGTCACACGCGGCATCGTGCTGGTACTGCTCGAGCTGACCGTGATTCGCGTAGCGTGGACCTTCAACTTCGACTTTAAGCACTACATGCTGGCCGGTGTCATCTGGATGCTCGGCGTCTGCATGATCCTGCTCGCCAGCCTGGTTCGATTCTCGACCCGGGCGATAGCCATATTCGGCCTCGTCGTCATCTTCGCGCAGCAGCTCGTCGCGCTTCCGGCGCAGGCGATGTCAGAGACCGTGCGCGGAGCGGTGGGTTGGATCTGGCAATTCCTCTACTTTGGCGGGCAGGTACACCTCGGACATGATGGTCCCACGCTCTCCATTCTATATGTGATCGTCCCGTGGATCGGCGTAATGGCGGCCGGCTACGCTTTTGGCGCGATCATGCTTCGGCCGCGTGAAGAGCGGCGCCGCCTCTGCCTGCGCATCGGACTCTCGGCAACCGCGCTCTTTGTCGTCGTCGCCGGCACGATGGTGCTGACGCGGCCGGCGCAACCCAATGACCCGCCAGCGCTCTTCCGATTTCTTGGTCAGCAGAAGTATCCCGCGTCGCAGCTGTTTCTCTTGATGACGCTGGGTCCGATGATCGCGCTTCTCCCCCTCGCGGAGCGCGCACGCGGGCCGGTAGCGAGGGCGCTCGCGGTATTCGGGCGGGTGCCAATGTTCTACTACCTCCTGCACATCCCGGTCATTCACTCGCTGGCGGTCGTCGTCTCGCTCATTCGCCAGGGGAGCGTCACACCGTGGCTGTTCGGCAATCACCCGATGCAGCCGCCGGAACAGCCGCCCGGCTACATGTGGAGCTTGGGGCTCCTCTACCTCGTGTTCGCCGTGGCAATCGCGATTCTATATCCGCTGTGCATGTGGTATGCTGGCGTGAAGGCGCGGAGGAAGGACAGCTGGTTGCGGTACATCTAGTGGGGTTCCTCAGCAGGGTCTGAGAATTTGATCCGCGTCCAAATAGCGATCCAACCTTCCGAACCACAGTCCCCGGCCGGCTGGGACCATTGTTCGATCATCGACCGTTCAGTGCGCCGGCACAAAGACGCACGGATCCGCGCTGGCGCCGCCGAGTTGAGCCGAGGTTGGCGCGTGCGCCCGCGCCGAGTCGGAGGTGCATCGAGCAGCAAAGGCCAGCGCGGCGTCGATCGAGTGAAAGCCGAGCGAGGGAGACGCGAGCTCGACGTGCGGCCAGTCCCAAGTGCGATCGACGGTTCCGATCAGGCGGAATTGGCCGTTCGTCTGTGTGAGGACAAAGCGACGGAATCGCACCCACTCGTCCCGGGTCGCGCGACGATCGGCGCGGCCGTCGCCGACGGTGATGTCGACAGCCCGCCCGTACGAGTGCATCGACGTCGCCGTGTAGGTCCGGCCGTGCCCGATGGCGAACAGAAAGGCCTCCCGCTCGGGCGACCGGTACGTCTCCACCACCTTCAGACGGAATCCGGCGCGGCGGCCGGCGTCGATCAGATCGCGGAAGGCGACCTGGGCTTCGGGATCGAGTCGATTCAGCGATGTTTGCATCACCTGCGCGCCGAACGAGAAGGTTTTCGTGTTCTTGACGCGCATCCGCTGCTCGAACCCGTCCCACGTCTCTCCCGGCAAACGCAGAGACAGGAATCCGACGCGATACGAATCGACGTAGCACGTTCGACAGCGTTTGGCTTTGGTGTCGAACTTCACCATCGCGGCGTCGCTGGAGTCGCTCAGATACAGTCCTTCCGGGTCCTCGATACCATAGGCTGTCCGCAATAGGGTTCGCTCGGCCGACGAGAATTCTCGGTGCGTATATCGCGGGATGCCTCGACTGTCTGTGCCCCGATCGTCGAGTAGAACCTCACCGTTAGCCGACCCAGTTCGCCTGTCACCGGTGTATGGCGCGGAAGACCGTTGGCAGGACGCAAGCGGCCCCAGCGTCGCAGCGGGTGCCACGCTGAGCCATGCGGCGGTGACGATACGACGGCCAAGGCACATACCTGCCATTTGGCAGGGCATGTGCCTCGCTTTCCAAGTTGGCCCCATCGCTCAATGACAGAGCGGGCGCGACCGAAGGGTGCGCATGTGGCCGCTCGCCGCGTTGGCACAGCCGCTGGCCTGCACGCATCTTGTGCACCGTGAAAGACGAGCTCGAGAGCGTTCGCAACATCGGTAAAGCGAGCAGCAAATGGCTGCGCGCCGTCGGGATCGAGTCCGTTTCCGAGTTACGACGTGCCGGCGCCGCCGAGGCGTACGCGCGAATCGAGTTTCGGTTCGGTCGCGCGGTGAATCTGAATCTGCTCTATGCCTTGGCCACCGGGCTGCAAGGACGTGCTTACAACTCCCTCACTGCGAAGGAAAAAGGGAAGCTGCACGCCGCCGCGGGGGTCGGTGCACCCCCACGCGTCAAACGGCGGAGTTAGCGCCGCGCGCCCGCGCCGCGTAGCACTTTCCCCGGTAGGGCATTCGTCATCCTCCCGTCGGCGATCACGGGCACGCCATTCACCAACACCTCGGTCATTCCCACCGCGAGCTGATTCGGGTTCTCGAACGTCGCCATGTCCCGGATCTGGTCCGGATCAAAGACGACGACATCGGCCCACATCCCCTCCTTGAGCACGCCGCGGTCGGCGAACTTCATCTTTTGCGCCGGCAGCGCCGAGAACTTCCTGATGGCGTCCTCGAGCGTCAGCGCTTTGTCTTCGCGAACGTACTTGCGGAGGATTCGTGGAAAGGTGCCGTACGCGCGCGGGTGCGGGTGCTCTCTCCCGAGCAGGCCGTCGGGCGACGTGCCCTGTGAATCGTTGTCGACGGACGTCCACGGCTGCTGAAGCGCAAGCAGCACGTCGGGCTCGGACATGCCGAACACCGCGTTCTCGGTGAAGGCCTCGTCTTCGACGAGAATGTCCATCAGCGCGTCGATCGGATCGACACCACGCGCGGTCGCGACGTCCTTGAGCGTCTTTCCTTGAAGAGGAAGCAGCTTCGGGTTCGACACGACACTCACCAGAATTGCCTCCGGTCCGGGAACTTCCTGCCACTCGTTGTCCCAGGTTGTTGTCGGCGTCTCCATGTCGCGCCGGATTCGCTTTCGCGTCTCTGGATCTTTGAGCCGGGCGATCAAAGCCTTGGCGCCCCCATCGTGCGCCCACGGCGGGATGAACGCCGACATTCCGTTGAACCACGCTGGATATGCATAAGTGTTCGCGCTGACGTCGACACCGCTGGCACGTGCCGCGTTGATCTTGCCTACGATTTCCGGCATCCGTCCCCAGTTCGGCTTTCCCGCCGCCTTGAGATGCCAGATCTCGACGGGGATCTTCGCCTCGCGTCCGATGCGGATCGCCTCGTCGAGGGCGCCGAGGACATCATTGCCTTCCGAGCGCATGTGGGTCGCGTAGACACCGCCGGACCGTGCCGCCTCGGCCGCAAGAGCGATCAACTCCTCGGTCGTCGCGTACGGTGCTGGCGCGTATTGGAGTGACGTCGATACGCCGACCGCGCCCTGGCGCATGGCCGTCCGCACCAGCGCCTTCATGGCCTCGAGCTCGGCGGGCGATGGCGCTCGATTGCTGTCTCCGAGCACCAGGCGGCGCACCTGCGTGGCCCCCACGTACGTCGCCAGGTTTATACCCATCCCTTGGCGCTCCAGTCGCGTGAAATACCCCGACAGATCGCGCCAGGTCGGCGTGAGCTTGAAATGCTCGTAGCCGACGTGATCGGCTTTGATGATTGCGTCGCTGAGCGGCGCAACCGAGCTGCCTTCGCCGGTGACCTCCGTTGTGATGCCCTGAAAGATCTTCGACGGCAGATGCGGGTTGACGAGGATCGTCAGCTCCGACTGGCCGAGCATGTCGATGAAGCCGGGGGCAACGACTTTCCCTTTCGCGTCGATGCGGCGTTTCGCCGCGGCGCCGGCAAGATCACCTATCGCCGCAATGCGGCCCTTTCGAACGCCGATGTCGGCCGCGTACCATGGGGAGCCGGTACCGTCGACGATGTGGCCGTTGGCGATGACGACGTCGAACGGCTGCGGCGGCGTCTCGGTCGCCGCGGTGGAGGCGACCAGGAGCGACGCGATGACGAGGGGAATGACGCGCATCTGAACAACCCGCGGATGGAGGCGCGAAGAATATAGCACCGGCTTCGGCCACTGCTCGATCCGGTGTTAACGCTAAGACCTGAGTTCCTTCGACTGGAGAAGGCGCTGGCGGCCGTGTAGCCTTGACGCACGCACATGAAACTCCTCGTGTTGGGAGCCGGCGGCATTGGCGGCTATTTCGGTGGGCGACTCGCAGAGACGGGGACCGACGTCACCTTCCTGGTCCGTCCAAAGCGGCGCGATCAGCTCGCGCGAGACGGACTGCGCATCCAGAGTCCGGTCGGCGATCTGCGGATCCCAGTGAAGACGGTGTTGGCCTCGCAGCTAACGCCGGGATACGACATCGTCCTTCTCACATGCAAGGCCTATGACCTCGATTCGGCGCTGGACGCCATCGTGCCGGCGATGAGCCGAACGTGTGCCGTTGTGCCGATGTTGAATGGCATGGCGCACCTTGCCCGTCTCGACGAACGGTTCGGGGCCGCGAGTGTCATGGGTGGCGCCTGCTCGATCAGCGTTGCCCTCGATAAGGACGGCGTGATCCACCACGCCGATGCTCTTCAGAAGATCTCGTTTGGCGAACGAGATCGTTCCAGATCGGCGCGCGCGCAGATGCTGGCCGACGCGTTCGCCGCCACGAAGGTCGATTGGGATCTCGCCGACGACATTGAGCAGAACATGTGGGAGAAGATCTGCTTTCTCTCCGTTCTGGCAGGCGCGAACTGTCTCTTCCGGGCCAACATCGGCGAAATCGTCAGCGCGCCAGGCGGCCTCGCGGCGATTGAGCGCGCGCTTGCCGTCAACTACGAGATCGCGACTCGCGAAGGTCACCCCCCGCGAGCCGCCGCCGTCGAGTTTGGGCGCAAGACACTCACCGATCCCACAAGCAAGCGAAGTGGCTCGATGCTCAACGATCTCGAGGCGGGGGGTCCGGTGGAGGCTGATCACATCGTCGGGTGGATGCTCGAGCGGGCCCGAGCCCACGGGCTCGATGATACGATCCTGTCGCTGGCGTACACCCACCTCAAGGCGTACGAGGGGAGGCGAGCGGCGGGACGTTTGCCCAAACATTGAGGGCGGCGGGCATCGGCGCGTGGGCCTCCCCTGACTCAGACCAGGGTTTCGATCCCATAAGTCGCTGCGGGCACGTGGTTTGCAGTCATCGGTCTGATCCCATTCGGAAATTACCCACCCCCTATGAGATGAAGGCCTTCAACCGATTCGAGGTTGCAGCTCGTTTGCGCGGCCTGTTGTCTGGTCAGGACGCTGGCGTCGTCGGCGGAACGGCGAGTCGCCTGGGCGTCAGTGAAGTCGCCCTGCGAATGAGTGTCGATGAGACGGACCCTCATCCGACATTCGAGGTGCTGAAGGCTGTCGTCCGCGATTACGCGGTGGATCCGACCTGGCTGGTCAAGGGCGAGTACGACGCCGACACCCATCGCCGCGCTCTCGAGGACGACGCCACGATTGCCCGCGTTCTGTCCGAGGCGGTCGTGCGGGCGAGGAGGCCCTCGCCACCCAAGCCGCTGCTTGCCGTCCGAAACACCGCAGCCGTGGCGGCCGTCACGACCAACGCCGATGAGTCCTGGTCGAAAAACGGTGCGATTCAGATAACCAGGACGCGCGTCATTGAGGCCGACGACCTGCTCTGGAAGGTTCGAGAGGAGCCGTGGCCGACGGCCGACCGGCGAGGCGGGACATGCCTCATTTTCGACGCGGACTCGGTCGTTCGCCGCGTTCGAATCTTTCCCCCCGACTGGCACGACCTGTCCGACGCTGACCTCTATTTGGTGAGCTTTGGTACATAGGAAAGCCGAGCCTGGGCTGGCCCAGGCTCGGCTCAAGATCATGACAACACTGTAATTCTCGGGTCAGAGAGCTGTAATCCGGCCAGGGTCATCTTCATCGCGTGGCGGAGGACAAGGGGCGACGACGCTCCCCCCAGACCACCCAAACTGGAGAATGCCCCATGAAGCTCTCATCGATGTTTCTCAGC
>WNFI01481377.1_pt1 | contig 19210 bp, 18 predicted proteins | sample 5400471 | NCBI WGS metagenome assembly WNFI01 (sample SAMN13153348, study PRJNA577476) | soil metagenome | isolation source: 100 cm saprolite on Douglas fir-dominated hillslope | place: USA:California | collected 2013-09-17 | reverse complement strand
CGTTCTGTGGGGCTATAGCTCAGTTGGGAGAGCGCGTCGTTCGCAACGACGAGGCCGTCGGTTCGAGCCCGACTAGCTCCACCAAATTCTCAGTCGCACCGGCCATTTCCTTAACCTTCCGGTGAACCATCACAAGCACCTGTGACTGTGATCCCATCCTCCCCATCATTCGCTGGAATAATGTCCGCAACTGAGAGAGAATATTAAAGCTGTGTCTGGGGTAGAGGACACTATCCCACCGCAACTCGAAGCGCCCGGCGGACCAGCCAGCCGCTGCCGCGTCCGCAGCGCTACCAAAATCCGCGTTCATTTCTACAGGAGACATTCCATATCATGGCCACTACTACGATAGAAGTTGAGGCAGCCGCAAATAAACCCAGGCACTCCAGGCTGGAGCGCTGGGTCGAAGAATCCGCGCAGATGTGCAAGCCCGACCGCGTCCACTGGTGCGATGGCTCATCCCAGGAATATCAGGATCTGCTCCGGCTCCTCGTCCTCACCGGCACCGCGATTCCACTCGACCCCGCCAAGCGCCCCAATAGTTTTCTAGTCCGCTCCGATCCCGCTGACGTCGCGCGCGTCGAAGACCAGACTTTCATCTGCTCCCGCACCAAAGAAGAAGCCGGTCCCACCAACAACTGGGAAGACCCCGCAAAGATGAAGCAGAAGCTGGCCAGCCTGTTCACCGGCTCCATGACCGGCCGCACCATGTTTGTCGTCCCTTACAGCATGGGTCCAATCGGCTCGCCGATTTCCAATATCGGAGTCGAAATCACCGACTCGCCCTACGTCGTCGCCAGCATGCACGTCATGTCTCGCGTGGGAAGCCATGTCCTGGACGTTCTCGGCGAGAACGGCGAGTTCGTTCGCGGCCTGCATTCCATCGGCGCCCCGCTCGCCGCCAATCAGCCCAACGCGACCTGGCCCTGCAACGCCGAAAATAAATTCATCTGCCATTTTCCCGAGACTCGTGAGATCTGGTCCTACGGCTCCGGCTACGGCGGCAACGCTCTCCTGGGAAAAAAGTGTCACGCTCTCCGCATCGCCTCCGTGCAGGCCCGCGATGAAGGCTGGATGGCCGAGCACATGCTCATCCTCAAGCTGATCAGCCCGACGGGCCAAGCCAAATACATGACAGGCGCTTTCCCGTCAGCCTGCGGCAAAACCAATCTCTCGATGATGATCCCCACCCTTCCCGGCTGGAAGGTAGAAACCATCGGCGACGACATCGCCTGGATGAAGTTCGGCTCCGATGGCCGCCTCTACGCCATCAATCCCGAGTACGGATTCTTCGGCGTGGCCCCCGGCACCAGCATGAAGTCGAATGCCAACGCCATGCTCAGCGTCACCCACAATTCCATCTTCACCAACTGCGCCATGACGCTCGACGGCGATGTCTGGTGGGAGGGAATGACCGACCAGAAGCCCGCCAAGCTGATCGACTGGCTGCGCCGCTCCTGGACGCCCGACTCCGGCCGCAAAGCCGCTCACCCCAACGCCCGCTTCACCTGCCCCGCCAGCCAGTGCCCGGTAATCGCCCCCGAGTGGGAGGATCCCAAAGGCGTTCCCATCGATGCAATCCTATTCGGTGGCCGCCGCGCCGGAATCGTCCCTCTGGTCACCGAGGCCTTCAACTGGCAACACGGAACTTTCCTGGGCGCAACCGTCAGCAGCGAAACCACCGCCGCCATCACCGGCAAAGAAGGACGCCTCCGCCGCGACCCCATGGCCATGCTCCCCTTCTGCGGCTACCACATGGGCGACTACTTCGCCCACTGGCTCAAGATGGGCGAACGTAAAGGCGCAAAACTCCCCAAAATTTTCTACGTGAATTGGTTCCGTCAAAATCAAAGTAAGGATTCAAATACAGAAAAAGACCAGAGCGGCAAGTTCCTCTGGCCCGGCTACGGCGAAAACAGCCGCGTCCTGAAATGGATCTTCGAACGCTGCGACGGCAAAGTCCACGCCAAAGACACCCCCATCGGACGCATACCAGAAGTCGAAGACCTCGACACCCGCGGCCTCAACCTCGACGATGCTCAAGTCAACGAACTCCTCAGCGTCGATATCGAAGGCTGGCTGGCGGAAGTTCCGTCAATCAAAGAACACTTCGCCCGCTTCGGCACCCATCTGCCCGAAGGATTGAACGCCGAAGTAAAGAATCTCGAAGACCGGCTCCGCGCCGCAAAGTAGCATGTGGAAAGTAGCATGTGGGGACGGACGCATTCGTCCGTCCATGCGGCCCAGGTCCATCGGGCCGCAGCCGCCGGCAGCATCCAAGCTCTCGCACAACCACCACGCAACCCGCAACTGCAACGGTCCCGGCACACCCATGTTGTGTCCCCAATCAATTCTGTGCGTCAAAACTATGCGCAACAAAATACCGCTTGAAAAGCAACAAATTTTGGAGCATAACATCCAGTAGGTCGCGCAGCCATCTGTAGGTGGAGGTACGGTGTGACTCCTCTGCTGGTCGGCCTGCTTTGTGGTGATCTCCCTCGCCGGCAAGTTGCGAGCAGAGGAGAAACCTCGCTTCCAATCTTCGAAATTTCTGCGAGATTCAGACCGAAGACAACCCGGCTACGACAAACCTTTCCTGCTCGAATCGAACCCAGGGGACGATGGCCTATTTCTCTATCGATTGAAAAGGCACTTTGCCTAAGAATGGGCACGAGGAGTTACCTATGAAAAGCATGAAAAACAAACCAAAAAGCCTCGACGCTTCTGTTACGAGAATAATCTGCTGGTGCTTCACAGGATTATTCCTTGCGACTGTTGTTAGTAGTTCGGCCGCGGCCAAAACTTTCGTCTATGTGGCGAACGGCGGTTCGAACTCCGTCTCGGTAATCGATACTGTTCACAACACTGTGGTCGCCACGATCCCTGTTTCAAGCGGCCCAAGCGATGTGGCCGTCACACCCGACGGAGACCGGGCCTACGTGACGATCGCACCCAGCAACTCTGTTTCTGTGATCGACACAGTCGCCAACACTGTGATCGCCACCATACCGATTACACTACTGGCCGGGGTTGCCGTCACACCGGATGGAACCCGCGCCTATGTGACCAGCCGCAACATCGATACTGTCTCGGTAATCGACACCGCCTCCAACAACGTGACTGCAACCATAGCCGAACCGGCTGGGTCGCTGCCCTTTTTCCTGGCATTCACGCCGGACGGGACCCGCGCCTACGTAGTGAACAACAGCGCTCCCGGCTCGGTGGCAGTGATCGACACCGATCCATCCTCGCCGACGTATAACATGATCATCGCCACCGTATCGGCCGGAACCTTTCCAGGTGGTGTTGCCATCACGCCGGACGGGACCCTGGCCTATGTTTCCAACGGGCTGTCCGCGGACGTGCTTGTAATCGACACGGCGACCAATAATGTGATTGCCTCGATCCCTATAGGTGCGGGAACGGGGCTGGCAGCCATCAATCCGCGTGGAACCCGCGCCTACGTGGGAGCCTTTGGTTCCAACTTCGTTGCGGTCATCGATACCGCCACGAATACGGTGGTGAACACCGTGACTGTCGGAAGTGTAGTGACTGGAGTTGGCATCACTCCGAACGGTCGGCACCTCTACGCGGCCAGCGACAGCCCTAGTGGCACCGTATCGGTGATCGATACTCATAACAACGCTGTGGTGGCAACGATCCCTATTGGAAACGGCCCATTGGGATTGGCTGTGGGCCGCCCCCACGCACACGGAAAATAAACTCGATGACTCGCTCGTCTCTTGGTCATGCGATCAGTGGGGCGGGCTGGCCGACCTCTCGGGCCCGCCCCCACTGAGGCTGCCGCACCTTTCGCGGTTTTCGACGAACCTGCTCAACTCTTTGTCATTCCGAACCGGGCCCCAAGCCCGGTGAGGAACCTGCTTCTCTGCTCGTGTGGAGCGGACACTCCTGTCCGCTGCCTTTGACTTTGTTTTTGCCTTTGACTCTGCTTTTGACTTTTGACCTAGACTCTCCCTCGCCCTGATTTTGAAGCAGCGCCACGACCGCCAGCACCACCGTGGAAGAGCGGCGCTTCAGCGCCGCGTAAGCGTCCACAATGATTCCGGGCTTCAGCCCCCGTGGTCGAATTTCTCGCCCGCTAGGAGTCTTTCCGCAACCCCTGAAGTCGTGCCTTGCTGAATCCCACGCTGCCGAGTTTCGCGAGAGAACAGCCAGCCCCCGCCCTCCGAAGCGACGCGGCTAAAACTCCTGCATTTCGGACATCGGCCTTTCAACCTTCAGAGGCGGGATTCCTTTAACGTAGAGAATAGCTGTGACGTTCAGTTTTAGCCATTCGTGGTGATAGTGAAAAATCTCTCTGTCAACGTAATAGTCAATGGTCATCGTCACCGCGGAATCGCCCGGATACAGCGTATTCACCTGCCCGGTTTCGGTTAGGACGCGAAAAAAGCTGTGTGTAGCCATGCGTCGGTTTGGTAGTTCGAGAGCGTAAGTGACATCCTTATGCAGCAATCCAGTCGGGAAAAGCACATCAAGGTGATAGGTGTCGATGGTTGTCGCGCTTACGTTCTTCAGGGTTACCCCCAGCCGGTAATTGTGGTGCTCGCCCGTGAACGCCAGTCTCTGGTGACTCAGCGTCATCTCCACCGGCTGTCCAGCCCCCAGTGGCTCTGCCCTCCGCAGTGCTTCGCCCGTTGGAGTCTCGGGGTCCTCTCCGGCAATCCGGATCAAGTTTCGGCCGAGGCGTTTTGCCGAGTACAGCGCCTCATCTGCGACTTTCAAGAGTTGCTTACTTTCGGTGGCATGAACAGGGGCCGTCGCGACGCCGATACTGGCGGTAATCGACAACTTCTTGCTGCTCATCGTGCTTTTTTCCATCTCGGAGCGGATTGATTCAGCTAAAGCAACTGCCTCCGATACCGTGAAATTTGGCAGCAGCACAGCAATTTCTTCCCCACCGAATCGGTATGCTTTACCCTTGTGTCGGCATCGTCTAACGATGGTATTCGCGCACTCGATCAGTACTTCGTCGCCGACTGGGTGCCCATGCGCATCGTTCACGGTCTTGAAGTGGTCGAGGTCCAGCATCAACAAAGAGACGGGTTCCCCCTCACTTGCTGAGCCACTCAAGGCCTCTAAATCTTGGTCAAACACCCTTCGCCGAAGCACTGGCAAGAGGTCATCTATTGCAGTGTCCTCTCCAGGTGTCGCTGGTTCTTCCTTCTCAAGTTGCCATCCCAATTGCTCGATGGCGCTTCTTAGAACAGCGACCTGTGTCGCGAGGTTATCATTCGCTGCGCGCCGTAGCTCCTCATCCGTATCGTTGACACTGAAGGCGATGGATTGCGCCGTGCTGAAGTTATCGAGGATGCGGCTACCGGGCGCGAAGCTGCGCGCCAGAGCGCCTTCTGCCGTATGTGTCCACTCATCCCGCTTAGGGGAACCGAAGGCTTCGCCAGAGAGATAGGCGGAGTTGTGGACCATCGGTCTCATGATTTCTATTGCCTTCTTAGGAGACATCAGTTGAACCCTGCCCTCATCAGGTGCCCTTCGTGCTCTCATCGGCTCCTCTTGTTCGGCTCGCTGCTCAAGTTCTTCAAAATACTTTCTCCCTTGCGGAGCGACCTCGATGAGAAACGAATCAGTGTGAAAGAACCCCGCATCATTTCCAAACTGGTAGCGGGTCAATCGTGATCCTCCCACATACTTCGTCAGTAGTATTCGATTGTCGGCCTCCAAACCTTTTAGACACTCGGTCATTCTCGCGTGCTCGTTTAGTCCTGTTATTTGGGAAAGCTGCGGCAGTGACACGCTCACTGGCAGCGGCCCCAACGAGTTGACGTGCTTATAAATTGCAAGTTCGAGCTTTTCAGAGGGCAGCATCACTCAACATGATAAATCCACCCGCGAAATTCGGGGGCAGACCGGACTGTCCACAATTTCCGAAATCAGAGACAGTCCCGTCTGTCGCCAGATTCACCACCCGGTCAGTGAAACGTGAGTGCTAGAATTCAGTTTGGGAGGGACAAATGCCCGAACCAAGCTACAGAGTTCGCAGGGTCAAGGGCGCAAATCCGGAACGATTTGTCATGGTAGCGGTAAATGCGGAATTGCCGCAACATTCCTTCATGGTCACGTCGGATGCCCTTACTGAAACAGAAATGCGCGCCCGCTTGGCGAAGGATTTTGGCCGTGCCGAATCGGAATTCGATTCTGTGATTTGGGACGCAAGAGATAACCCGCCAGTCTAACGCCGCTGCCCACACGCTTTTCCCTTGCACCGCGACAATCCGGGGACAATCCGGGGAGACGGGACGTTCCCCTTTTCCTGGGACCCAGAAACAAAAGCCGACGAGGTTTTACCTCCTACCGTTTTCCACAGCCCACCCGTGTGACATCTGACCTTGCGCCTCATTTCAAATTCGTGCATGATTGCCCCAGCAAAGGCAGTAACAAACAGTTCTTTGAAAACTGAATATCGTTCAGCTAAGTCCTTCCCCCACAATATTTTGCGGCCAAATCCGGCAGTTTTCAGTCCCGACAGAAATAGCGTCACTGATTCCAGAGGACTTACGGGATGACGATGCACCTAACTCCCATGTCCGCAAGATTTTACGGGCAAGTTCCATGGAATCAAGATTTTAGCTGATTCACCGGGGATGCGCTCCTCGCAAGTCATTGATTCTAAGGAATTAACCGGATTTGATCCCCAAATTTTTTCTGATCCAGATTGGCCCCTAGGCGATCCGGTCGAAGGCCGCCAGCTCTTCTCCCTCAGAACCGCAACAAGTACGAAACCTTCACGAAGAACTGCCGGCTGTCATTCATGAAATCGTCCCGCGTCGTCAGCAGGCCGGTTGGTGTGGGGATGAGGCGCCGGTCCAGGTTCTGGAGGTTGCTGTTGTACCCCACGTAGATCGCAGTGCCGGGATGCACCAGATAAGTGATCAGGAAGTCGGCATTGAAGTTCTTGGTGGGCGACAGTGAACTAATCAGCGGGTTCGAGAGCACGGCGTTGTATTGCAGAATCACGCGCGCCGAGAGTTCTCGCGTGAACTGGTAGTTCCACTTGCTGCGTACGATGTGATTGGTCACCGCCGTCAGGTGGGAGTCGCGCTCGCGGACATGCTCGAGCAGGTAGTCGTTGTCGATGCGCAGCCGCCCGGAAGCATGAAACGTAAGGACAAGGTGGGCCTGATCTTCGTGGCCAATCATGGGCACGCGGCCTGCCGCCGGATTGAAGTTCACCCCGGCTCCGGAAACCAGGAACAAGTTCACATCGAATTGCTTGAACCAGCTGGTCCCGGCTTCGAGTCCCCAGAAAGGCTGAGGATAGGCGGTCACCCGCGTCAGACCGGCATAGTCCACCGGCCTGAGCCGGACGTCATCGTACCCGTAGGGATGAAAATTGATGAATGTCCCTCGCGTCATGTCGACCCGCAGACCGGGGAAAACAAAGTAATCGATAGCCGTACCGCGGTGGTCCCAGATGTTGAACTGTTGGAGCGTGGGTCCCCACGAGATCAGGAATTTCCCCTCCGGCCGGAAATAGTAACTCGCAACAATTTCCTGTTCACGAATGTCGACGTGATTCACGAATCCCGTCTCCGTCACGAACCCCGGGCTGTAATCCAGATAGAGGGATTGCAAATTGAATTTGCGTCCCGCCCGCTCCAGATCCATTTTGTAGCCTGGCCCTGCCGATGAGGTGCCGTCGGTATTCAGCGTGGAACTGCTCACCGCCTGCCCTTGCACTCGCCAGTTCTGATTGAGTTTGATGTTGGCGTCGACGCCCCCGACGCGGTTGTACCCTCCACCAAACTCCCGATCGGTGAAGATCGCCCCAATCGTCGACTGGTCGAGAATGTCACGGCTGATCCTTCCGATGGCAAATGTGGCGCGGTCGCCGCTGTGCGCATCGCTAGGCGGCACTATTTCCCCGGGTGCTCGATCATCGCTGGCCAGAACACCCACCGCCCACGGACCTGCCTTGCCGGTAAGCCGCAAGCCGAACTCAGGATGCGCGATACGGCGCGTGAACACCAGATTGATCGGCGTCGTGAAGTAGTTGCTGTTCTCCAGGAAGAACGGCCGCTTTTCGGGAAAGAAAACTTCAAACCGCTGGTTCACCGTGATCTGCGGCTGGTCCGATTCCACCTGGCTGAAGTCGGGATTGATGGTGCTGTCGAGCACAAAACTGTCGTGCAGAATGAATTTCGAATCCAGGCCAACCTCGGGCTTCAAGCGGCGGCTCTCGAAAAAAGGATTGTTAGGATCGCGCTGATCGATGTCGCGGAAGCCGCTAAACAGTCCATAGGGGATGAGCTGAATGTTGCGGCTGGGTGAGACATGTTCCAGCCCAGTCGCCGTCGCAGCCTGATTGAACCGGCCCTGAATGCGAATAGAAATTCGCGGCCAGAACAGGTTTTCGTTGGTCCGCGGAATGGCGCGGTTCAGAATCAGCCCCCATTCCTGCTGGTCGGTGTTGGGGAAGCGCAGGCTCTTGAAAGGAATCGCCATCAGCACAAGGTAGCCGGTCTTGGTGAGATGTCCCTCGGAGCGCCACACCGTATCGAACGAGGGATCAAACCCGCTGAAGTCGGCGGGGGAGTTGTTGCGAATCGAGCCTTCGGTCCACAACGCGTCCCACTGGATGCCAAAGGGATTCGTCGCAAACGCGTAGGCGCGCCGGGCGTCGTGGAAGGTGTCGATCATGATCTCCACTGAATCGTCGGAAAAGATGTCTTCGCGCCGTGTCATGCGGGCGCGGATCTTCTCTGGCTCGTTGTCAAAACATACGAACACCGCATACAAGTTGTGCTCGTCGTAGGCGAGATAGACATCGGTACTCTGAGTCGGCACAGCGCCGTCGGCCGGCTCGCGCGCAATGAAACCGGTCACCCTTACCATCTGCCCAGCCACGCGAAGGCTGGGCTTCATGTCTTCAAAGTCAGAAAGCGACGGCGGGGTCTCGATGCGCGGGATCTGAACAATGGGAGCTGCGCCCAACGCGAGAGAAGCCAGCTCGAGCACAGCAACGGCCACCAGCATTTCACTAGGCCAGAATCTTCCCTTGATTTGGAGAGTGAAGCGCATGCTCGGCTAAGATTGCCCGTCTACTTCGACGTGCCACAGGATAAATGGATAGGCGAGGTTCAGGATAGCTGGCGACTATGGTCCGGTTGCCATCGCAGCCGAGGGAAATCCGGAGACAAACGCGACACTCCCCTAATTTTTGCCGCCAACTGGGATCACAGAGAATTGGTAAACGTCTCGTCTGTCCTCGAACTTTCCCCCCAAGATTTCTGCTTTTCATTTCCGCCCACCCATTACCGTCGTAACGTCAACCCTAACCCAGACCACGAGACAATAACTCAGGAATTCCCCGATCCGTAGACGTTTACAGGCGGCAGCTCAGTCCCCGCGTGTGCCAATTGTTCAGGAGGACACATTTATGAAGACCATCCGGGTTGTCGCTCATCGTCACCGTTCTGCTGTCGGCCTTCGCCATGAAGTTCTAGGAGAACATATGAAACGCAAGCTCTTCCCGATTCTTTTGGTGGTGCTGTCAGCCACTGCAGCGTTTGCCTCTCACCAGACGATCGAGTACAAGAACCAGGGATTCAGTGTTGTGCTCCCCATTCGTACCAGTCCTAAGGTGTCAACTGATGAAGACGGTACCTTCACCCTCACTTACGACGATGGCACGGAGCCGTGGCAAATGCGTATGGTGGTAGTCTTCAACGGAGTCGACTATTCGAAGACGACTAGTCACAAGTTGCTCGAAGATTTCTGGGCCAGTACCATCAGCAAGAAGAGCATGGACCCTATCGGCGCCATACACTTCGATAAGGATGCTGCTGGCAACGAGCGTGGTACGTTTGAGATGACGTTGCACACACCGGCATCTGATGACGGGAATGCTACTGATACTCATGTAACTATGAGATTTGTGGCAGTCGTAGGCGCCAGTCGATTCTACGAGATTTCAGTTCTCCGGAACTTTGGCGAGAACGTCGACGACTTTGATTTCATCAACAGCTTCAAACTATTGCCATGATCCCAGCGAACGGCGGCTCCACACCGGGCTTGACAACACGCACCACACGTGTTACACATACTATACGTGAACAACTACTATGGCCAAGCAGAATCTTACAGTTAGCCTGCCTCAGCATACGATTCGCAAGGCCAAAATCCTGGCCGCACGGCGCGGTTCCTCAATCAGCGGCCTCCTGGCCGAGCAGATCGAAATTCTCGTCGGGGAAGAAGAAGCCTACGAGCGCGCGGAGCGCCAAGCCAAAATGCTGCTCGATCAAGGCTTTCACTTGGGCGGCGTGATCCGCGCCAGCCGGGACGAATGGCATGCACGATGACCGATAAACGATGACCGAAAAAACGATGAGCACTAAACGATGACCGATAAGACCTTCATCGATACCAATGTCCTGATCTACGCTCACGACGTGGATGCAAAAGCGAAGCACGAGGTAGCCCAAAGCGTTCTGCGCGAACTATGGAGCCAGCGAACCGGCGTCCTCAGCATGCAAGTGCTTCAGGAATTCTATGTGAACGTCACACGGAAGATTGCCTCGCCGCTTGCCAAGGATGTAGCGCGTCTGGCCGTGAACAGTTACTCGATCTGGTGTACGGAGACCACCCCCGCCGAGATTGCTGCCGCATTCCGAATCGAAGATGAATCCCGCATCGGTTTTTGGGATGCGCTGATCGTTGCCTCAGCAGCCAAATCCGGCTCGGTACGCATCCTCTCCGAGAATCTGAATGCCCGGCAGATCATCGCTGGCATCCGCATCGAAAACCCGTTCGCCGGAGTGCAGTGAAGGGGCTCCCCCTTCGCGACAAATCCGAGGGCCGGAGCATTGCTACCAAACATTTCCACAGGCCCCTTGTGACATCTGACCTTGCGCCCAAAATCCGAATTGAGCGATCATGGTCGAGGCAGTGACGGTCCGCCCAGCGCGAAACCTGCCCTGCTAAACGGTTTGTTTTCAAGATTTTGGTATTTAAGTTCTTTGACAACAAGATTTTACAAAGTCCACTTTTGCGAAACCCGCGCTGGGCAAGGCTTTCAGGCGAATCAGCGAAAAAAATTGATCCGAAATCCGCCTCATCCGCCGCGCCGGTCAGGTCTCACCGTTTTCGGCCAAAATTTATTTTGAGGGAGAATTCCACAGGCCCAGCCAGCCCTGCCCACGTTTTTCTTCAGTCGTTGATCCGAACTAATCCCGCCTCTCCGTTAGCACGGATCGGGGCGGGGGAAGGTCGCGCATAGGTACAGACCGGGCAGATCCCTGACACTCCAGCACCCTCGGCAATTTCTTTTGATCAAGTCAGTCCTACAACCCTCGAAGCTTACTTGAACGGATTGAAGATGTGGAGGCCGTCGAGTTCGCGGGCATGTTGCATATCTTCAGAGAGCAGGACGGTGCAGCCGGACTGCTTGGCGGAGCGGACGATTAGCGCGTCCCAGAAGGAGAGGCTGTGGAGGCGGTAGAGGTCGATCGCGGCTAGGATGTCGGAGACGTCGGGAGCGGCGACGTGGAACTCAGCCAGAAGTTCGACTTTGCGGCGGGCGATGGCTGGGTCCACATGCAATTTGCGGGTGACGGTGACGAAATATTCTTGCAGGACCTGGAGCGAGACTACGCCGGTGCGGGCGCGCCGATGCTCGGCGACGAGTTCGAGGGCGCGGCGCTGCTTGGCGGGCGCGGCTTTATCATCGGCGTAGATGAGGACGTTGGTGTCGAAGAAGCTACGAGCTGGCATTGTTTTGGCTGCGTGGGTTAGCGGAAATGGATTTCGTCGCGATTGAAGCGCCAGCCGCGGGAGTGGCCTTGACCGGAAAGTTTCTTGAACTCCTCGATGCTGCGTTCGGGATCGTCTCCGCCGGCTACGGTTTGGAGGTAGTCGCGAATAAGCTGGTTGAGACTCTTGCCGAGGGCTTCGGCTTTTTTTCGAGCCCGGGTGACTAGTTGGTCGTCGAGAGAAAGAGTGACATTCATTTACACAGTATATGTGGACACGGATTATGTGTCAATAGACGAAGCCGGATCCCTTTCGGCTTCGCCTCAGAGCAGGCTCCAGTTACAAACAGCCCAAGCTTTTTCCATGCGGCTCCGCCTCTTTTTGATATAGTTCCGCACTGTCATGGTGAGCCTCGCGCACGAACTGAATCCTCCCGCACCATCTGCATCTCTCACCCGCAATCAGATCCGCGGCTTCTGGGCCTCCTGGGGCGGATGGACGCTCGACGGCATGGACTCGGTTGTCTACGCGCTCGTGCTCGTGCCCGCGTTGCGCGAGTTGCTGCCGCACTCCGGCATCGTCGCCAACAAAGGCAACATCGGCTACTACGGATCGTTGTCATTCGCGCTGTTTCTGATCGGCTGGGGACTCGCTTTTTTATGGGGACCGATCGGCGACAAGTTCGGCCGCGTGCGCACGCTGATGCTCACCATCGTGTGGTATTCGGTGTTCACGTTCTTGAGCGCGTTCGTCACCAACGTCTGGCAGCTTGCAATTCTGCGCCTGCTCGCCGGCATCGGCATTGGCGGAGAATGGGCCATGGGCGGCACCTTCGTCGCCGAAGAGTGGCCCGAGAACCGCCGCCGCATGGGTGCCGGCTTCATGCATACGGGTTACTACGTCGGTTTTTTTCTAGCGGCGCTGGCCAACTACGCCATCGGCAGCCACTACGGCTGGCGCTGGATGTTTGTTGTCGGTGGATTGCCCGCACTCCTGCTGGCCTGGATTCGCCACGGCGTTGTGGAGCCCGTTGCGTGGAAGAAGAGAGAAAGCGCTGGTGGCCACGTCGGGAAGGCCGCCGCACAAATCTCCTCCTACGGCGTGATGTTGATTTCTTTTGCCACGATCCTCGGCTGCCTGGCCATGCCGTCGCTGGCAGAGCGGCTCGGCCGCCGCGGCGCACTCGCTTTCTTTTTTACTCTGATGATGGTGTTCATCGCGCTCACCTTCGGCAAGGTCTTCTATCTCGGACCGAGCGCGCTGCCATGGTTTTTCGTTTGTCTTTTCTTTCTGGGACTAGGAGGAGCAAACTTCGCCGTCTACACTCTCTGGCTGCCGGAGCAATATCCCACGGAATGCCGTGCCAGCGCCTTCGCGTTCGCGACCTCGTTCGCACGCTTCGGCGGAGCAGGAATCACGTTTCTGGTAGGAAGTGGCGTGCGTCATTACGGATCGTTGGGAATGCCAGTCGCAATGACCTCAATCGCCTTCGCCCTCGGACTGCTGCTGATCCCATTCGCCGCCGAGACTCGCGGCCAGCATCTGCCCGGCTGATCGTATGTTCACTTCGCCGGCGCGGCGCTTTGTGCCAGCAGCTTCGCGCAGTTGTACACAGTGCGCGTAGAAGTCATGGGAAGCCCGACGCGCTCTCCCAACTCCACAACCGCTCCTACCAGGGCTTCCAACTCCATCGGACGTCCCGCTTCAAGGTCCTGCAACATCGAAGTTTTGTGCTCGCCAACTTTTTCTGCGCCTGCCATGCGCTGATCGATGGAAACTGGCAACTCCATCCCCAGCTTCTGCGATACCGCCTCCACTTCCTGCATGATGTTTCGAATAACCGACGAGACTCTTGGATCGCGCACCATCTGTGCCAGCGTAGCGCGGGTAAGCGCGCTGACCGGATTGAACGAGGCGTTGCCCAGAACCTTGACCCAAATTTCATGCCGGATGCGAGTGGTCACCGGACATCGCAGGCCGGAAGCGATAAGCGCCTCGGCAATTTGCCGGATGCGATCGGAGCGCGTGCCGTCCGGTTCGCCAAGGGAAATGCGATTGCCCTCGATGTGCTGGATCACTCCCGGCGAAGAAACCTCAGTCGCGAAGTAAACGATCGACCCCACCACACTGCGCGCCTCGATGGCCGACGAGATCACGCCGCCGGGATCGACACGCTCAAGCCGTAAACCGTCCCATTCGCCGCCGAAGCCCTCAAAGTACCACCACGGAATTCCGTTCTGAGTGCTGACTACGCTTGTGTCCGGACCGAGCACCGGCTGCGCTCTTCACCTGCACGCCGTGCTCCTGCATGGCGTGCAGATGCGGGCCGCGCGCGAACAGAGTTACATCGAAGCCGGCCCGCGCCATGCGCGCACCGATGTAGGCTCCGATGGCCCCCGCGCCCGCAATCAGGAATCTCATTTCTGGTTATCCAGAAGCGCGGCGGCGACCGCGCGCCGGCGAATTTTTCCAGTGGCAGTGGTCGGAATACTTTTCACCAGATAAATCTTCTTTGGACATTTGTATTCCGCGAGCAGCTCGCGGCAGTGCTTGATGAGCGCAGCTTCGGTGGCCCCATGTGGCTCGTGCAAGACCACAGCCGCCGCCACTTCTTCTCCCAGCGTGGGATGCGCGCAGGCAAACGTGACCGCCGCCGCGACCGCGGGATGCTTCAGCAGAATGTCGTCGACCTCATGCGGCGCGATATTTTCGCCCGCGCGGATAATGATGTCTTTAATGCGGCCCGTCAGGTGCAGGTAACAGTCTCCGTCGAGATAACCCTGATCTCCGGTGCGAAACCAGCCGTTGACGAAGGCGCGGGCGTTAGCGTCCGGATTATTGTCGTATCCCCGAAAGACGTTTGCCCCCTGGATTGCGATTTCGCCGCATTCGTTATTCTCGAGCGAATGGCCGTCTGCATCCATGATCCTGACGCGGAGTCCGGCGCCTACTCCCACCGATCCCGCCTTGCGATGGCGCGGCGGTAGCGGGTTCGAAGTCATTTGATGCGACGCTTCTGTCATGCCATAAGCCTCCACAAAGGGCACGCCAAATTCGTTTTCGATTTTATGAATCAGTTCCGGAGACAACGGCGCGCTGCAAGAACGAACAAAGCGCAGAGTGTCCGCTTCCACTGGCTTGTGGTGCGTGCGCGCCATCAAAAGCTGGTGCATCGTAGGCACTCCCGAATACCACGTGACGCGATGCTCCCGCACCGTCCGCCAGAAAGATAGCGCGTTGAATTTGGTGGGAACCACCACGGCGCCGCCAGAAAGCAAGGTTGCCATGGTGGAAGCAACCAACCCATGAATGTGGAACAGCGGCATAATGCACAGCGAAACATCTTCTTCAGAGAGAGCGTAAGTGTTCGCGATATTCGCGGACGATACGGCCAGATTGAAATGCCGCAAAGGAACGCGCTTGGGCCGCCCCGTGCTTCCGCTGGTGTGCAGGACGAGGGCAATGTCATCCGCGGTTGGTTCGGTCGCAGTAACTCCAGTGGGAGCGCCGGTCAGGCGCACGTTGCCTCGCTCGTTCATTTCCACGGACATGACTGGAATCTTGCGGTCCGCCGCCGCAGCCCGAGCGAATTCTGCGCCCACAGCGGGGCAAATCAAAACGCGGGCATCAGTGTCGCCGAGAAAAAAATGAAACTCCTCGTAGGGATACGCGGGATTTAGAGGCGCTGCTTTGCCAGCAATCGACGCGGCGAGGAAACTTACGATTGCGGGCAAGCCATTGGGCAGCGCAATCGCCACGGCATCGCCACGCCGAATGCCGGCCGAGGCCAAGGCATTTCAATGTCATTCGTTTGCTGGCCTCTGGCGCGGGTCTTGGATGATGAAGCGACTCAGTTGAGTTGTCCGCGAAACGTCTTATGAATCTAACTCGAATAGCCCGCTGCGCCCAGGGCCTTCTTGAACTCCTTCAGGAAGAACTGCACGTTGTCCTCCGTTGCCAGCGGACCCATCACGCCGATCCGGAACACTTTGCCGGCTAGCGGCCCAAAGCCGCCGGCGATCTCGATTCCCGGCCCGTCCAGCAATTGCTTGCGGACCTTGGCTTCGTCAACCCCTTGCGGGACGCACACTGTGTTCAGAGTCGCGATGCGATGCTCCGCGGGAACGTGCATGCACAGGCCCATTGCTTCGATACCCTTGACGAAAGCCTTGTTGCTGCGGCGGTGCCGCTCCCAGCGGTTCTCAATTCCTTCTTCGGCGATGACCATCAGCGCCTCGCGCAAGGCGTAGAACATGGAAATCGGTGCGGTGTGATGGTAGCGGTGCGAGACGGTCGAGTAGTCATGAATCAATTTCAGATCGAGATACCAACTGCGCACCGGCGTGGTGCGCGCGCGCAAATACTCCATCGCCCGCTGCGACATGGCCATGGGAGACAATCCCGGCGGACAGCTCAGGCCTTTCTGCGTGCAACTGTAGGCGACGTCGATCCCGGTTTTGTCGAACTCGACCGGCACTCCGCCGAGCGAGGTGACGCAGTCTCCGATCACCAGAGCGCCAGAGGCGTGCGCCGCGTCACAAATCGCCCGGCCCGATTGCAATGCACCTGTCGATGTCTCAGCGTGAACGAACGCCACAACTTTTGGCTTCTCACGACCGATGAACTCTCTGGCTTCATCATCGGTGTAGGTCTCGCCCCAGGCCTTCTCGAAGCGCGCGACGTTCGCGGCGTGGCGCTTGGCCATCTCGGTGAGCCGGTCGGAGAAGTATCCGTTGGCGAAGACTGCGACCTTGGCGCCGGGCTCGACGAAGTTGGCGACGGCAGCTTCCATGCCCGCGCTGCCCGTGCCGGAAATGGTCAGCGTGGCGCCGTCGCTGGTCCCGTAAGCAGTCTTCAGCAATTGCTGGACGTCTCCCATCACCTGGATAAAGTAGGCGTCAAGGTGCCCGACGATCGGCTTTGCGAGCGCCTCGTACACACGCGGATGGACCATGCTGGGTCCGGGGCCGAACAGGTAGCGGCGGGGTGGTGCGAGGGCAGGGAATTGAAGTGCGGCAGGCTGTTCGATGGCGCTCATAGTCCTCTCGTTTCCGGTTCAAGGTGTACTTAAAGATATTACGGGATGGAGCGGACGGATGCCAGAACTGGACGGAAATGTGGACGCGCTCATGCTCCCGGAACATTGCATGTGCAAATGTTCCAGTCGAAACATAGCTACGTTTTTACCGGACTACTGAAGGATTCTGAAGCTCACGTTGCTGGTGAGCGGGCCGGTTGGCGTGGTCACTACGACGGGACCTGTGGTGGCGCCACTCGGCACGACCGCGGTCATGTAGGTATCGCTCTGCACGGTGAAACTGGTCGCGAAGATGCTGTTGAAGGTGACGCCGGTCGTGCCGGTCAGGCCGGTACCGAGAATCTGGACGGTTTGCCCGACCCCACCCGTGGCTCGCACAAACGTGATAAACGGGCCGAGGCCCATGTCGAGCGTGTAAATGCTGCCCCTTCCGTTGGTACCGCCCACGGTCGTCACTCCGTAAAACGAACCTCCGGTTTGCTGCACAGGAGCCGCAAGGGGCGCCTCCGTTGAGCCATTGACCTGAGGGAAGCTGTACAGCTGCGTGTAAGCTCCGGCAGGGGTGATTTTGAAAAGAGTTCCACCGCCCGTTGTTCCTCCATTCTGTGTGCTGCTATAGAAGTTGCCGTCAGTACCTAGCTTGAGGCCGCCGTTGGGATTCAGCCCGTCGGTCAAGGTGCCACCGAAGTTGTACAGTACGGTAAACGACCCTTTTGTATCGAGCCTGTAGACGACCCCGCCGCCGTACGTGCCTCCGCCTTGGGTGGTGCCGTAGATGGTGCCATCCTGAGCTTGTACTAGATCGTTGGGGACTGTGCCTTCGGACTTGCAGTTAAAGCTGTGCTCGTTCAGAAGCACTCCAGCGGTGCTGAGCTTGACGATTGACCCACATCCATTTGCTCCCCCTCCACCTGAGACGGCAAACAGATTTCCATCCATCGTCTGCAACAAAGGCGCGAAAAGGAAGGTGCCTACGGTCGGACTAAGTGTGAAGATGGTGGAGAAGATACCCGACCGAGTAAGTTTGTAAACGGTTGGATCTTGAAGACCTCCGCCACTCGTCGCACCATAAAAGCTTCCGTCGATAGCCTCGATTGGCGGGGCAACAGGATAGGCTCCATCTGTTCCGCCCGTGAAATTGTGAAGTACGGTGAGCACCCCCGCCGAGGTTACCTTGAATAACACGCCCTTGTTCGCACTGTTCCCGCCCCCGGTCGCCCCATAGTAGTTCCCATCAGAGGCCAATGTTAGACTGCCGGATGGGAAAGCGCCGTCTAGACCGCCAAAGTTGTGCAGCACCACGTTGCCGTTTCCAGTTGTTTGTTGTCTGAAGATGGTACCTATCCCCTTGGCGCCGCCTAGGTCGGCGGTTCCGTAGAGCGTCCCGTCCCGGCCTTGCACAAGAACGACGTACTGAGGAAACTCGCCGTTGGTGCCGTTGAAGCTGTGAACAACGCTCACGGTCTGCGCTGGGCTTCCGCCGACCAACAGGAGCAACACGGCCAGCGAAGCAAACATCACCACCAGAAATCGGGAAGGCCGCATGACAAACTCCTTGGCACTCACGGCTCTGGGGGTGAGCCGATGGGTTGCGAGGCCGCGTGCAGCGGGAAGTGTACCTCATTCGCAGAGGCTCGACAATGTGCAGGATTTTGCATGTCGTTAGCACATGACCGGCGCTGTCGGCGAGTACATTAGGTCATTCGGCCCGCAAAGAACGAGGGCCTCAGGATGACACGGCGGTTGACGGACGCCGTCCCCGGAATACGGTCAGAGATTACCCCGGTGCTCTACTGTGGTGCGGCGTGGGATGGCACAATTGCTGACGTTGGCAACAATCGCCCACATTATCAAAAAGGGAATTTCATCATGAGATTCAAACCGTCCTTGACGCGAGGCACAATCGCCGTAATGACTTTAATGATGGTTGCTTTAATGCTGGTGATTTCAACAGGTGCTGAGGCGCAGCAGCCGAATCGCGTCTACACCTCCACCACGCTGAGCTTCTCGATTACGCTGCCGGAGGGATGGCGGCTCAGCGGCGCAACCACGAAGAGTGAGACCTACTTCGATAGGGAGGGCGGTGGGGAAGATCTCGCTGCCTGTGTCGGCACCAAGGGTGCGAACACGCAGCTGGCTGACCATGCGGTGGAGAACATCGATCTTACCAAGTTCAAAAGCGCGGTGGATGAAATGACCCGCCAGGCCGGTCTGCCCGCCCGCCGCATCGATGGGACTGCTGTTTCGGAGGGCGACCCCCTGGTTGTCTTTTCAATTGCCCTCAAGCCTAGGCCTGACGCGAAGATCATCCAATTAACTGTCTGGGGCCCGCCCGATGTCATGAAACGCGCATCGATGCGCAAGGAAGTCGACCTTCTTATTTCCAGCTTCAAGCCGGCGCAGTAGGGACCAATGCAGTTTTACAAAGAAAGAAGGGCGCGG
>WNFI01447507.1_pt1 | contig 19216 bp, 15 predicted proteins | sample 5400471 | NCBI WGS metagenome assembly WNFI01 (sample SAMN13153348, study PRJNA577476) | soil metagenome | isolation source: 100 cm saprolite on Douglas fir-dominated hillslope | place: USA:California | collected 2013-09-17 | reverse complement strand
GCCCGCAGCGCGTCGAAGATGGGATTCGGCTGCGGCGTGGTGCCGTTGGCGGTGAGGTGGTTGTGGACGATCCGATCGTCCGACGGATCGGGAGCGATGTCGAGACCGCTGCAATCGGAGCCCTGCAGCGCCAGCCCGAAGCAAAGGCTGGCCACGGCGATGCCCGCGAAGCCGTTGTTGCGCACGTGGTTCGACATCACGGTGGTGGCGTGGCCGCCCGCCACCAGGATGCCCAAACCGGAGGGCAGTACGCCGAGCAGGTCGTTGGGATTCGCGGTGTTGACGCGATTGTTGTCGTGCACGGAGTTGTACGCGACCAGCGTCGCGTCCTGCGTCTTGCGCTCGAGGAACGGCAGGATGTCGACGAAGATCCCCAGCGTGTTGCCGTACGCCTCATTGCCGATGACGGCGCAGTTGCGGCTGTTCTCCACTTCGAGGCCGAGGAGATTGTCGTGCACCAGGTTGCCGGCGATGAGCACGTCGTCGCTCTGGCCGACGTAGATGGCCGCATCGCTCGACGTGCCGGTGACGACGTTGCCGGCCAGCAATCCGTGACGCGACACGACGGGGAACAGCCCGTAGACGCCGTTGCCGTCGGCCACGTTTCCGGTGATGGAGAACCCGTCGACGCAGGCGAGATGGACGCCGTGGAGCGCGAACCCGCGCACCGTGAAGCCGCTGATCGAGAACCCGCTCAGGGTCTTGCCGTTGAGGCCGCAGGGAGGATGCTCGTCGTCGGCCTGGGGCCCGGGTCCTGCGGAATCGGGCGGGCTGACCCAGATGCCGTAGCTCTGTCCTCCTGCGTTCTCGAGGACGACGTCGCGGCCGACGCCCGCGATGTGGATGCCGCTCTTGGTGATGGTGAGCGCGTTGAGATCGCCGCGCGCTCCCTCGCGATACACGCCGGGAAGCACTTCGATGCGGTCGCCGGCAGAGGCGCGCTCGAGCGCCGCGCGGATCGATTCCCCCGGATGGACGACGAAGGTGCGCGCGGCGGCGGGCGTGCCTGCAGCGAGCACCAGTGCGGCGACGAGACAGGAGCGCATGGATCCCCCGATCGGGCGCTGGCCTAGCGCTCGCCGGTGGCGCGGACAAGTCGCGACGCGTCAGGGGGCGGTCGACTGGAACGAGCGCAGCAAGAGGACTCCTACAGCGCGAGGTCGCCGCGCTCACCCGTCCGCAGCCGCACGGCCTCCTCGACGTCGAGGACGAAGATCTTCCCGTCGCCGACCTTGCCGGTTCGCGCGGCGCCCGAGATGGCCTCGATGCACCGGGCCACCATCTCGTCGCCGAGGACCACCTCGATCTTCACCTTGGGGACGAAGTCGACCACGTACTCGGCGCCGCGATAGAGCTCGGTGTGTCCCTTCTGCCGCCCGAAGCCCTTCACGTCGACGACGGTCATGCCGGTGACGCCGATGGCGGCGAGCGCCTCCTTGACCTCGTCGAGTCGCGACGGCCGGACGATGGCCTCGATCTTCTTCATGGCGCCGCCGTCTTCGCCATCGCCGCTTCGCGCAGGTTCAGGGCGGACGCAGAGCTGCTGCCTTTCGCGAGGTGCTCTCCCAGCGGCTGGCCGCCGATGGCGTATGCGCTCTCCGAGTGCAGTGAGATGTCGAGCCCCGCGAGCTCGTCGTCCTCGCCGACCCGCAGGCCGACCAGGGCGTCGACCAGCTTGAGGATGAGGAAGGTGGCGGGCGCGGCGAGGAGCACGGTGGCGCCGACGGCGACGAGCTGGGTCCAGAGCTGCCGGGGGTTGCCGTGGAGGAGCCCGTCGGCGCCCGCCGCGTTGATCGCCTTCCACGCAAACAGGCCGGTCGCGAGCGCGCCCCAGGTGCCGCCGACGCCGTGCACGCCGACGACGTCCAGCGAGTCGTCGTATCCGAGCCGCGCCTTGAGATGGCAGCCGCCGAAGCAGAGCGCGCCGGCGACGGCGCCGATGGCGATGGCCGCGATAGGTCCCACGTAGCCGCACGCAGGCGTGATCGCCACCAGACCTGCGACCGCCCCGGAAGCGGTGCCGAGGGCGGTCGGCTTTCCGCGCAGAACCCACTCGCAGGCCATCCAGCCGAGCGCTGCTGCGGCCGCGGCGGTGTTGGTGGCGAGGAAGGCGCTGGCGGCGACTCCAGAGGCCTCCAGCGCGCTGCCGGCGTTGAAGCCGAACCAGCCGAACCAGAGCAAGCCCGCTCCCATGAGCGTGAGCGGCAGGTTGTGCGGCTGCATCGGCGTCTTCGGATAGCCGCGGCGCCTGCCGATCACCAGCGCGCAGACGAGCGCGGAAACGCCCGAGGACAGGTGCACCACCGTGCCCCCGGCGAAGTCGATGGCGCCGAGCTTGTGCAGGAAGCCTCCTTCGCTCCACACCCAGTGGGCGATGGGGTCGTACACCAGCGTGGACCACAAGAGGGTGAAGAGCAGGAAGGCGGAGAACTTCATCCGCTCGGCGAAGGCGCCGGTGATGAGCGCCGGCGTGATGGCGGCGAACATCATCTGGAAGAGCATGAACGCCTGGTGCGGGATGGTGGCGGCGTAGCCCGCGTAGGGCCCGGGCCCGACGCCGCGCAGTCCCGCCCAGCTCAGATCGCCGAGCAGTCCGCCGGCGCGGTCAGGGCCGAAGGCGAGGCTGTAGCCGAACAGCACCCACTGCAGCGAGACCACGCAGAGAGCCGTGAACGACTGGAGCAAGGTGGCGAGCACATTCCTCTGGCGGACCATGCCGCCGTAGAAGAGGGCCAGCCCCGGCACCGTCATCAGAAGGACCAGCGCGGAACACACGAGAACCCAGGCGGTGTCGCCCTTGTCGATCATGCCCGCGCGCGACTGCAAGCGCGAGACCATCCCGCAGCCGGCGCGCCATCTCGGCCGGGGCGCGGCGCGGGCCCGCAACACAAAACAAAAACGTCGGTTCAGCGTTCAGGTCGCACATTTTCGTATGAAATAGGCAGGAATGTGGGCGCAGCGCTGCTCGCGATCGGGGCGCCCGCGCAGCGGTGCAGGGAGGCCTCTGGCTTACAAAAATGTATGAACCGCCAATTGCGGAGACATTTTCGTAGGCATGGTTGCAAGCCCTGCCGCGCCCCTGTTAACCCTCCGATCGTGCCGAAGCGGGCCATCGACGGTCACGACGATGTGCGGCAGCTCTCGGCTCTCGCCGACCTCGGGCGGGGGCTGGGTGGCGCGCCGGACCTGCGCTCCGCGCTCGAGCGCGCGCTGGAAAAGCTGGAGGGCACCCAGGGCATCGTGCGCGGCGCGGTCTTCCTCGTCCACGCGGAGAGCGGCGATATCCAGGTAGATGCCGCGCTGGGCCTCACCGCCGACGGACTGCGCGCGCGCTACAAGGCGGGCGAGGGCATCATCGGGCGCGTGGTGCAGAGCGGGCGGCCGGTGATCGTCCCCGCCACCGGGCGCGAACCGCTCCTCATGAACCGCGCCTTTCAACGCCGGGGCACCTCCATTCCCGAGGCGAGCTTCGTCGCGGTGCCCATCATGGTCGATCGCAAGGCGGTGGGCGCGCTGGCGGCCGACTTTCCCCCCGCCGGCCGCGATCTGGAGGCGGCCGCGCAGTTCCTCGCCGTGGTGGCGGCCATGATGGCGCAGGCGGTCCGCGCGCAGGGCCGCATCGAGGACGAACGCAACCGCCTGCTCACCGAGAACAAGAGCCTGCGCTCCGAGTTGGAGGATCGCTACGACCTCTCCAACATCGTGGGGACCAGCCGGCCGATGCGGCAGGTCTACGAGCAGATCGCGCAGGTGGCGCAGACCAGCACCACGGCTCTCATCCGCGGCGAGTCGGGGACCGGGAAGGAGCTGATCGCGCACGCCATCCATTACAACTCGCCGCGCGCGCAGAAGCCGTTCGTCAAGGTGAGCTGCGCCGCGCTGCCCGACACGCTCATCGAGTCGGAGCTGTTCGGCTACGAGCGGGGTGCCTTCACCGGGGCGGAAACGCGCAAGCGCGGCCGCTTCGAGCTGGCCCACGGCGGAACGCTCTTCCTCGACGAGGTCGGCGAGCTCAACCTGGCGACGCAGGTGAAGCTCTTGCGCGTGCTGCAGGAAGGGGAGTTCGAGCGGCTGGGCGGCACCGAGACGCTCAAGGCCGACGTGCGCCTGATCACCGCCACCAACCGGAACCTCGAGGCGGCCCTGGCGGAGCGGCAGTTCCGCGAGGACCTCTACTACCGGCTCAACGTCTTCTCCATCTTCGTGCCGCCCCTGCGCGACCGCAAGCCCGACGTCATGCTGCTGGCCGATCACTTCCTGCTCAAGTACGCGCGCAAGCACAACAAGCGTATCCGGCGCATCGCCACTCCGGCCATCGACATGCTGATGAGCTACCACTGGCCGGGGAACGTGCGCGAGCTGGAGAACACGCTGGAGCGCGCGGTGCTCACCTGCGACGGCCAGGTCATCCACGGACACCACCTGCCGCCCACGCTCCAGACCGCGGAAGCCTCGGGAACGGTGGTGCAGTCGTCCCTCTCCGACGCGGTGGAGCAGTACGAGAAGGACCTCATCGTCGACGCGCTCAAGAGCGCCCGCGGCAACCGCGCCCGGGCGGCGCGGCTCCTCGGCACCACCGAGCGCATCATCGGCTACAAGGTGATCAAGTACGGCATCGAACCGCGCCGCTTCCACGGGGCTCCCGCCGCCATTCCGGCGCGCTGGAAGAACGCCACGCGGTAAGCCATACGTCGTGCTCGTGCTCGTGAACGTCCTCGTGCTCGCTTTGAGACACCGGGCACGAGCACCAGCACCAGCACGGAGGATCGGCGCTAACTGATAGGCATCGGGGCTACCGCGCGCGCTCCCAGGACTCGACGAGATAGGCGGCGATCGCATCGACCCCGAGGCCGTGCGTCACCTGCGCGAAGACGGTGGGTCCCGCTCCGCGCATGCGGCGCGCATCGCGCTCCATCACCGCGAGGTCCGCGCCCACCAGCGGCGCCAGATCGGTCTTGTTGATCACCAATAGATCCGACTGCGTGATCCCCGGACCTCCCTTGCGCGGCACCTTGTCGCCGCCGGCCACGTCGATGACGTAGATGGTCCAGTCGGCCAGCTCGCGGCTGTACTGGGCCGCGAGGTTGTCGCCGCCGCTCTCGACGAAGAGCAGCTCCGGTCGCGGGCGCAGCTCCTCCATCAGCTGCTCCAGCGCGAGCAGGTTGTGGCTGATGTCCTCGCGGATGGCCGCATGCGGGCAGCCGCCCGTCTCCACCGCCCGGATCCGCTCTTTGGGCAGCGCGCCGTTGCGCGTGAGGAACTCGGCGTCCTCGCGGGTGAAGATGTCGTTGGTCACGACCCCCAGGCTCAACCGGTCGCGCAGCAAGCGGCAGAGCGCGAGCAGCAGCGCCGTCTTGCCGCTGCCGACGGGCCCGCCGACGCCCACCGTGAAGGCCCGCGCCCCGTAGTCGCGCCGGCGCCGCGCGGGACGCTCGTGGAAGTGGCCGGGGTGGTCCGCGTGCTCGTGATCGCCCTCGTGCGCCATGGATCCTCCTCAGGATTGGAACAGCCGCGAGTAGAGCCTGTCGTGGGTCGCCAGCAAGAGATCCGCGAGCGGGGCCGGTTGCGCGAGCGATTCGGGACCGAGCGTGCCGCAGCTCTGCAGCACTTCGTCGAGTGTGGGATCGAGCCCGGCGAGCAGTTCCTGCGCCTCGAGCGTGCCGGCGAGCCCGAGCCGCACCGCCGCCGAGAGAACGCCGCGCGCGGTGGTCCAGAGATAGAGCCGCTGTGCGTCTTCCAGACGGAGCTCCAGCGCGCAAAAGACGGCGCCCCACAAAGGCGCGAGGTGCATGCGCAGGCCTGCGGTGGCGAGCGACGCGCGGCCGGGGAAGATCCGCGCGCAGGTCGAGGAGAAGGCGCGCCCTTGCGTCCGGCTGGCGCGGTTCGCGACGTGGTTGGCGAGAAAGGCGTCGGCGCGCGCGTCGAGCGCGGGAAGCGCGGCAGGATGGAGGAAGGCAGCCCGCAAGAGCGGCAGCGCGCCCAGTCCCGCCTGCCAGATCGCGTCGCGCGCGAAGCGGCGCAAGTCATTGACCTCGCCCGCCTGCTGGGCCGCTTCGAGGCCGCAGGAATGCGCGAACCCGCCGGTGGGGAACGCGGAATCGGCGAGCTGCAAAAGCCTCCACATCTTCATTCGCCGGTGTCCTTCGCGTGGGGGTCGAGTGTCATCGGATTGGTTTTCAGAACAAGCAATAGAGCTGCGCGAGCGGAAGGGAGGCGGCCGGCTCGCAGCGCAGCAGCACCCCGTCTGCGCGCACCTCGTACGTCTCGGGATCGACCTCCATCGCCGGCAGCGCGTCGTTGAGCTTCATGTCGCGCTTGCCGAGCCCCCTGCAGCCGCGCACCGCGACGATCTGCTTGCGCAGGCCGAGCGGCGCCACTGTGCCCTCGGCCAGCGCGCGGTTGGAGACGAAGGCGAGGCTGACCGGTCCCGGCGCGCGCGCGCCGAACATCGGCCGCATCCGCAGCGGCTGCGGCGTCGGAATGGAGGCGCCCGCGTCGCCCATCTGCGCCCAGGCGATGAAGCCGCCCTTGATCACCAGCTCGGGCTTGATGCCGAAGAAGCCCGGCTTCCACAACACGAGGTCGGCGAGCTTGCCGGGTTCGACCGAGCCCACCTCGTGCGCGAAGCCGTGCGCGATCGCCGGGTTGATGGTGTACTTCGCGAGGTAGCGGCGGATGCGCAGATTGTCGTTCTTCTCGCCGGGCAGAAGGCCGCGCTGCTCGCGCATCTTGTGCGCCGTCTGCCAGGTGCGGGTGATCACCTCGCCCACGCGCCCCATCGCCTGGCTGTCGCTCGACATCATGCTGATCGCGCCCAGGTCGTGGAGGATGTCCTCGGCGGCGATGGTCTCGCCGCGGATGCGGCTCTCGGCGAAGGCCACGTCCTCCGGGATCTCCTTGTCGAGGTGGTGGCAGACCATCAGCATGTCGAGGTGCTCGTCGAGCGTATTGACGGTGAACGGCCGGGTCGGGTTCGTCGACGAAGGCAGGACGTGCGGCACGCCGCAGACGCGCAGGATGTCGGGCGCATGGCCGCCGCCCGCGCCCTCGGAGTGGTAGGTGTGGATGGTCCGGCCTTTGAACGCCGCCAGGGAGTCGTCGACGAATCCCGACTCGTTCAAGGTGTCGGTGTGGATGGTCACCTGCACGTCCTCGCCCTCCGCCGCGGTGAGGCAGCAGTCGATGGCCGCGGGCGTGGTCCCCCAGTCCTCGTGCAGCTTGAGCCCGATGGCGCCGGCGCGGATCTGATCGAGCAGGCCTTCCGGACGCGAGCTGTTTCCCTTTCCGGTGAAGCCGATGTTGAGCGGCAGGTCGTCCACCGCCTGCAGCATGCGCGCGAGGTTCCACGCGCCCGGCGTGCAGGTGGTGGCGTTGGTGCCGGTGGCGGGGCCGGTGCCGCCGCCGACCCAGGAGGTGATGCCGCTGGCCAGGGCCTCGTCGGCCTGCTGCGGGCTGATGAAATGGATGTGCGAGTCGATTCCGCCGGCGGTGAGGATGAGCCCCTCGGCGGCGATGGCCTCGGTGGTGACGCCGACCAGGAGCCCCGGCGTGACGCCGGCCATGGTGTCGGGATTGCCGGCCTTGCCGATGCCGCGGATGCGCCCGTGCTTGAGGCCGACGTCGGCTTTGTAGATGCCGGTTGAATCGAGGATCAATGCATTGGTGATCACGCAGTCGAGCGCCTCGGCGTCGGAGGCGCCGGCCTTCTGGCCTTGTCCGTCGCGCAGCACCTTGCCGCCGCCGAACTTGCACTCGTCGCCGTAGCTGGTGAGGTCGTGCTCCACCTCCGCGTAGAGCGAGGTGTCGCCAAGCCGCACGCGGTCTCCGGTGGTCGGCCCGTAGAGGTCCGCATAGTGCCGCCGATCGATCCGCCGGCTCATCGCTTCTTCTCCAATGCTCCGCCCTGACGGGCTGCACCCGTTGCCGGCGAAGCCGGCTCCTCCGCCTTTGCTCCACCCGCCGCCGGCTGCTCCTCATGTTTGAAGCCGCGCGCGGCAACGGCCGAGAGCAGCCGGGCGCGGCCCGCCTCGGCCGTAGGCGCGCCCGCGGTCGAAAGCCAGCGCCGCATTCGTCTCCGCGAACGGATAGTGGCTGCCCACCTGGATCGGCCGGTCGCCCCGGTTCACCACCCGCAGCGCCACCGCCACGCGCCCAGCATTGAGCTCGATCTCCCCGGGAGCCGGCAGCACCTCGCCGGGCGCGGGCCCGGCCTGCACCGCGGGGAACGCCTTCGGCGGCGGCAGGAAGCTGCCGTACAGCGCCAGCGACAGGTCGCCCTGATCGAGCGCGACCGGATGGTGCACGGTGACGAGCTTGGTGCCGTCCGGGAAGGTACCCTCCACCTGCACTTCGGCGATCAGCTCGGGGACGCCGTCGAGGACCTGCGCGCGTCCCAGGATCCTGCGCCCCAGGTCCATCAGCTCGGCCACGCCGCGGCCGTCGCGGACGAACTCGAGGAGCTGCGCGGAAAGGAGCGCCACCGCCTCCGGGTAGTTGAGGCGCAGCCCGCGGGCGAGCCGCTTCTGCGCCAGGAAGCCGGCGCCGTGCAGCACGAGCTTGTCGACCTCACGCGGCGAAAGATGCATCGCGCCTCCAGGGATCGTTTCCGAGCAGGGAAGGGATGGCCGCCAAGTGCGCGCGAAGGGCGAGGAGCACTTCTTCGACCGAGGCGCCCGCGAGCCGCACCAGAAGCCCATCGCCGTCCAGCGCGCTCGCTGACTCGAGGAGCCGCGCGCCGCGAGCCGCCGGCTTCTCCTCGATGCGCGCCTTCACCGAGTCGCCCACGGAGGAGAAGAGCGGACCCGAAAGGATCAGCGTTCCCAAGGCCTGGAAGCGGCCGAGGCGCTGCGGCAAGGGGCCGTGCGCCGGATCGAGCAGCCAGGCTTCGTCGAGCAGCGTCCTGCCTGCGCGGCGCACCGAGAGCGCCGAGCGGCAGCGGGCGAAACCCCAGCCGTCGCGTCCCGCCGAGAGCACCTCCCAGAGCGAGAGCGAAGCGTCGGCTGCGAGATCGACCTCGGTGCGCTGCTCGAAGCGCGCGCCGGCGAAGCAGGCCACCGGATCGGGCGCGAGGATGAGGGCCGCCTCCGCATCGACGCTGGCGAAGAGCTCGCTCGCGCAGCCGTGCGGCGAGCGGAACACGCGCGTGGGGCCCTGCGTGCAGACGCAGGCGCGCGCTCCGCGGCCGAGGGAGATGTGAAGGCGCAGCCGGTCGCCGTCGAGGAGCCCTCCGCCGAGCATGCTGGTGAAGGCCAGCGCACCCGGGCCGCGGCTGTGCGGTGTGAAGAACCGTAGCGGGCTCTGTGCATACGCATCGCGGCTCGCGGTCAGGGCGCCGGCGCGCTCGAACGACAAGCGACCCTGGGCGACGCGGTCCATGGCTTTTGTTGTACATCGAATCACAGCGCCAGGTGCCGGCGCGCCTGCGCGGGATCCAGGTCGGCGATGCGGCCGCGCATGACGATCTCTCCTCGCGAGAGGATGGCGTAATGCTCGGCCAGCTCGAGCGCGAACTCCAGATACTGCTCGACCAGCACGATGGTCATCCGCTTCTCCAAAAGAGCGCGGAGCACGCGGCCGATCTCCTTGATGGTGGAGGGCTGGATGCCCTCGGTGGGCTCGTCGAGCAGGAGCAGGCGCGGGCGAGAGATCAGCGCGCGCGCGATGGCCAGCTGCTGCTGCTGGCCGCCGGAGAGGTCGCCTCCGCGGCGATTGCGCATGGTGCGCAGGATGGGAAACAGCTCCTCCAGCTCGGCGAGCGGCGCAGAGCCGCCTCGCGCCGCGGACTCGCCGACGAGAAGATTCTCCGCCACCGTGAGTCGCGGGAAGATCTCGCGCCCCTGCGGCACGTAGCCCATCCCGCGCCGCGCGCGCTGCCAGGAGGGCAAGCGGGTCACGTCCTCGCCGTCGAAGATCACCGCGCCGGAGCGCACCGGCAGTTCGCCCATCAGGCAGCGCAGGAGCGTGGTCTTGCCCACGCCGTTGCGGCCGAGCAGCGCGGTGCACGAGCCTGAGGGAACTTCCAGATCGATGCTGCGCAGGGCGTGGCTGCCGCCGTAGAACTGATCGATGGCGCTCACCGTGAGCATCAGCGCCCCAGGTAGACCTCGACGACGCGGGGGTCGTCGCGGACGGTTTCCATGGTTCCTTCCACCAGCACGCGCCCTTCGTGCAGCACGGTGATCTTTTGACCGATGCTGGCCACGAAGTGCATGTCGTGCTCCACCACCACCAAGGTGTGCTTGCCCGCGAGCGACTTGAACAGCTCGCCGGTCCGCGCAGTCTCCTCGTCGCTCATGCCCGCGACCGGCTCGTCGAGGAGGAGCAGCCGGGGATCCTGCACCAGCAGCATCCCCATCTCCAGCCACTGCTTCTCGCCGTGAGAGAGAAGGTCGCCTCGCCAGGACGCCTTCTGCTGCAGCCCGATGAGACGCAGCACTTCATCGATCCGCTCCTCCTGCGCAGGCGTCAGACTTGCGCCGAGCGTGGGGAGCACGCGCTTGTCGGTCTCCAGGGCGAGCTCCAGGTTCTCGAAGACGGTGTGATTCTTGAAGATGGTCGGCTTCTGGAATTTTCGCCCGATGCCGGCGCGGGCGATCTCCGGCTCGGAGAGTCGCGCGAGGTCGTGCTGCTCGCCGAAGTGGACCTCTCCCGAGTCCGGCCGCGTCCTGCCGGTGATGACGTCCATGAGCGTGGTCTTGCCCGCGCCATTGGGCCCGATCACGCAGCGCAGCTCGCCGGGCTCGACGATGAGGCTGAGCGAGTCGAGGGCGCGAAAGCCATCGAAGCTCACCGTCACTCCCGAGAGGTAGAGGACCGGCCCCTGCGGCGTGTCGAGGTTCATTTGCCATCTCCGCCGCCGCTTTCGGTCTGCAGATGCCGCCGGAAGAGGCCGGCGAGGCCGTCCGGAAGCCAGCGCGTCACGGCGATGAAAGTGAGCCCCAGGAACACCAGCCACAGCTCGGGGACCGCGTTGGTCAGCCAGCTCTTCGCGCCGTTGACGAGGACGGCGCCGGCGACCGGCCCGAGCAGCGTTCCGCGGCCCCCGACGGCGACCCAGATGGCGATCTCGATGGAGTTCGCGGGCGACATCTCGCCTGGGTTGATGATGCCGACCTGGGGCACGTAGAGCGCGCCGGCCAGGCCGCAGAGCGCGGCGGAGAGCGTCCAGATGAAGAGCTTGAAGCGGGGCGGATCGTAGCCGCAGAAGCGCAACCGATCCTCGGCGTCGCGGATGGCGGTGAGCACGCGCCCGAGCTTGGAGAGCACCAGCGCGCGGCTGGCGACGAGCGAAAGGAGCAAGAGCGTCGCGCTGAGCGCGAAGAGCACGATCCGGGTGCGCGGGCTGGTGAGCGGAAAACCGAGGATGCGCTTGAAGTCGGTGAAGCCGTTGTTGCCGCCGAAGCCGGTCTGGTTGCGGAAGAAGAGCAGCATGAAGGCGTACGTCAGCGCCTGGGTGATGATGGAGAAGTAGACGCCGCGGATGCGCGATCGAAAGGCGAACCAGCCGAAGACGAACGCCAGAAGCGCTGGCGCCAGCACGACCAGCGCGGCTTGCTGTAAGAAGCGGTCCGAGCCGGTCCAGTACCAAGGCAGCGCCTTCCAGTCGAGGAAGACCATGAAGTCGGGCAGGGTCGGGTCGCCGTACACGCCGTCCTTGCCGATGGCGCGCATCAGGTACATGCCCATCGCGTACCCGCCCAGCGCGAAGAAGAGGCCATGGCCCAGGCTGAGGATCCCCGTGTAGCCCCACACCAGATCCATCGCCAGCGCGACGGTTGCGTAGCAGAGGATCTTGCCCGCCAAGGTCACCGTGTAGTCGGAGACGTGCAAGGCGCTCGAGGCAGGCACCGCGAGGTGGAGGATGGGGACCACCACGACCAGCACTGCGTACGCGCCCAGCACCGCGATCCAGACCTTGCGCGGCCACAGCCGTCGCGGCGAGCGGGCCGCCGCTTTGGGCAGGTGGAGCGGCAGGGCCACGCTGAGCGAGCTCACGTCTCATCCGCGGCGCGCCCGCGCAGCGCGAAGAAGCCCTGCGGCCGCCGCTGGATGAAGAGGATGACGAAGACGAGGACGGCGATCTTCGCCATCACCGCGCCGGCGGTGGGCTCGAGCATCTTGTTCACCAGGCCGAGCCCGGCGGCGGCGATCACCGTGCCGGCGAGCTGCCCGACGCCGCCCAGCACGACCACCATGAAGGAATCGACGATGAAGCCCTGGCCCAGCTCCGGCCCGACGTTGCCGATCTGCGAGAGCGCGCAACCGCCCAGGCCGGCGATGCCCGAGCCCAGCGCGAAGGCGAGCAGATCGATCCGCGGCGTCGGCACGCCCAGGCCCGCCGCGCGCTGCCGGTCCTGGGTGACCGCGCGCACCAGAAGGCCCAGCCGGGTCCGGGTGAGCAGAGTCCGCACGAGGAGCAGCACCAGGCCGGCGAAGAGCAGGATGGCGATGCGGTTCCAGGGCAGCACCAGCCCGGGCAGGAGGTGCAAGCCGCCCGACATCCAGGCCGGGTTCGACACCTCGACGTTCTGGGCGCCGAAGGCGGCGCGCACCGCCTGGATGAGGAGCAGGCTCGCCCCCCAGGTGGCGAGGAGCGTCTCCAGCGGGCGGCCGTAGAGCTTGCGGACCACGAACACCTCGAGCAGCACGCCGGCCAGCGCCGCGGCAAGGAACGACGCCGGCACCGCCGCAGCCAGATACCATTCGAACGCGCCCGGCGCGGCCCTGCGAAAGGCCGACTGCACTCCCCAAGCGGCGTATGCCCCGATCATCAGCAGCTCGCCGTGGGCCATGTTGATGACGCCCATCAAACCAAAAGTGATCGCGAGCCCGAGCGCTGCGAGGAGGAGGATGCTGGCCAGGCTCAAGCCGCCGAAGAGGAGGCCCACCAGCTCGGCCCGGCGCAGCGAGGCGTCGACGCTCTCCGCCGCCCCGCGCAGCGCGGTGAGCACCGCCGGATCCTGCTCCACCGAAAGGCGTTGCTGAAGCAGCCGTTTGCTGGAGGCACCAGGCGCATGCTGGAGCCGGCCGATGGCTGCGAGCCGCTTCGCAGGATCGGGGTCGCCGAGCGCGAGCACCGCCTGCGCCGTGCCCAGCACCTCCCTCACTTGTGGATCTCTTTCGCGCGCCAGCGCCGCTTCCACGGCCGGGAGCACCTCGGGGTCACCTCCTTCGAGGAGACCGCGCGCCGCGAGGAGGCGCTCCGCAGCGTCGGCGCTCTGCAGCGCGAGCACCGAGAGCCCTCTCTGCAGCGCGAGCCGCAGCCGGTTGTTGATGGCCACCTTCTCCACATCGTCCGGCGCCGCGGAGCTGGGCGCGCCGGTGAGCGCGTCGCGCAGCACCTCGCCCTCTTCGATGAGAGGCGGCCCCGTGGCGCCGACGTACAGCCTGCCCTCGAGCAGCGCACGGAGCACCGGCACGGCTTGCGCATCGCCCGCGGCGACCAGAGCGGAGAGAGCCCCGGACCTCTCCGCCGGATCGCCGCGGGCGAGCTGCTCGAGCGTGGCCGCGTCCACTGCGGCCACCAATGCGAGAACCGCAATCATTCCTGGATCTGGATGCCGAGCTGCACGGTGGTCATGCTCGAGCCGACTGGCGGCGAGGTGTTCTGCACCACCAGCGCCATGCGCGCGTTGTGCCCGTCGAGGATGTAGTTGAGGCCGCCGTCGACCGTGTTGGTCGCGTTCCCGGCCGGCGTCTCGGCGTGCTGCAAGCGGAACATCGGCTGGACCCGCCCGGGCCCGGCCTTGGTCCCGAACAGCCAGCTGGCGAGAGTGTAGAAGCTCCAGCCCTGCGACCCGGCCGCGTTGCCCTGGTTGAAGTTGTAGTACGCGCCCTCGAGCGTGAGTACGTCGGCGCCGACGATCTTCTTCTCGAAGAGCAGGTCGAGGTTGAAGCCGGCCAGCTTCTTGTCGGGCAGAACGCCGGCGGGATCGACGGTTTTCTTGTACTGGACCGCTCCACCGAGGGCGAGAACGTCCTTGGAGCCGTAATAGGTGCTCGAGTTGTAGTAGCCCGGCTCGGGATCGAGGAAGTTGAAGACCATCCGCAGCGCGTAGATGGCCTGCCCGATGACCACCGTCGGGTCGGTGGTGAACACGCCCGCCTGGTACTTGAGCTGCCCCTTGTTCACCTGGCCCCAGACCGCGGCTCCATCGGCGCGGCCCGCGTAGATGGAGGGATAGCCATTCACCGTGGTCGGGTAGTTCCACGCGTTCTGGTAGTACGGCCCGCTCAGGTTGGCGCGATCCGAGGGCGGCAGGAAGCGGCCCATCCATATGTTGAACAGGTCGGTGGGTTGGAACTGCGCCACCGCGTCGAGCACGTGGATGCGGCCGGTGTCGCCGTTGTTGAGGTCGAGGTTGCCGGAGAATTTCATCCAGGGCGCGATCTGCCCGCTGATGTAGGGCCGCACGTCCAGCGTGGCCACGCCGAGCCCGGCGGCGCCGGGGGCCGGCGCGTCGGTGTATCCGCCACCGACGCGGAGGCCGACTCCGTAGGAGAGCGACTTCGGTCCCAGGGTGAAGGACTCCGGAGGCGCGGCGTTCGCCGCGCCTGCGGCGAGCGCGACCGAGAGTGCAACTGCGACTTTCATCATTTCAGGAGCTCCGCATGCTTTTCATTGCCGGGGATGAAGGGACTCCACGGCTGCGCGCGGATCGTCTTGTCCGTCTTCCACACCACGTCGAATTGCCCGTTCGCCTGCACCTCGCCGATCATCACCGGCTTCCAGAGGTGGTGGTTGGTCTCGTCCATCTTGAGCGTGAACCCGGAAGGCGCCGGGAAGGTCTGCCCGGCCATCGCCTTGCGCACCTCGTCCACGGCGGTGGTGCCGGCCTTCTTCACCGCCTGCGCCCACATGTGGATGCCGACGTACTCGGCTTCCATGGGGTCGTTGGTGACGCGCGAGTCTCCGCCGGGGAGGCCGTTCTTCTTCACGTACGCTTTCCATTTCTTGATGAAGGCGGCGTTCTGCTTGTTCTTCAGCGACATGAAATAGTTCCAGGCGGCGAGGTGCCCGACCAGCGGCTTGGTGTCGATGCCGCGCAGCTCTTCCTCGCCCACCGAGAAGGCCACCACCGGAATGTCGGTGGCCTTGAGGCCCTGGTTGCCCAGCTCCTTGTAGAAGGGAACGTTGGAGTCGCCGTTGATGGTGGAGATGACCGCGGTGTGCCCGCCGGCGCCGAAGGCTTTGATCTGCGCCACGATGGTCTGGTAGTCGCTGTGGCCGAAGGGCGTGTACGTCTCCTGGATGTCCTTTTCCGCGATGCCTTTCGACTTGAGGAAGGCGCGCAGGATCTTGTTGGTGGTGCGCGGGTAGACGTAGTCGGTTCCGAGCAGGAAGAAGCGGGTGGCGCCGCCGCCCTCCTTCGACATGAGGTATTCGACCGCGGGGATCGCCTGCTGGTTGGGCGCGGCGCCGGTGTAGAAGACGTTCTGCGACAGCTCCTCGCCCTCGTATTGCACCGGGTAGTAGAGCAGGCCGTTCAGCTCCTCGAACACCGGCAGCACCGACTTGCGCGACACCGAGGTCCAGCAGCCGAAGACGGCCGCGACCTTCTCCTGCGTGAGCAGCTGCCGCGCCTTCTCGGCGAAGAGCGGCCAGTTGGAGGCGGGGTCCACCACCACCGGCTGGATCTTCTTTCCCAGCACGCCGCCCTTGGCGTTGATCTCGTCGATGGTCATCAACGCGACGTCCTTGAGCGACGTCTCGCTGATGGCCATCGTTCCCGAGAGCGAGTGGAGGATGCCGACCTTGATCGTTTCCTCGGCGCGGGCGGTCTGCGCGGCGAGCACGAACGAGGCGATCGCGACTGCTGCGAGCCGTAAGCTCTTCATCATGTCGTTCTCCTTGGTGGGCCGTGCGGATACGGATGCGCGAACCGGCAGTGCAAGGGCAGGACCACCGTCGCGCACCACCAAAGCGCGGCGGTTTCACTGTGCGTTTCGCGACACGCACGCATGAGGCGGACAAACGTTTCTGTAGGAATCACCCTTGCTGGCGCCGAAAAAGTACGAATTCGGGGACGCGCGTGCTGCGCACGATCACGGTGCCCGTGCTGCCCCCCCTGTTCTCCCGTCGCGCGCGAGGCAACAATTCCGTAGATTTCGCTTCTCGTAGCTACGAAGTTGTCGCGATTGCTCGAAGAGCGCGCCTTCCCGCCCTCGCTTTCGCAGCGAGCGCCTTCTTCTCCGAAACTTCGCAAAAATTAGTTTGACACCGCTCCCCGTCAGGCCTTACGAATCATGGCCCATGACGCAGCTGCCCTCCGGCGTTTTCCCCGTCACCGCTTCCGCGCCGGAGCTGTGCGCCTCGATCTCGCTTCTTATCGCCGGCCTCCTTCCCCTTATTGCCAAAGGGTGCGGGCCGCCGTCCTAAACCGAGGAAGAATCCGGAAGGAACCTGGCCCCCGCACCCAAGACCGGTGCGGGGGCTTTTTTTTACCCGAGGTCCGCAATGCCGAACGCAGTCGCCATCAACGCAGCCGCCATCCAGGAACGGCCCGATCCGTCGCTGAAGAGCGGCGCCCAGCTCATCTGGGAAGTGCTGGTCCGCGAAGGGGTCGAGGTCGTCTTCGGCTATCCGGGCGGCGCGATCATGCCGACCTACGACGCGATGCCGGCATATCCCGTGCGGCACGTCCTGGTCCGGCACGAGCAGGGCGCCGCGCACATGGCGGACGGCTACGCGCGCGCCTCCGGCAAGGTCGGCGTGTGCATCGCCACCTCCGGTCCGGGCGCGACCAACCTGGTCACCGGCATCGCGACCGCGATGATGGACTCGTCGCCGGTGGTCTGCATCACCGGCCAGGTCGGCTCGACGCTCTTGGGCAGCGACGCGTTCCAGGAGATCGACATCACCGGCATCACGCTGCCGATCACCAAGCACAACTACCTGGTGACGCGCGCCGAAGACGTCGCGCCGGTGTTGCGTGAGGCGTTCCACATCGCGCGCTCGGGACGGCCGGGGCCGGTCCTGGTGGACATCACCAAGGACGCACAGCAGGGACATGCGCGGATGGAGGAAGGGCCGCCTCCGCGGCAGCGTGCGGAGCAGCACGCGCCGGAACTGGCCCTGCGCCGCGCCGCTGCGCTCATCGATGCGGCCGAGCGCCCGCTCATCCTGGCCGGGCAAGGCGTGCTCAAGGCGGAGGCGAGCGAGCTGCTGCGCGCGTTCGCGGAGAAGTCCGCCATCCCGGTGACCTCCACGCTGCTGGGCCTGGGCGGCTTTCCCGCCTCGCACCCGCTCTCCATGGGGATGATGGGAATGCACGGCGAGGCGTGGGTGAACAACTCGCTGCAGGAAGCGGATCTGCTCATCGCGCTGGGGATGCGCTTCGACGATCGCGTGACGGGCAAGCTGTCGACGTTCGCCGTGCACGCGAAGAAGATCCACGCGGAGATCGATCCGGCGGAGATCAACAAGAACGTCCGCGTCGACGTGGCGCTGCCCGGCGATCTGCGCGGCACCCTCGAGCAGTTGATCCCGGCGGTGCGGCAGCGCGAGCGCCCGGCGTGGCTGGAGCGGATCGCGGCGCTCAAGACCGATTGCACCCGCCGCGACGTGCAGGCCATCCCGGACAACGGCAAGCTGCTCGCGCCGCACGTGCTGCACGACCTCTGGCGGCTGACCGAGGGCAAGGCGCTGGTGGTGACCGACGTCGGCCAGCACCAGATGTGGGAAGCGCAGTACTACCATCACGAGCGCCCGCGCTCGCTCTTGACCTCCGGCGGGCTGGGGACCATGGGATTCGCGCTCCCCGCCGCCATCGGCGCGCGCTTCGCCCGGCCCTCCGACGAGGTCTGGGTGGTGGCCGGCGACGGCGGCTTCCAGATGACCTCGTGCGAGCTGACCACCTGTCTACAACCGCCGCTACGTGGCGACGCCTTTGAAGAGCCCCGACTTCGTCTTGCTGGCGCAGGCGCACGGCCTCTGCGGCATGCGCGTGACCCGCAGGGACGAGATCGCGGAGGCGGTGGCGCGCGCGCGCAGCGAGCCCGGAACGGTGGTGATCGATTTCCGCGTCGAACAGGAGGAGTCCGTCTACCCGATGGTCCCGGCCAATACCGACCTGCGCGACATGATCCGCCGCCCGTTCGAGGAGGACGAATGAACCACGAATCCGCCTTCAGCGTCCCGCAGTCTCGCCGCAGCTCGCGGACGCTGGTCGCGTACCTGGAAGATCGCCCGGGCGCGCTCAACCGCGTAGTCTCGCTCTTCCGGCGCCGCGGGTTCAACATCGACTCGCTCACCGTCGGCCGCACCGAGCGCCCCGGCATCTCGCGCCTGACGCTGGTGGTGCAGGCCGACGAGGACACCGCCCAGAGGCTGGAGGCGAACCTCTACAAGCTCGTCGACGTGGTCCACGTCCAGGACCTCAGCCGGGCGCCGGCGGTGTCGCGCGAGCTGGCCTTCGTCAAGGTGCGCGCGCCGGCGGAGCGCCGCTCGGAGCTGCTGCAGCTGTGCGAAGCCTTCCGCGCGCGCGTGGTCGACGTCGCCCCCGCCTCGATCATCGTCGAGATCACCGGCGCCCAGGACAAGCTCGACGGGCTCTTCGAGGTGCTGCGGCCCTTCGGCATCCTCGAGCTGGTGCGCACCGGCATGGTGGCGATGGCCCGCAGCACGCAGCCGATTCCCTTTCCCGATGCAGATGCGATGGAGGTTGCCAAATGACGGACCGGGTGCTCGTTTTCGACACCACACTGCGCGACGGCGAGCAGGCGCCGGGCGCGAGCATGAATCTGGTACAGAAGCTCCAGGTGGCGCGGACGCTCTCGCAGCTCGGGGTGGACGTGCTCGAGGGCGGCTTTCCGGTGGCCTCGCCGGGCGACTTCGAGGCGGTCCAGGCGATCGCGCGCCAGGTCGAGGGCCCGGTGATCTGCGCGCTCGCCCGCGCGGCGCGGCCGGACATCGACGCCGCGGCGAAGGCGCTCTCCGCCGCTCCGCGCAAGCGGTTGCACGTCTTCCTCGCCACCAGCCCCATCCACCGCGAGCACAAGCTGAAGATGTCGCGCGAGGAGGTGGTGCGCGTCTCGAGCAGCTCCATCGCCTACGCGCGGGAGCGCTGCGAGGACGTGGAGTTCTCCGCCGAGGACGCCGCGCGCACCGAGCCGGACTCCCTCGCGGAGGTGGTGGAGCGCGCCATCGAGGCGGGCGCGCGCACCATCAACATCCCCGACACGGTCGGGTACGCGGTGCCGGCGCAGTTCGCCGAGC